>Ga0208463_1000209_pt1 | contig 15163 bp, 13 predicted proteins | sample LakMenEpi09Jul08_FD_150752 | JGI IMG/M metagenome (GOLD analysis project Ga0208463, IMG submission 150752) | Freshwater microbial communities from Lake Mendota, WI - 9JUL2008 deep hole epilimnion (SPAdes) | ecosystem: Environmental > Aquatic > Freshwater > Lake > Epilimnion/Euphotic zone ... | reverse complement strand
GTATCTTTTTCTACTCAAGCGTTTAACGCGAGGATCTGGGAACTTGCCCTTAGAAACCCCGTCGATTACGGCTCCTAAAAGGAACCCTCGCCGTTGTTATCTCTAACTGTAGCTTCCTAAAGGTTAGGAATCAAACCCTAGGACTGTCCAGGAAACAGCGAAGTAACGGAGTCCTCACCAAAGACAGCGCGGATGGCTTTAGAGATCAACGGGGCAATTGATAGCACGGTCAGCTTGGCAAATTCCTTTTCTGGCGGAATAGGCAAGGTGTTGGTGACAATTACATGATCAATTGCTTCATCCGACAGGCGCTGAACCGCAGGCTCAGAGAAAACGGCGTGGGTAGCTGCAACGATCACGGTCTTAGCTCCGTTGGCCTTTAGGGCCTGGGCGGCAGCCACGATGGTTCCGCCGGTGTCAACCATGTCGTCAACCAGTACGCAGGTTCGGCCTTCTACCTCTCCCACGAGCTCGTGAACTGAGACCTTGTTTGGAACGTTTGGGTCGCGGCGCTTATGAATAATTGCCAATGGCGCGCCGAGGCGATCTGCCCAAATGTCAGCAACTCTTACGCGGCCTGAGTCAGGAGAGACAACAGTTAGTGGATCATTGCCCCACTTCTCCTTTACGTAGTCCGCGAGCATAGGAAGTCCCCAGAGATGATCCACCGGACCGTCAAAGAATCCTTGAATTTGTGGACTGTGTAAATCAACCGACATCACACGGTCAGCACCAGCCGCCTTGAAAAGATCGGTTACCAATCTTGCAGAGATTGGCTCGCGACCTTTGTGCTTCTTGTCTTGTCTTGCGTAAGGAAAGAAAGGAGCGACAACTGTAATTCTTTTTGCGCTAGCCCTTTTTAGAGCGTCGACCATTAGCAGTTGCTCCATGAGCCAATGATTAATCGGAGCGGGGTGGGATTGAATAACGAACGCGTCTACCCCTCGAACGCTTTCTTCGAAACGAACAAAGGTCTCGCCATTTGCAAAATCATAAGCAGTGGTAGGAACAAGCTTGGTTCCTAACAGGGTTGCAACTTCTTCGGCGAGTGCGGGATGAGCTCGACCAGTAACCAGTGCCAGCCTTTTTTCTCCAGTGGTCTTAGTGGTCAACTGCGGGCTCCTGATTTCTATTTGTCGTTGCTTTTTGACGCTGCTTCAGCAGACTTAGTCCCTGGTCTTTTCTGAATGACCCAATCAGCAATGTTTCGCTGTGGTGCAACACTCATACCAAGCTCCCCTGGCGCTACGTCTTTTCTTACTACTGTTCCGGCAGCGGTATACGCTCCATCTCCAATCGTAATGGGAGCAACAAATACGTTGTGCGAGCCTGATCTCACGTGTGAGCCGATCTTTGAGGTGTTCTTGTTGACGCCGTCGTAGTTAGCAAAGATGGTCCCGGCTCCGATGTTGGAGTATTCCCCGATCTCGGCATCCCCCACATAAGAAAGGTGTGGAACCTTGGTTCCACGGCCGATCTGAGCGTTCTTGGTCTCAACAAAGGAGCCAATCTTGCCATCTTGACCCAACACGGTCCCTGAGCGAAGGTAGGCAAATGGGCCCACTTTGGCACCTTCTTCTATGGTGCTACTTTCAATAACCACGTCGGGGCCAATTTCTGCCATCGGACCGATCTTGGTGATTCCGCGAAGATGTGTTCCAGGATGCAAGACCGCATCCTGTCCAATTGAAACCTCAACATCAATCCAGGTGGTGTCTGGGTCCAAGATGGTCACTCCAGAAAGTTGCCAACCGCGACAGATTCTTGCGTTTAGCTCTTTAGCGACTTCAGAAAGCTGAGTGCGATCGTTGATTCCATGGACTAGCCAATTGTCAGCAACAATCTGGGCCACCACGGTGTGATTGTCTTCGACGATGAGAGCCGCAACATCTGTTAGGTACTTTTCACCCTGAGCGTTGTGAGAATCAAGGTGGGAAAGCCCTTGCCTCAAGTGGGCAACGTCAAAAACATAAACCCCCGCGTTGATTTCCTTGATTGCAGCTTCCGCCTCAGATGCATCAAGGTGCTCAACGATTTTGGCAACAGTGCCATCTGGGGAACGAACTATCCTGCCGTATCCTGAAGGATCATCAATCAATGCTGTCAAAATTGTCGCCGAGGCTTTGCTCGAGCGGTGTGACTCAACAAGGGCTGTCAAGGTATCGATGTCCATCAGTGGGACGTCGCCACTCACAACCAAAACATCACCATCAAAGCTGGCTGGAATTTTATCTAGGCTTACCTCAACAGCTCTGCCAGTTCCAGCTATTTCGTCCTGCTCAACTAAAACTGCTTTTGGATAGTGATTAGTTAGATACTCGGAAAGTAATTCTTTCTTGTGACGCAAAACAACGTAAACACCTTCGGAATTTAATGAAGACACTGTGGAGACAACGTGACCCAAGAGCGGTTTGCCGGCTAACTCATGCATGACCTTTGGGGTGTTAGAAACCATCCTGGTTCCATTACCCGCAGCCAGCACTACGCAAACTAGTTGCCTAGTAGACATCTGTTCTCCCAATCGCTTTACCTGTGCTCCGCCCTCAGGATTCGAACCTGAACTAAACGGCTCCAAAGGCCGCCGTGCTGCCGTTACACTAGGGCGGATCGTAACCCGAAGCACTGATTACTAAGCAAGTCTGCCAGAAATCAGCTAACCCTTAGTCACTTTTATGCCTTGAATCTAGGCAATTCCGGGCATTTAGAGCCAAAAGACAGAACTTAGTCTTCTAGCAAAGTGCCAATCACGTAGTTGTGAGGTCCAGAAATAGCGTTGTCCTTTTCGGCCGTGCTCAGGACAACTAGCCACTCACCTGCTCCGGTTGAAACTGCCGCTGGGTCTAGGTAATTCTTATCGGCATCCTCAAGTAGCGGCGTTGGGTCAATATCCCAATCAACTCCATCACGTGATTTAGCTAAGTAGATTTTCTGTGGCAGTTTGGCTGGTGTTGTTGAAAGCAGGAGCACCCAGTCGTTTGCATCAGTTCGGAGCATGAACGGATCAACGTAACCACCGGAAATAACAAAACCGTCGTTAGGTGTGTAAGTGATTCCATCAGTTGAGTTTGCTGTCCTCAGAACTTCTGAGTTTTCACCTTCCACCTTGTCCACCCACATCATCTGGTACGTACCATCTGGGGTTAGGTAAGTTTCTGGAACACCCCATGCTGCTCCTGGCTTGTCTTGCTTTATTCCGGTAGGAACCCCATCGTCAAATGATGTCAACTCTGCCGCGGTTGATACCATGACGGTCTTGATTGCTTTTGAGGGGTCCGGCGCTTTACCAGGTTCTCCCGCGGGTCCATCAAAGGTGATGTAGTAAAGCAACCAAGATCCATCCGGTTTTTGAACTAGCGAATAATCGCTTCCCATTGGAACTCTAAAACTTGCATCTGGTGTGAATGAAACTCCATCTGCTGATCTGTATACACGATTCTGACCAAGGCCAGTTGTCAAAAGTAGGTAACCGCCCGATGGGTCTTCGACAAGCTCGGGCGAGACTCCTTCAAGGTCTGTGACTTGGTCAATGTTGAGTTGGAATGTCGGTGATGGAGACTCTTCTGAAGCCGAAGCTTCAGGCTCTGGCGCATCGCTGGTTGTGCTTTGGCAACCGGTTAGTAGTAAAAGTGAACACACCGACAACACAGTGAGGGATTTGTTTAGATGCATTTAGACCAAGGACTCCTTCATGACAGAAGCTATAAATGATTTCTAAATTGTATTCCTGGCAACTTAACTTAGGTAGGTTCATTTGCTAAACAAAACCGCTAGATTCTTTCGCTAAGTTCCATCCACTGAGCCTCAAGCAAGGCCTTTTGGGTGGCCAATTCATTGGCTTTCAGGGCTACGGTTGCCAATCCTTCGTGGTCAGAAGGGTCGTGTTGTTGCAGCCCTATCTGGAGGGCAGCCTCCTCAGTCTCAAGCTTTGCAATTCCGCGCTCCAGCTTTTGAAGAGCCTTTTGGCTTGATCGAAGCTCCGCACCGGAAGCTTTGGCGGGTTCCCCGGAATTGGATTTCTTGTCGCTGCCGCCTCGGAGCTCTAGGTACTGATCAACTCCGCGTGGCAAATGACGGAGCGCGCCATCCCCGAGCAATGCGTATTGCATGTCAGTCACTCGTTCAAGAAGGTATCTATCGTGGCTGACAACAATCAGTGTTCCAGGCCAAGAGTCCAATAAGTCCTCGACCTGAGCAAGCATGTCCGTATCCAAATCGTTGGTTGGCTCATCCAATATCAAAAGATTAGGCTCGCCAAAGAGCAATCGGAGTAGCTGCAGTCTTCTTTTCTGACCACCAGATAAGTCGGAGACCGGAGTCTGCAGTTGCAAGCTGGTGAAACCAAGTTGTTCGATTAGCTGGGAAATACCAACTTCTTTTTTGTTTACCGTGAAGGTCTTTTTCTCACGTGCAATCACTTCAAAAATCCTCTGGTCGCCAAATTCATCAAGTTCTAGAACCTCTTGACTCAGAATTGCGGGGACAACAGTTTTTCCAAGCTTCACCCTGCCTGATGTTGGAGAAAGCTCTCCAAGAATCAATCGAAGCAGGGTGGTCTTTCCTGCGCCATTTGGTCCCACCAGTCCGATTCGATCTCCTGGACCTAGCCGAAGCGTTACGTTGTTTAGAATCTGTTGCGAATCAATCTCATAACTCAAGTTTTCAATATCAAGAACGTCTTTTCCAAGCCTGGTGGTAGCTAGCTTGGCGAGGCTGACGCTATCTCTTGGAGGCGGTTCGTTGGCAATCAATTCATTGGCGGCATCAATTCGAAACTTAGGCTTCGTTGTCCTCGCAGGTGCACCTCGCCTTAGCCAAGCTAGCTCTTTGCGAAGCAGGTTCTGCCTTCTAGATTCCGAAGCTGCCTGAGATCTGGCGCGCTCATTACGCTCCAGGATGTACGAGGCGTAGCCTCCGTCGTAGATTTCAACGATGCCATCGTGAACTTCCCAAGTGAGATTACAAACCTCGTCTAGGAACCAGCGATCGTGGGTAACAACTAGCAAACCGCCCGTTGCCTTACCCCAGCGGGTCTTTAGATGCTGGGCTAGCCAGGCCACGCCTTCTATGTCCAAGTGGTTGGTTGGCTCATCCAGCATCAGAATGTCCCACTCTTTTGCCAATAGGGCAGCCAGGGCCACTCTCCTTCGCTGACCGCCAGATAGCTCAGAGACCTTTTGGTTGAAGTCAAAATCTTTCAAGAGCCCTTGGAAGATGTCTCTGATCTTGGAGTTTCCTGCCCACTCGTGTTCAGGTGTGTCGCCTACGACAACATGAGAAATGGTTTCGGAAGGCAAGAACTGATCGAACTGATCGAGTATTCCAATTCGGACATCACCTCGCTTGGTAATTTGTCCGGAGTCTGGTTCCTGAATTCGCGCAAAGAGCTTTAGCAAAGTTGATTTACCATCACCGTTGCGTCCAACAATTCCAATTCGGTCGCCGTCTTGCACGCCAATGATTAGGTTTTCAAAGACTCTGGTTGTTGCAAAGCTGAGGCTAATTTTCTCCGCCCCGAGTAGATGAGCCAACTACTTCTCCAGCCGAGTGCCGGAGTTGGAAGTGTAAGTGACGATGGAGGGGTAGCCTGCAGAATGTAGTCGAGTCGCAATCTGTTCAGCGTGAATTGCATTCTTTGCAAGATGGGCAATCGTTGGGCCGGATCCTGAGACCATAGAGCGAAGAGAACCTGCCTTGCGACCTGCCTCCAGGGTGTCTGCAAGCTCTGGCAACATTGCAACGGCCGCGATTTCTAGATCGTTGTGCATCAGCTTTGCAACTTCCACTACGTCACCGGAGGCAAGAGCCTCCAAGAGTTCTTCAGGAACTTGCGGAGCTTCTAGAGAAGAAACGTCGATTCCTTGATTTACTCGCATGACATCCAATTGACGATATACCTGTGGTGTAGAAAGTCCCGCTGGGTTTGGAGTCATGACCCAATGAAGCGCAGGACCGTCTTGGACCTTGGTCAGAACTTCACCTCTTCCAACACCAATCGCTGTTCCACCCATCAAGGAAAAAGGGACATCAGAACCTAGGTTGGCTGCAGCCTCCGGGAGCTGATCTTCAAGTCCCGAGCCAAACAAGCTATTTAGAGCAACCAAAGCTGCTGCTGCATCAGCTGATCCCCCGGCCATGCCTCCAGCAATAGGAACGCTCTTGTGGATCAAGAAGGAGACCTTGTCAGATCCCAAAGAGGACCCCAAGGCCTTGAGCTGCTCACCTGCCTGGTAAACCAAATTGGTGCTGTCTCTTGGGACAAGTAATTGGCTTTCCGCCTCGAACGGGCCCGCGAAGTCAATTGAAAAGCTGCCGGTAAGTTCTACAAGCACTCTTTCCCTAAGGCTTAGTGCCTGATAGCAACTTGCCACGTCATGAAAACCGTCTTTTAGAAACGCTCCTACGGCGAAGTAGACATTTACCTTGCCTGGGCTCGAGGCAACAACTATTGGTGGATTGTTCAGCCTCTTTCGAAGCATTTCAACAACACTGTTCCAGTATTTAATCTCGTCCTTGCCGGCTGAGTTCCCGCTGATGACTAGCTCTAGCTCAGTGACGTTTGAGTTCCAAGGAGAAACTTTTGCAACAGCCTTCCTTTCACCATCGAAAGAGAAAACAATCTTTGAATGCTCAGTTGCGTTAACAACTCTAGGTGCCTCTGCTTGCCCCCAGGAGGTTGGATCTTTCAAGATGTTGAAAGTTTGAGCTAGGTTTCCGGAAATGATTGATGTCCCAACGAGTGTGGGTTCGATGGCTCGATGGTCGGTCTCGAAAATCACTTTAGTTTTGCCACCTCAATAAAATCGTCAATGCTTAACTCTTCTCCACGGGCCTGTGGGGACACGCCGGCCTTAACCAAAATTTGCTCTGCTAGATCAGGAGAACCCGCCCAAGCTGCAAGGGCTTGGCGCAAAGTCTTTCGACGCTGTGCAAATGCTCCGTCTATAACTCTAAACACTTCCGCTCTCAATTGTGTCGGGAGTGCAGTGCTGCGCTTTTCGAAATAAACCAGCGCGGAGTCCACATTTGGTACCGGCCAAAAAATGCTGCGAGACACAACCCCTGCGGCAGATGCCTTTCCGTACCAAGCTAGTTTTACACTCGGGGAACCATAGGTCTTTGATCCAGGTCCAGCAACCAAACGCGCTGCCACTTCAGCCTGGACCAAGACTAGGACCTTAGAGATCGAAGGGAAGCTCTCAAGAAAGTGAAGGATTACTGGAACTGAGATGTTGTATGGAAGATTGGCTACCAGTGCATCGGGCTGAAAATCTAATTGAGTAACGCTCATGGCGTCAGCATGAATAATCTGACAGCTCTTCTCAGGAGCCTTCTGCTTTAGCGTCGAAATGAGCTTACTCGCTAGCTTCTGATCAAATTCAATGGCTATCAACTGGTCCACTTTCTCAAGCAAACCAAGCGTTAGTGAGCCTAGGCCAGGTCCAATCTCGACCACCTTGTCAGTAGCGCTGAGTTGAGCTGCAGCGACTATTTTGCGGATTGTGTTTGGGTCTATGACGAAGTTTTGGCCCAGTTTCTTGGTTGGTCGAAGATCGAGTTCAGAAGCAAGGGACCTGATCTCTCCAGCACCTAACAGTTCGACCACTAGATATCCCAGGATCCATAGACAGCCACAGTGTTTTTGGCCAGTTGACCAGAAAGCTCATCTGCATCCATGTCTAATTCCTCAGCCATAAATCGCACTGTAATTGGGACCAGATATGGTGCGTTTGGTCTGCCACGCAGGGGCTCTGGAGTCAAAAATGGCGCGTCAGTTTCAACAAGAATGTTGTCCACTGGCATGTATTTCAAAGAATCACGAAGGTGTTGGTTTCTTTTTATGGTGATGTTGCCAGCAAACGAGGTATACCAACCGTGCTCCGAGCAGATTTTTGCAAGCTCAAGATCTCCCGAGTAACAGTGAAACACAACTTTACTCGGAGCACCCAGCTGCAAAAGTGTCTCAACTACTTGCTGATGTGCATCTCGATCGTGAATCTGTAGAGCAAGGTTGAAATCTTTTGCAATCTGAATGTGTCTTTCAAAAGAGTATTGCTGAAAGCTTTTTCCCTGTTCAGATTCGGTCCTGAAAAAATCCAAACCCGTTTCACCAATTGCTCGGACTCTTTCTTGGCTCGCAAGTTCGGCAATTCCATCAATGTCCAAATCAAGCGCGGCCTTGCTTTCATACCTCGCAGCTTCATTTGGATGAATCGCAACCGCCGCCAACAAGCGAGGTTCAGTTGCCGCAACGGATGCACTCCATCTAGAGCTCTCGAGTGTGACACCAACTTGGACTGCACCTAGAATTCCGACTTCGTTAGCAAGAGCCAAGTGGTCCTGGTAATTCATGGGCTGATCGCCATCTGCGATCTCTAGGTGAGTGTGGTTATCGTAGGTACCAATAAGAAGTGGTTCAGGTAATTCTGGATAGCTGAGCTTCGCTCTAGTGCCATCAGCTTCTTGCAACTGACGTTGTCTTATGTGCTCGCTCACCTTTAGAACTAGTCTCGCTCTTCTTGCTCAACCCTTGGAAATAGCGACTCAAGTTCGTTGATGCGCTTGCCAGCTGTCAGCTGGTTCCAGCTGGCGGCTTCGAGAAGGGGCTGTGAATCTAATTCTCCAAGCTCATGGCCAATCGAAGCCCAAAGCTTTGCTGTCCCCTTGGGAATAAAAGGAGTTAGTGCAACAGCTAGAGTTCGGAGGCCCTCGAGCGAGGTATACAAGATTGTTCCCAAGCGAGCTCGGTTAGCTTCGTCCTTCGCCAGAATCCAAGGCTCTTGCTCGGTTAGATAGAGATTGAGCCCATCAACGAGCTCCCAAATGGCGATCAGTGCGTCTTGGATGGCGACATCATCCATGGCGAGGTCCGCGCTACGGATGCTGTTCGCGGCAGTTTCTTGAATCTTCTTTTCCGCGTCAGTTATTGAATCAGGCCCTGGAATTACACCTTCGAAGTAACGGTGAACCATAGCAACAACTCGTGAAGCTAGATTGCCAAAACCATTCGCTAGCTCCGCCTGGTATCGAGCAGTCAAGTCTTCCCAGGAAAAGGAGCCGTCCTGACCAAAAGCAATGGCTTTCATAAAGTAGTAACGAAAAGCATCTGAACCAAAGACATCCGTGATCTGAGTTGGTGCGATTCCAGTGAGTTTTGATTTCGACATCTTCTCGCCGCCAACTAGCAACCAGCCATGAGCAAAAACTTTCTCTGCAGGTTTTAGCTCGGCTGCCATCAACATCGCAGGCCAAATCACTGCGTGAAAACGCAATATGTCCTTGCCGACAACCTGCACAGAGGCCGGCCATAAAGAATTGAGCTTTGCCTCATCTTCGCTGTAACCAATGGCGGTGATGTAATTTAGCAACGCGTCAAACCAGACATAGATGACGTGGTCGGTGTCCCAAGGGATATCGATTCCCCAGTCAAACTTGTCTTTGGATCTAGAGATTGATAAATCGGTAAGTTCTCTTGAGACAAACGAAACGACTTCGTTGCGGGCGGCTTCTGGCTGAATGAAGTTGGGGTTTTGTTTGTAGTAGTCAAGAAGCGGCTGTTGGAACTGGCTCAGCTTGAAAAAATAGTTCGTTTCCTCTAGCCGCTCAACTGGCTTGGAGTGGATAGCACAAACCATTTTCTTGGCAAATTCTCCAGAACCTTCGACTAAGTCAGAATCGGTCTTGAATTCTTCACAACCAACGCAGTAGTTACCCTCATAGGAGCCCTGGTAGATGAAGCCTTTGTCGTAAAGGTTTTGCAAGAAGGCCTGAACGTTCCTCTTGTGACGTGGCTCGGTAGTTCTAATAAAGTCCTGGTTATTGATATCTAGGGTCTCAAGCATGGGTAACCAGGCATCATGCACCAGCTTGTCCGCCCAGGCCTGAGGGGTCTGATTATTGGCGGTTGCGGTTCGAAGGATCTTTTCACCGTGCTCGTCAGTTCCGGTGAGTAAGAATGAATTGCTTCCTTTTTGGCGGTGCCAGCGAGCCAGAACATCCGCTGCGACTTCGGTATAGGCGTGTCCAATGTGAGGCGCGTCGTTCACATAGAAGATTGGGGTCGTTACAAAAAACGATTTGCCGCTTGGGCTGACACTGGACATAGCTACAAGCTTAACGGGGCTAAGTTCAGCGGTTGCTCTTGAGGGCTAAGTCGTAGAGCTCAGAAGTAGAAGCCCCAAACTCTTTGGCAATCTGCCTAGCGGCATCCTTTAGTGAGCTTCCATTGGCTCGAAGCTCTAAGACCTTCTCTACCAGCTCCTCAGCTGAAGCTGGGGTTTGCTCCGCACCTGCAACAACTAGGACCATCTCTCCTTTTAGGTCTTGAGCGAGCTCGGTCAACTCAGTCAAAGTTCCCCGTAGGGTTTCTTCGAATTTTTTAGTCAGCTCCCTAGACAATGACGCTCTTCTTTGACCACCGAAAATCTCAGCCGCATCTTCAAGGCTCTCGGATATTCGGTGGGGAGACTCAAAGAAGATCATGGTGCGTTCTTCAGAAGCGAGCTTCTGGAAGAACTTCTTTCGCTCACCAGATTTTCGAGGAATGAATCCCTCGAAGCTAAAGCGATCAGTAGATAAACCCGAAACTGCCAGAGCGGCAATAACCGAAGACGGGCCTGGCACTACTTGGATTTCAATTCCCTGCTCGCTGCAGGCGCGCACCAGCGCGAAACCTGGATCGCTAATGGTGGGCATTCCTGCATCGCTTACCAAAACCAGATTGCTAGTGGAGGCAAGCGCTACAAGTCGATCGAGTTTCTGCAATTCGTTGTGTTCGTTCAGGCTAATAAGTTCGGCATTCAGTTTGATTCCTAGGTGATTGGCTAGCTTCAATAAAGTTCTGGTGTCTTCGGCTGCTACAACGGTGGCTTCTTGCAAGGTCGTTATGAGCCTTTGAGAGGCGTCGCCTATGTTACCGATAGGGGTTCCAGCCAGAATGAGCACCACTTCATTGTGTCAGATACCAAGGCGCGGTCTTGATTAGCATGGGCGTATGAAGCATTTGCGTAAACGCACTCCGGCACTTGAATACCTAGGGTACATTCTTGTCCTAGCAATTGCTGGCGCAACTAGGCTATGGAACTTACACGTCCCACAACGGTTAGTTTTTGATGAAACCTATTACGTCAAAGATGCCCTTTCACTGTCCCAGGAAGGACACGAGAAAAACTGGCCCGAAGGAGCTAACCCAACCTTTGAATCTGGTGAAGTATTTGGCTATCTGAGCGAACCGGCTTTTGTGGTCCACCCACCCTTTGGAAAGTGGCTGATCGCCTCGGGAATGTGGTTACTGGGTCCAGAAAACGCAGCCGGATGGCGCATCTCCACCGCAGTCCTTGGAATTGCAACAGTTGCGCTTTTGATGCTGGTTGCTTTCAAGCTCTTTCGCTCCACCAAGCTGGCCCTGGCGGCAGGCTTCTTGCTGGCCATAGATGGCTTAGCAATAACGATGTCCCGGACAGCTTTGTTGGATGCTCCGCTTACGTTTTTCCTATTGCTTGGATTCTTGTTCTTCCTGATTGACAACAAACAGTCGAGGGTCAGGATCGCTTACTCAATTCAGGCTGGCAAAAATACGTTGGTTTGGTTTAGACCCTGGTTGGTCCTAACGGGAATCACTCTCGGTGCTGCTGCTGCCATCAAGTGGTCTGGGCTTTACCTTCTGGCCGGAATCGGTTTGTATGTGGTGTTTTCGGAGCTTATGCTTCGCAAGAACTCTGGTGAAAAGTCTTGGGTTACTCGCGGGCTTTTCGCCCAAGGTGCAATCTCGTTTTTCACCCTGATTCCAATCAGTATCGCAACTTACATCTTCAGTTGGATTGGTTGGATCAACACTTCCGATGGCTACTCGCGTAACTGGGCGCCTGATAATTCTCTTCCTGGAATTTTTGGGGCGCTGCCAAACTGGGTCCAATCGCTTTGGAACTACCACCAAGTGATTTACGGCTTTCACATCAACCTTTCGGCTGAGCACTCCTATCAATCACACCCAATAACTTGGCTGCTTGGATTCAGGCCCACCGCCTTCTTCTATGAAACCTACGTTCTCGGGCAAATGGGTTGCGAGAGCGAAACCTGCTCTTCGGCAATCACCGCTTTGGGTAATCCCTTGATCTGGTTTTCCGCAACGGCAGCAATCGCATTCTTGGTTATTAGATACATCAGAAGTCGCGAGCGAATCGTCGGGTTGATTCTTCTAGGTGTTGGCGCTTTGTATCTTCCTTGGTTAGCGATCTCGGAACGAACAGTTTTCCATTTCTATTCCGTGAGCTTTCAGCCATGGATGATCTTGGCCCTGGTTCTTGGGTTACAGATTCTCTATCGAGCTATAGCTGGAACCAGCCCCAAGCTTGCTTTGGGGCTAGTTCTCGGATTCTTTGCTTTGGCAACAGCGCTATCGCTGTTTTTCTTGCCCGTAAACATTGGATTGCTGGTTCCTTTTGACCAGTGGCAGCTTCGAATGTGGCTTCCCAGCTGGATCTAGTTTCGCCCAAAGTAGTATTTGTTCTTAGGTTGCGGCAGTTAGCCGCTACGGTAAAGAGGATTGAAAAATGACCATCTTCGCAGTCACTTATCTTTACACAGCCCCCGCTAGCCAGGTTGATGAAATCAGGCCCATCCATAGGGTCTGGCTCGCAGAACTACTGGACAAGGATATTCTTCTCGCCTCTGGACCAATGGTGGACACGTCTGAGGCGCTTCTAATTTTTAGAAGCGAATCTGTCGAAGAGCTAGCCAAGCTTCTGGATAACGATCCATTCGACATTGCGGGATGCATTGGCTCAAGAACTATCCAAGCTTGGAATCCAGTGTTTGGACCTTTTAGTTCCTAGATCTATTTCTTGGCTGTTTTCTTCTTCTTTGAGCCTTTATCGCGACCGGTTGCAATCAAGCTCACCACGGTTGTGATTACCAGTGTTGTGACGATAACTCCAAGGGAAAGCTCAGTTGAGATTTCAGGAACAGCTTTTACATATTCGCCGCCGTTTATAAACGGAAGCTCGTTCTTGTGTAGAGCGTGAATAACTAGCTTCACACCAATCCAGGCAAGAATAATTGAGAGTCCGACTCCGAGATACTTTAGGCGTTCCATCAGGCCGCTCAACAAGAAGTAAAGCTGTCTTAGCCCTAGAAGGGCGAAGGCGTTTGCCATGAACACAATGTACGGCTCCTTGGTCAGACCGTATACGGCTGGAATTGAATCCAATGCAAAGAGCAAGTCAGTCAATCCGATTGCAATCATCACAAACAGTAACGGGGTGACGTAGCGTTTTCCATTCTGGATGATTGTTAGCTTGGTGCCGTGGTACTCGTCAACAGAGTTCAGGTGACGCTTCATGAAAGCCACAACTTTACCGCCAGGCACCTTGTCCGCGTGATCGTCCTTTAGGGTGTCCCAGATAAGAAGGGCTGCGGTGTAGAGCAGGAAGAAACCGAAGATATAGAAAACCCAGCTGAAGTTCTCAATGGCTGCGGCGCCAAGGTAAATGAAGATTCCCCTAAGAACTAGGGCAAGGATGATCCCTACTAGAAGAGCCTCGCTCTGAAGCTTTCTGGGGACTGCGAATTTGGTAAAAATCACCAAAAATACAAAGAGATTGTCCACGGATAGGGACTTTTCAGTAATGAACCCGGCCAGGTATTCCCCTCCAAAACGGGAGCCCCAAACCTCGGTCACTAGGAAGGTAAACATCAGTGCTAGCCCAACATAGATAGTGGACTGAATAGCTGATTCCTTGAAAGTCGGCTCGTGGGGTTTTAGTATCTGGAAGATAAGGTCCACCAAGATTACAAGGCTGATAATTCCAATTGATAGATACCAAACCCAAGGCTCGACAATCATGACTGCTTCTTGCACAAAAACCTCATTTTCATTGGGCCCACTGGGCCGATTGTATTTCTCGACTAATTCTATGAGAGTCTTGAACTTATAAGCTTCAATTCACAATCTGGAGAAACTATGAGAGTTCTTATTTCGGGAGCAAGCGGCCTTGTTGGCACAGAGCTATACGGCCAACTAAAAGCAGCTGGTCATGAGCCGTTGAAGTTAGTGCGCCGCAAAGCCAAAGCCAGCGATGAAATCAGCTGGAACCCTGCTCGATTAGAGCTAGACCCGCAAGTCATGGAATCTATCGACGCTGTTGTGAACTTAGCTGGCGCCACCACGGGCAGGATTCCCTGGACCAAGCGATACAAGCAAGAAATAGTTGACTCAAGAATCAACTCAACCAAGACTCTCGTTACAGCTATCAATTCCGCCAAGAAGACACCGAGAGTTCTAATTAGTGGTTCGGCCTCCGGCTTTTATGGCGAAGGTGGCAACCTTTGGCTAACTGAGGACAGTCCCAAAGGTGAGGGATTCCTCTCAGATCTTGCCAACGACTGGGAGCTAGAGGCTCACAAAGCAAGAACCAGAGTTGTTCTGGTCCGAACCACCCTAGTCATGAGTCGAAAGCTTGGAGCTTTGGGAAAGCTCTTGCCAATTATCAAACTTGGCTTGGGTGGAGCTTTGGGAACCGGTAAACAGTGGTGGGCTTGGATCAACCTAGTTGATGAGGCCGCTGCAATCATTCACCTGATCAACACCCCGACTGCTCACGGGCCCTTTAACTTGACGGCCCCGGAACCGGCCACTTGCGAGCAGATGATCAAGGCCCTTGGTGATCAGCTTGGCCGCCCAACCTGGCTTCGAGTCCCAGCCTGGGCCATGAATGCCTTCATTGGGGAGGCCGCTAGGGAGCTACTTTTGGTGAGCCAGAAGATGACCGCCAATAAGCTCTTGGCTGCTGGCTTTCGATTCAAGTATCCAGACTTGAATTCTTCAGTTCGCTGGGTTGTTTCAAAAGACAACTAACCAGAACAAGAGTTTCTATAAACATTATTGAAATGAAAAACCCCACTCCGAAGAGTGGGGTTTTTCGCTAAAAAAAGAAATTACTTCTTTTTTGCAGCTGGCTTACGCTTTGCAGTCTTACGAGCTGCTGGCTTCTTCGCTGCTACTGCTTTTTTAGCAGCTGGCTTGCGCTTTGCTGCAGTCTTCTTCGCTGCTGGCTTCTTAGCTGCAGTCTTCTTAGCAGCTGGCTTGCGCTTTGCTGCAGTCTTCTTCGCTGCTGGCTTCTTAGCTGCAGTCTTCTTAGCAGCTGGCTTGCGCTTTGCTGCAGTCGTC
>Ga0208463_1000208_pt1 | contig 15181 bp, 16 predicted proteins | sample LakMenEpi09Jul08_FD_150752 | JGI IMG/M metagenome (GOLD analysis project Ga0208463, IMG submission 150752) | Freshwater microbial communities from Lake Mendota, WI - 9JUL2008 deep hole epilimnion (SPAdes) | ecosystem: Environmental > Aquatic > Freshwater > Lake > Epilimnion/Euphotic zone ... | reverse complement strand
CCGGACAGATGGTTATGGCCGGCTGGGCTCGCTATTCGAAAGCGGGGTCGAAGTGAACTATCTAGAGATGAATTCGTGGTTCATTTTGCCGATTCTGATTTGGTACTTTGCGCGTTTTCGCACGAGCCGACTTTGCTACGACAGAATTCCGCTGCTGGTTCTGATGCTAATGACTGCGGTTTTCGACAACCTGATTATCTTGGCCGGCATTGTTTCTTACGACGAAAGCAAACTCTCTGGAATCAAGGTTCTAGTTGCACCAATTGAAGACTTTGCCTACACCCTCGTGCTGGTTCCGCTGATTGCTCTTGTGCAGAGTTACTTTTTGCAGTGGCAGTCGCGTCGAAAGAGCTCGCCATGAAAACCCTGTTAGCGCTGCTGCAATCGTCACGACCCATCTCATGGATAAACACGGCGTTTCCGTTTGCGGCAACCTACGTGTTCTTCACCGACACAATCGACATAACGCTGATCATCGGCACGCTGTTCTTTTTAATCCCATACAACCTGCTGATGTATGGCATCAACGACGTTTTTGATTACGAGAGCGATCTGCGCAACCCGCGCAAGGGTGGCATCGAGGGTGCCCTGCTCGACAAGCGCCTGCACAAGCTGACCATTTGGGCTTCGGCGCTTAGCTGCTTGCCTTTTGTGATTTACCTGCTTTTGGTCGGCAGCGTTTGGTCGGGGCTCGCCCTGGTCTTCGCGCTGTTCACCGTTCTGGCCTACAGCGTCAAAGGTCTGCGCTTCAAAGAGAAGCCGTTTCTCGACTCGATCACCTCGGCCAGCCACTTTGTTAACCCGGCCATTTTCGCAGCGCTGCTGGTTGGCGAGAGCCTCGCCCAGCCGGTGCTCTGGCAGTCGCTGATTGCCTTCTTCTGTTGGGGAATGGCCTCGCATGCCTTTGGTGCCGTGCAGGACATCCGTGCTGATCGCGAGGCCGACATCGCCAGCATCGCCACGGTTATCGGCGCTCGGGCAACAACCCGCTTTGCCTTCGTGCTCTACCTTGCGGCCGGGTTGCTTATGGCGACGGCGGGCTGGCCGGCCTCTGCGGCGGCAATTGCAGCGGTGCCATATCTGGCAATCTTGCTTCCGTTTTTGTCGATCACAGACGAAACCTGCGAAACCGCAAACCACGGATGGCGCCGGTTCATCTGGCTCAACTTCTTTGCGGGAGCCATCGTCACGCAACTGTTGATCTCGTAACGCAGTTCTACTAGTCGCGCTTCACCCAGCGAATTAGGTAACGCGAGTCATACTTCTTGCTGCACATTGCACAAGAACCCATGTTCTTTGGGCGACGATAGCGAAAGTGCTGGTGACCCATCGGGCAGGTGCCAACCCAGGGTGCGGTCTCTTGGGCAATCTCTTTTCCGGTGAATTTTTCGGCGCGGTAGCCGATGCGTTTTGCCGTTGCCAACCAAGTCTTCGAGTGACCGGCCTCGCTGCCGCACATCGCGTGAGCGATTTCGTGCAGCACCACCTGCAGGTTCTGATCGACGGTGTGAATGTCAACGTGATACTTCGACAGCTGAATCTTCTGGTTGGTGTAATCGCACAGCCCGGCTCTTCGCTTGGCCGAATCAAACTCGAACTGCCAGTTCTCGAGATCGAGGTGCTGCGCAATCTTGCGCTCTGCAAGTGCACGGATGAGTTCGGTCTTATCGACAACCATGCGCTGCCAGCGGTATCCGTGTTCTGAATATTGACGTTTGGTTTGAAAGCCGAATTTCTCGTAGGTCGAAATTGCTCGCGGGTTTTCGACCCACACGCTTAGGCGCACCCTGCGCAGTTTGAGTTTGTCGAAGGCGAAGATCAGCACCGCCTCGATCGCGTCTGAGCCGAAACCCCGGTTGAAGAATTGCGGCCCGCGCAATGCGATGCGCAGGTTCATCGAGTTGTCTTTTAGCTCGTATTCGTTGAGCACGATTTCGCCAACGAATTCGCCCAGCCGGGCCTCGCGAATTGCCCAGTCGAGCCGCCCCTCGGCCAGCGGGCGGGTGGTGAGCCAGTCGACGATTTTCTCGCGGGTGAACTTGGGTGCCGGGCCGGTCAGCCTGGCCACCTCGGGGTCGGCCAGCATCTCTAGGTATGGCTCGAGAAAGAGCTCGTCTAGGGCCTCGAGGTCGACTGAGCCCTTGCGCAGATTGGGCGGGCGACGGGCAAGCCAGTCAGCCATAGTTCATCACCTCGACTTAAATCAAACCACGAGCGCTGGGCCTTGCCTCTCGAAAAGTCGTGGCAGACTTGTAAAGAACCAATCCGAGAACCCACGAAGTGAAGACATTGGCGAAGAACAGAAAACGTGAATTAAAGTTGCCCGTCTGGGTAAAGACCAAAATAATCGCACCCTTCGTGCTTATCTCTGTGTTCCTAACCGGAGCCTTTTTTCAACTCAACTTTCCGCTATTCAAGAAGCCTGAAACGCCGGTTGAATACAACTCGGCCACGCTGAGCGCGCAAGAGAAGTGGCAGATTGAGCGTCACACCTGCGATTCGATGCGCAAGATCTACGGAATCATCGAGAGCGAAACCATCACCCCCGAGCAAGTTCTTGAAATCGCTCGGGTTGAGCAGAAAGCCACCGGGCTCATTCTCAAGACCTGGAACGACCACGCCGCAGGCAAGAAGATTAGCGACGACTGGCACGCAAATGCCACCGACGTGTGGGCCAGCATCATAAGAATCACCGAGAGCTACCCCTATCGCGATGAAGCTTGGCTCGCCGAGATTTATCCGAGATTGGCTAACGTCGACGATTTCAAGAAGTACCTCATCTATGGAATCGAAGCTCCGGCTGACGACAGCTCAGCGCTCTGGATGGTCGTTTTGAAGCGCTGCGTCTATGACAAAGATGAGCCACCGGTGATTGCTCCGGTTGTGAAGACCTCGGCAACCGACTCGCAGCACTGCCCGGTCTATGCCGACTTCAAGAAGGTCAACTTCAATCGCCCGGAGCTCGCTGCGGTTTGGGCTCAAGACAACCTGCGCCTGGTGAGCCAACTTGGTTTGAAGTCAAACAACTACACGCAGCTTGAGAGTTCGCTGGCGGCACTGTTTTCAAACTTCACGGATGTGCAGCTCACCATGCCTAACCAACAGCGAGTCGACGAGTTTCTCGAGCGTGCTCCGTTGCAGATTCTTACCAATCGCCTAGACCTGATCTGCGGTGCCTAACTAAACTTGGCCAATGACTAAGCGCATTCGCCCCTGGGGTTATCAAGACAACCCCGATTCTGCTGCGGCGGACTGGTCTCTGCACCCAGACACCGTTGCGGTTCGCGGCGGCCTGGCTCGCACCGGCTTCGGCGAAACCGGCGAAGCGCTCTTTCTAACCTCTGGATTCACCTACGACTCGGCCGAGCAAGCCGAAGCGGCCTTCAAAGAAGAGAACGACCATTTCGTCTACTCGCGCTTCGCCAACCCGACCGTGGCCACCTTTGAGGCGCGCATCGCCGCTATAGAAGGCACCGAAGCCGCGCTGGCCACCTCGACCGGCATGTCTGCCATGTTTGCCTCGGTGGCCTGCCTGGTGCAAGCCGGCGACCGCGTTGTTGCATCGGCTTCGATGTTCAGCTCTTGCTATGTCGTGCTCACCGAGATCTTGCCAAAGTGGGGCGTGCAAATTGAACTCGTCGAGGGCAACGACAAAAAAGTATGGGCGGCCGCGCTAAGCCAGCCGACCAAAGTGGTCTTTATCGAGAGCCCGAGCAACCCGATGATGCAAATAGTCGACATTCGCATGGTTAGCGATCTGGCTCACAAGGCGGGGGCCACCGTGATCGTCGACAACGTGCTTGCCTCACCGGTTTTGCAAAAGCCGATTGAACTCGGCGCCGACGTTGTCATGTATTCGGCAACGAAACACATAGACGGTCAAGGCCGAGTGCTCGGCGGAGTTGTTTGCGGCCGCAAAGAATATGTGCACGGAGTATTGCGTCAGTTCACTCGTCACACCGGGCCGACCATGGGTGCCTTCGAAGCGTGGGTGCTAACCAAGTCGCTCGAGACGATGACGATGCGAGTAGAACGCATGAGCGCGAGCGCCCTCGAGGTCGCGAAGTTTCTTGAGAAAAACGCAAAGGTTCAGGTCGTGCGTTATCCGTGGTTAAAGTCGCACCCAGACCATGCGCTTGCCAAAAAGCAGATGAGCGCCGGCGGCTCGACAATCGCGATGACGTTAAAGGGTGACAAGACAAAAGTGTTCAAGTTCATGAACGCGTTGCAGGTCATCGACATCTCGAACAACCTCGGCGATTCGAAGTCGCTGATGACCCACCCGAGTTCGACTACTCACCGTCGTCTCGGCAGCGAGGTTCAAGCGCAAATGGGAATCAGCGAAAGCACGGTTCGACTTTCGGTTGGTCTCGAGCACCCGAGCGATTTGATTCGCGACATCGAACAGGCACTCAAGCAGCTCTAGCGGCTCGCCCCTTGGGCCAGCGCAAAAACTAGATCGCGCTGATTCTTTCGATCGCCTCGCTGATGTTTTCTTTGCTCGAGGCAAAGTTGAAGCGCACAAACTGCCCATACTGCGGGCCGAAATTGGTGCCGGGCTCAACCGCCACCTTGGCCGCTTCGAGAATCTTCGCCGCCGGATGTTCGCCAAGCCCGAGCTCACTCACATCTAGCCAAGCCAAGTAGGTTGCGCCAGGCAGCTGAGTCTTCACTAGCGGAAGCTTCTCTGCGAGTTCAGACATCAAATAATGACGGTTTTCGTTGAGAACCTCTCGAGCCCAATCGACCCAGTCGGCGCTGCCGTCAAAAGACTCGGCCATTGCGAAGGCGCCGAGCAGCGATGCTCGCCAGTGCATTGCATCGGGCAACTTGGCAACCAGCTTGGCCATAGCGTCAGAGGCGTAAACCACTATTGCCGCTTTGAGGCCAGCTGTGTTCCAAGACTTGCTCGATGAAGTGATGCAGATGCCAATCTCGCGGGCGTCTTCACCGCAGTCGAGAAACGGCACAAACTTGTTCTCGCTGTAAGTCAGCGGTGCGTGAATCTCGTCGCTGATCACCACTGCCCCGTGCTTGCGAGCCGATGCCGCGAGCGCGGTTAGCTCTTCGCGGGTGTGCACCGTGCCGGTTGGGTTCTGCGGGTTGCAGAGCAAAAGCACTTTCACTCCAGATGCGAATGCGTGATCGATTGCTTCGAGGTCGAGTCGCCAACCTCGAGCGCGGTCGAGAGGCACATCGGCAATAACTGCCTGAGCTTCGGGAATCCAGTGCCAAAAGTTTGTGTAAACCGGTGAGTTGAGCATGATTCGGTCGCCCGGCTTGACGAGCGCTCGAAAGAGCTCGACTGCTGCCACGCCGACATCCGTGGCTAACTTCACCCGGTTGCTATCAACTTGCCAGTGCCAGCGTTCGGCGGCGTATTTAGAAAACGCCGCACCTACCTCAGCAACTGGGCCGAGGTATCCGAGGTCTGATTCGTCGATCATCTTTTTGAGAGTTTCGCGAATTCCAGTTGAAATTTCGAAATCCATTTCTGCAACGTGCATTGGTAGCACGTCGTTTCCGTAACGTCTCCACTTTGAGCTGTGACGGGTTCTGAGTTGCGAAAGTTCTGGAATGTGATTGTGTTCACTTGCCATGCTTTCGAGTCTAAGCCTGCTCGGCGATAGCATGGTGAAACCGAGAATATGTGTGAGAGGACCCCATGAGCACCCAGCCCAAGATTCTGGTTATCGTTCACGACATCGATGACCACCTCAACGAAATGGCTAACCCCATCGCCGAGGCTGGCATTCTCATGGACACCTGGGATGCCCAAAATGACGGCGATGGCCGGCCAGTGCTTGATGAACTCGGGCAGTATTCGGGCGTGATTTCGCTCGGTGCCCACGCTGGCGTGCTCGAAGAGGCCGAACACCCATGGATGACCCATGAGCGCAAGATCATGACCTGGGCGCTCGACACCGGCACCCCGCTGCTTGGGCTTTGCTTTGGTTCACAGCTGCTGGCCTCGGCTGCCGGTGGTCGGGTCTATAAGGCCGAGACTGGCGAGTTTGCCTGGACGAAGGTCAACATGCTGCCCGAGGCTGCAACTGACCCAGTGCTTGGCTCTCTCGGATCGACTGCTGACGCCTTTCACTTTCACTACGACACCTTCGATTTGCCCGAGAACGCCGTTCTGTTGGGTGAAACCGGCGGCATAAAGCAGGCCTTCAGAGTTGGCTCGAGTGCCTGGGCGACCCAGTTTCACCCCGAGGTCGGGCTATCGCAGCAGTTGGCCTGGCTGAGCACCTACCGCCGAGCATTCATTCGCGAGGGCATCGACCTCGACGAACAGATCGCTAAGTCGCACGCCCTTGCTGCGAGTTACCGCAAGCAGGCCTGGGCGCTATCCGAGGCTTTTGCGAAGCAGGTTTTGGTCTTTCATGCCACGCGCTAGTTAGTTATTGCGTGCATTATGTAAATAATGTAAATTTTGTACATGAACACAATTAGCTCAACGCAGGCCCGTCAGAACTGGGCAGACACCATCGAGGCCGCGCGCATCGAGCCGGTCACCATCACCGATCACGGGCGCAAGACCGTCACCATCATGGATGCCGAACTGGCGAAGCTTGCCCTGCAGGTTCTCGAGGATTCTCGTGACGCCGAGATTGCCGAGAAGAGAATGGCCGCTATTCGCAATGGTGAACCAACGTATACAACCGAGGAACTGGCAGCCGAGCTCGGTCTCGATCTTGACGAAATCTAAGTTCAGCATCGAGTGGTCTAGAGAAATCAAGAAGGATCTGCAAGCACTCGACAAACAAACTCAACGTCGTATCTTCGCAGCGATTGAATTGCTCAGATCCAACCCGCGCCCCGCAAAAATGCGAAGACTAATCTCACCCGAACCGAAGTTTCGAGTTCGAGTTGGCGACTACAGAATCATCTACCAAATTGAAGATTCGCGACTGGTAATTCTGGTCGTTCGAATTGCGCACCGCAGAGACGTTTACCGCGGTCTTTGAAAACGACTAACGAACTAGTCACCCTTTGCGAGTTTGTCTTGCTTCAGCAACTTCATGCCGTAAACCACTGACACGACAACCAAGATTGCTATCGCCGAATAAGCCGTGATTGCAGCGAACGGTGGAAACTCAAACGAGATACTAAGCTGTCGAACGTTCAAGGCGATAATCAAATTGCCAACCAAGATTCCCAGCAACCGCTGCGGGGCTTTGCTCACTAACCAAGCTGCGATTGGTGCTGCCAGTGCGCCACCAATCAGAAGTGCGCCAACTGCATCCCATGGAATCTGTTCTGCCCCAAGACCGATCAAGAAGCCGATGCTCGCCGCGAGTGCGATAACAAATTCTGCAGTGTTGGTTGTTCCAATTGCCTTGCGCGGTTCGAGCGCGTTCGAAGCGGTGAGCGAGGTGGTAACTACCGGACCCCAACCGCCGCCGCCGGTGGAGTCGATGAACCCACCAACCAAGCCGAGCGGTGCAAGCCAGCGTGCGCGAGCGCGTCGTTTCTTGCCCAGAATGATTGGCCGCGTGAAACGGTAGAGCACGAGCACACCCAGGGCCAAGAGAATGCTCGCCGTCCATGGTCTGGCCGCAGAGAGATCGACACTACTCAGCAGCATTGCTCCGATAAACGCGCCTATCGCACCTGGCACAGCAACCTTAACCAGCGCATGCCAGTCGACGTTGCCGAACCTGATGTGTGATGCGCCAGAAATTGAGGAAGTAACAATCTCGACCAGGTGCACGATGGCAGAGGCGGCAGCAGGGTTGTAGGCCAGAAAGATAAGGAGTGTTGTCGAGGTGACACCAAAGGCCATACCCATCGCGCCATCAACAAGCTGCGCCAAGAAACCGGCAACCGAGACAAGCAGCAAAACCCACATGGGTTCCAAACTAATTCATCAGGGCCACAGAACTGGGATTTACCGCCCTAAGTCGAACTACCCGAACCTAAAACACTCTCGATACGCTGCAGCGTCTTGGCTAGATACTCGGGCACCATGGCTCGGTGCTCAGGGTTCTCGGTTTCGAGAATGTAGCTCAGCAAATTGATTCTGCGCTGCAATCGCAAGATTCGGAGCTCGTCTTCTGTGTAGTCAGGCAGAGGTGAAACTTGCTGGTAGCCGGCGAGAAAAGCCGCATCTTGCTCCTCGGTGTCGTTGTAATAGAGAGTGACCGCGATGTCTTGCGCAGGCAGCCCGATCACGCAGTCGTCGAAGTCAAACACCGCAACATCACCCTCATGCCACATCACATTCCACGGATGAATATCCGCGTGAATTAGTTGCGGCTTGGTGCGGGCATACATCTCCTTCGTTGTTTGCTCGATGACTTCGATTGCTCGCGCGAGGGTTGCTTTTTCATCGGTGGTGAGTTGATCTGATGGCGAAATGGCATCGCCGTAACCCCAGAACATGTCATCGACTATTGGCAGTTGTGCGTCTTGCGCAAGTTTGGTGTCGCGCGAGGCCATGTGCATGTGGGCCATCGCTCGGCCGGTCGCTCGCATCATCTCTTCGGTGGGTTCGTCACCGAGCTCTTCGCCCTCGAGCCAGGTGAACAGCACCGCGAACAGGTCGCGCTCGAGCATCGAATGCCACGCCTTAGAAATGTATTCGCCGCTCGAGTTCTTGACAGGTTTCGGCACATTTATGTTTGGCTCGGTCGCAAGCTGCTCGACCCAAAAGATCTCGGCCTTGAGGTTTGCCAGCGTGCGTTGCGAGTTAACGTTGATGCGCAGTGCGAAGCGCTCTCCGTTCGCAACCGTCACTTTGAAGGTGCTGTTGTATTCGTGGTTGATCGACTCAAGTTCGCACTCCCCGAGCCCATAGGCTTCGACGATCTGTCGAGCCAGCGGCAGCATGGTCTCAACCTGCTGCTCGACCGTGAGGTCGGCGAACTTTGAAGTCATAGTTATATCCAAGCAAAGAAGCCGCAGGAGAAGTGATACTCTCAGGCAACAAAAAGATACCTCGCAATGGAGCAGGAGATTCGAAATGGACATCAACCGCGTTCACCCAGAACTTAGAAAAGCCACGGCTTCGTTTCCGAAGCTTCCGGTAGGCAGCGCCTTCGGACGAGCCCTAACCAGACTCCTGCTGCCCCTTCTGCTGCCTCGAGCAAAAGCACCGGCCGGTGTTTCAATCACCCGGCAAGAGGCACCGAGCGGCCAGAAACTGCGCGTCTACACGCCAGCTGGCTCGAGCCAAAAGGCCGCACTGCTTTACATCCATGGCGGTGGCATGATGATTGGCGCAGCAAAGATGGATGACGTCTTGCTCGCTGGTCTCGCTGCTGACCTAGCCATCTTGGTGGTTTCGCCCGAGTATCGCTTGGCACCCGAGAACCCATACCCTTCGGCAATCGATGACTGCAACGAAGCATGGCACTGGATGCTGAACAACGCAGCCAACCTCGCAATCGACACGAAGCGAATTGCAATCGGTGGCGAAAGCGCGGGTGGAGGTCTAGCGGCCGGCTCGGTGCTTCGAATTCACGACGAGGGCGGCACTCAGCCGATTGCGCAGTGGCTGTTCTGCCCGATGCTCGACGATCGCACAGCGCTCGACCGCACACTCGACGAGGTCAACCACTTCATCTGGGATAACAAGCTCAACCTTGCCGGCTGGACTTCTTACCTTGGCGCACAAATAGGTGCCGACGACGTTTCGGCATACGCGGCTCCGGCCAGAAGAAAAGATCTCAAGGGCCTGCCCAAAGCATGGATAGGCGTTGGCGACATCGAGTTGTTCTATGAAGAAGATCGAAAGTATGCCGAAGCCCTACAAGCAGCGGGCGTTGACTGTGAGCTCGACGTGGTTGCCGGAGGCCCACACGCTTTCGAGGGTCTTGCGCCAAAGGCCCAGGTCTCAATCGACTATGCGAACAGAGCAAAGGCTTGGCTCAAAAAAGTTCTAATGAAGAGCTAAAGCTCAGGTTTTTTGTAGGCACTAAAGCTAGGTTCGGCTGGCACAAAGCCAGCGCGACGATAGACACTAGCAGCGGAATTGTTCTCTTCGGTTGCGATAACCCAGTTATCGCAACCTTGATCGATAGACCACTGCGCTGCGACTCCCAAAAGGTGCGAGGCTAATCCGAGTCTTCGATGGTTTTCGTTAGTTGCAACTGCTTGATAGCGCGCAGTCGAACCGCACTTTACGATGCCCAGGCTAGAAACTAATTCACCATCGCGTATGGCTCCAAACCAAGCTGCTTTTCCCGTAGCACAAAGTGACTTTCTTGCATCGTTAGTTTTTCTCACAAATACTTCGTGACTAACGGGCTCATAATCTCCAGAACTAAGGTTCTCTTCAAGCTCTGCGACTATTAGGTCATTCCAGTCATCCGCGGTAAACGATCTGACGGTGTAACCCTCAGCCAGCGCGGTCTGGTTAGGAGCTGACTTTGAAGTCATCACGTCTAACTGTTCTAATTGCAGGCCAAGTTCAGACCAACCGACCACGTCAGTTGGCATTAGAGGAAGGTCGATAGCGATCCAGTCGGCAAGGGGAAAGTTCGCCCTAAACAGCTCAACCCAACGCCGAGCATCATTAACGGCAGCGGGGTCTAGCACCACGATTGAGTTGCCCCAGTGGTAATTGGGGTTTGCGGGAGTTCTGACAATCGCGAAGTCGTCTTCGTAGGTGATGGTCGATCCGGTCAGATTTAGAATCGCTATATCAGTCATGCGGCCTGGTGAGAGTTGCCTCATCTGCCCTCCAAAAATGAAAATCCAGCTCTCGTGAGAAGAAACTGGATTTTCGTGCGCCCCCCGGGACTTGAACCCGGAACCCACTGATTAAGAGTCAGTTGCTCTGCCGATTGAGCTAGAGGCGCGTGCTGGCGAAACCGCACAACGAGTCCCAAGAATAGCAGATTTTCATTGGCAGGCGGCAACCATGGTCTGTTCAGCAACTGTTCAGTTTCGCTGGCTAAACTCGGGGTATTCACCCAAACCACGGAGGTTCAGATGACCACTGAAAGACTCGAAGAGGGCAGCAAAGCGCCAGCATTTACGTTGGCAAATCAAGACGGCGACAAAGTCAAACTGTCTGAGTTCAAGGGCCAGAAGGTCATCGTCTACTTCTTTCCTGCTGCATCTACCCCTGGCTGCACCAAAGAGGCCTGCGACTTCAACGAGAATCTGAACCCGCTCAAAGCCGCCGGATACACCGTGGTTGGCATCTCAAAAGACCCGATCAAGAAACTCAAGAAGTTTCACGAAGACCAAGACCTGAACTTCAACCTGCTCAGCGATGAGTCGCTCGATGTGCACAAACTCTATGGCTCATACGGAGAGAAGATGCTCTACGGTCGCGCCTACGAGGGCGTGCTTCGCTCAACCTTCGTGATTGACGAAAAGGGCAAAGTCACTCTGCCGCTATACAACGTCAAGGCAACCGGTCACGTTGCCATGCTGCGCAAGCAGCTGGGCATCTAAAGGTCAGTCGCGATCTATCTGTTCGTCGGTTAGTTCGACGACTCGCTTGTTGAACAAAAAGTAGAGTGCAACGAAAGCCGTGACGAGCAGCCATACCCCAAAGTAATAGCCCAAGACTTCGCCGGTGAAACTGTTCCAGGCAATTGCAATCTGGATGAGTTGCCAGAACACCGCCGCACTTCTGGCCCAGCGTTTGCGATAAACGAGTTGTCGTGAAACAAAAAACAGAAACGCTGCGGTGCCACCGATCACGACGCAGAGAGCGATCAACGTGCCGACTAATTTCGCATCGGTGACCAGAGCCACGACGAAGAAAACCGCTACCACTGAGGTAGCAAGTGCCTCTGCGAAAATCACCCCTACAGCAACACGTAGTTGCCACGCAAGGGCTAGAAATCGGGCTTTTAGGGTCATTTATCCTCGTTTTGGGTATTGCCAAAAGGGGTCGATTGTGAAACTATTTTCGAAGGAAAACATCACCTCGAACCCGCTCAATAAGCGTAGGTCAATGGGGTAAAAATGGCAGTTTTAGAGGACAACCATATATGGACATGCAGTGGCTCAACGAATCTCGTTGCCTAACCGAAGACCCGGAACTCTTCTTTCCGATCGGCAACACCGGGCCTGCAGTTGAACAAATCGAGCAAGCGAAAGCGGTTTGCCGCGAGTGCCCAGTAGCCACCCTCTGCCTCGAGTACGCAATCAAAGAGAACCAAGACACCGGTGTTTGGGGCGGCCTAAGCGAAGACGAGCGCAAGTCGCTAAAGCGCAAGTATGCCCGCGCCCGTCGCGCAAGCTAAGCCAAAGAATTGAAAGAACCCGCCCTCGAGGCGGGTTTTTCATTAGCCAACCGGCAGAGAAATCGAAACCTTGGTTCCACCGTCACGGGGCGAGAACCAGCGAATGGTTCCACGAAGCTCGCCCTCAATCAAGGCGCGAACAATCTGCGTGCCAAGACCAACGCCAACCTCGCCGTCTTTCAAACCAACCCCGTTGTCTGAAACCGTTATCTCTAGTCGCTTCGGATTGCGCACGGCATTAACCAAAACCAATCCGCTGCGATCGCCCAATCCGTGTTCGATTGCGTTGGCAACGATTTCGGTTAGCGCGACCGCTAGCGGTGTTGCGATCTCGCTGCGCAACTGACCGAATTTTCCATCGACAACAGTGCGAACCGAAGTGTTGTGACTCGCTGCCAACTCGCCGGTGAGTTGTAACACTCGATCGAATACCTGGTCGAAATCGAGATCTTGGTTGACCCCCTCAGACAGTGTGTCGTGCACCAGCGCAATTGCCGAAACGCGGCGCATCGCTTGGTCGAGTGACTCTCGCACCTCGCTGCTCTCAGAACGTCGCGACTGCATGCGCAGCAGACTCGAAACTGTTTGCAAATTGTTTTTCACCCGGTGATGAATTTCACGGATGGTTGCGTCTTTCGTGATTAGTTCACGTTCTTGACGCCGCAGTTCGGTGACATCGCGGCAGAGCACAAGCGCACCCACTCGCCTGCCGTCGGCTTTCAGCGGAATCGCGCGAAGCGAAAGCGTAAGCGCTTCAGACTCGATGTCGCAGCGCCAAGCAGCTCGACCGGTTAGCACCAGCGGAAGCGACTCATCGATGTTGTTCGAATCTTTCATCACCATGGTCGCTGCTTCGGCGAGCGAACGATCTTCGAGCTCACCCTTGATGCCGAGACGGTTGAATGCCGAAATGCCGTTTGGGCTGGCAAAGATAACGTCGCCGTCTTCGTCGAGTCGAATCAGACCGTCGTTTGCTCTGGGGGCACCGCGCTTCGAGCCGGTTGGTGAATTGAAGTCGGGGTATTGGCCGTGGGCAACCATCTCGAGCAGGTCGTTGGCGGCCCTCAGGTAGTTGATCGAGATCTTGTTCGGCTGAATTGTGGTGTCGATCTTGGTGTGCCTCGAGATGAACGCCACTGCTCGCTCGGCTGAGCTTTGGTCGTCGCCAGAGACCAGCATGCGCACCGGCACCACCTCGAAACGAGACTGAATTCCGTCGAAGACCTCGCTTGGCAAGAAGTATGCCTCGCCGGTTTCGAACGCCTGGGCCAAGCCCGCACGCCACTGCTTTGGCGCTTCTGAGCCCGCGATGTCTCGGTAAAACAGGGTTGGCGCCGAGGATGGTCTGGCATTGCTAAGTGCGAAGAATTTGCCGGAGGCATTTCTGACCCAGAGCACGAGGTCGGCCATCGAAAGATCGGCAATTAGCTGCCACTCAGAGGTCAGCAGGTGCAACCACTCGATGTCGGCATGAACGCTGAGGCCATGCTTCTTCATGAGTTCGCTTAGGGTCGACACCTAACCGAGTTTAGCCACGCGCCGCCTGGTTTTTGAAGGCAGGCTTAACAGCTGACCGAGCACGAACTGGGCCACGGCCTGCTTTGCGCTCGAGTTTTTTCGCACCAGCGAGACCGGCACTCCCTCGCTCATTGCGCGGGCGAACAGGGGCGAGTCTTCTTCGATAAACGCTGAAACTTCGAGTTCGGCAAATTCTCTTATTGACCTAGCAATGTCTGCAGCCGCTCGTTTGCCCTGTTGATCTTGATTCAGTCGATTCACGACCACGTGCACTTTTGCTTCGAGCTTCAGTTCTCGAAGTGCCGAACTCGCCCAGATGAAGCGGTTGAGACCGACCACATCGGCGGTGGTCACTGCCGCCACGTGATTTGCGCAGGCCAGTGCCGCGAAGGTCGCCGAGTTGCGTTCGCTAAGCAGCCGAGCATCAACCAGCGAGTGCTCGAGCGACGACGCAACATCGACCACCACGAATTCGAACCGCTCACGCGCAAACCGCAGGAGTGCGCGCATGCTCTCGAAGCCGAGCTCTGGCCAACGATTCACCATGGTGAGGCCAGCCAAGACTTTGACTTTTTGTTTTGGCAGTTCGAAGTCGAGCAGCAGCTTGTCGAAGCTTTCAGAATCTAGTTGCCCCTGTGTCTGCAGCCTGATTGCCGCGCTCAATCCGGAATAGTTTTGATCGAAGCCAAAGAGTTGCACGAGCGATGGAGCGTGAACATCGGCGTCGACAATAAAAACTCTCTTGCCAGCCTTAGCTAACTCGCAGGCGAATGCGGCTGCCAGCGAACTGCGACCGGTAGAGCCTGCGGCAGACCACACCACGACAATCTGGCCATCAACGATTGCCGACGACACCGATGAACCCGCCGTCTGCGCTGGCCAACATGAGCGCTGGCAAATCTGTTGGCGACACCGCAACCTCTAGTCGCAGCGAGTCAGCGGCGAACGTTGAGTCGCTGGTTGGTCTCGAGATTGAAAGCACCTCGAGCGCGGTGCCGACCCGCTGAGGCACGGATGCCCCCTGGCCAGCCGACTTTGCCACAAACCACACGTCGACTCGCGACCCGACCCGAATCGCCTCGGCAATGGGCTGGGTTGGCAGCAGAACCAGCGCCTGGCGGCTATCGAGTGAGCCCAGAGCCGAGAACGGCAGGAGTTCGCCCCTTCTCAGCGCCTGGGCTATCGAGGTGTCTGGCAGCAGTTCGCGCAGGTAGACGCGCTCATCGAGATCGACGGGCATCAGCTCGAAGTCGGTGGCGCTGAGCTGAGCGCCTGAGGGCAGGTCGCGTTTAGCCACCAGAAACTCCTTGAGCGGTTCGGTGCGATACATCGACAACAGCATCGCCAGGGTCGCGGCAAGCAAAGCCAAAGCGAGAACGACCAGCGTTTTTCGGCTGGCAAGCACCGAGGTTTTTGATCTCAACGGTTTCTCCAATCGCTCAGCTCTTGCG
>Ga0208463_1000207_pt1 | contig 15230 bp, 9 predicted proteins | sample LakMenEpi09Jul08_FD_150752 | JGI IMG/M metagenome (GOLD analysis project Ga0208463, IMG submission 150752) | Freshwater microbial communities from Lake Mendota, WI - 9JUL2008 deep hole epilimnion (SPAdes) | ecosystem: Environmental > Aquatic > Freshwater > Lake > Epilimnion/Euphotic zone ... | reverse complement strand
GGTTGGATTCTAAGACCATATCGATAAAGTCCACCACGATAATTCCACCGATGTCACGAAGTCTCAGCTGTCGGACAATCTCTTCAGCGGCTTCCAAGTTGTTCTTGGTTACGGTCTCTTCGAGGTTTCCACCGCTACCAATGAACTTTCCGGTGTTCACATCCACAACGGTCATTGCCTCGGTGCGGTCGATAACCAAAGATCCGCCGGAAGGAAGATAAACCTTTCGCTCCAGGGCCTTGTCGATCTGCTCTCCAACTCGGTAGTGATCAAACAGGTCGTCCTTACCTTTGTAACTTTCAACCCGATCCATCAGATCTGGAGCCACTGACTCCAAGTATTCGGTGATTACTGACTGGGCGTCAGAGCCAGCGATAATCATCTTCTGGAAGTCTTCGTTGAAGACGTCACGAACAATCTTCACCAGAAGATCTGGTTCGGAGTGCAGCAGTGTTGGCGGGGTAGCTTTCTTGAGCTTGTTCTGAATTCCAGTCCACTGAGCCTGCAGTCTTTGAACATCAAGAGTCAGCTGCTCCTCGGTTGCCCCCTCAGCAGCAGTTCTAACAATCACGCTTGCCTCTTCAGGAACAATGTCCTTCAAAATCTTCTTTAGTCTTACTCGCTCGGAATCTGGAAGCTTTTTCGAGATTCCATTCATGTTGCCGTTTGGAACGTAGACAACATAGCGTCCAGGCAAGGACACCTGAGAAGTTAGACGGGCACCTTTTTGCCCTACCGAGTCCTTGGTTACCTGCACCAATATGGTGTCACCTGATTTAAGGGCAAGCTCAATCTTTCTTGGTCGCCCCTCTAGACCATCGGCATCCCAGTTCACTTCACCGGAATACAAAACAGCGTTTCTGCCCTTGCCGATGTCAACGAATGCTGCCTCCATCGAAGGAAGTACGTTTTGCACTTTTCCAAGGTAAACATTTCCAATAAGTGAGCCGTCCTGGCTCTGGGCAACATAGTGCTCAACCAAAACTTTGTCCTCGACAACGCAAAGTTGAATCTTGGCGTCCTTGGAGCGAACCAGCATCATGCGGTCTACCGATTCGCGGCGTGCTAGAAATTCGGTCTCGGTGATTGTCTGACGACGTCTTCCCGAGTCTCTTCCGTCGCGACGACGCTGCTTCTTTGCTTCTAGCCTGGTGGAACCCTTAACTCTTTGAGGCTCGTTGCTCGGTTCCTTTGGAGGCCTTGGTGTTCTGACCTTGACAACCACGTTTGGTAGGTCGGAAGATTCTTCAATTGCTTCGCCAGCTCTGCGGCGAGATCTTCTTCTTAGGTGAGACTCAGACTCTGCTTCTGAGTTCTTCTTGTTATTGGACCTCTTGCGTGGCTCTACTGGAGGTAGATCTGGAGCCTGAAAGATGAGTGAGGTTGCACTTACCGCAGCGGGCTTAGTGCTGGCCTTTGCGCTCTCAGGTGCAACGACCTTATCTGATTCCTTGACGGATTTTTTAGATTCGCCCTTTTCCTTCTTGGCTTCCTTTGAGTCGACCTTTTTGGGCGCTTTAGGCTCATCCGACCTTGCTTTTGAAGGCGCTGGTCTCTTGTCTGTTTTCTTGATGGGCTTTTCAGCCTTTATTGACTCGTCTTTTTCTTTCGCCATTTTGGTGCTCCAAGCTGCCGATTGGCAAAAGCCCACACACTTTGCCGATGTTCGGCTATCAAATCTGTATCGGCAACTTTTGTAGCCGACTAAAACCTTTGTAGTTGCGAGTCATTGCTGTCACGACGCCCTGCCAGCTGCCCGATGGGTCTTATACCTTGGAGCCGAATGCTCGATAAACCTTTAGTGTCTAGAAGATGTGGTTCCAGTTCACTTATCTCTAAGTATGACACCAATATGCCAAAAGCCCAGAATTGTCGTGGAATACTTGAAGTTATGAGCCTAAAACCTTCAGAAAAGAGCCTTGTCGGGGCTCCTGTGTCTCTAGCCTGGATGCTCATTTCCGGTGGTGCTCTCGGGTGGCTTGCAGCCCTTGCTCTCACGATCGAGAGATTAAGGGTGGCTACAAACCCAGATGCGGTTCTTAGCTGTGATGTCAGTCCTTTTATCTCTTGCAAATCGGTGATGCTGACCTGGCAAGCGTCTCTGCTGGGATTCCCAAACTCTCTGATTGGTCTAGCCGCATTCGCTGTTCCCGTTGTGATTGGCTTTGCGATTCTCGCGGGTGCAAGATTTGCCAAGTGGTTCTGGCAGCTATTCACCCTCGGCATGACCGGTGGATTTGTATTTGTTTTTTGGCTCTTTAGTCAGAGTCTGTTTGATATCGGAGCGCTCTGCCCATACTGCATGGTCGCTTGGGCTGGAATGATTCCGATGTTCTGGAAACACTTCTTGTTTGCAGCCAGTGAAGGAATCGTTCCTGTTCCCCTGAAGTCAGTTGGTTTCTTTGTTAATGCCTACGACTGGCACTGGCTATTCACAATCTTGACGTTCTTTGGTTTGAGCGCGACTGTGATTTGGAAATTCTGGGACTTGTGGCCCAGCTTGTTCTAGCTAAACCAGATAGCAAGTTCTCTAGTTGCAGATTCGACTGAATCTGAACCATGAACGAGGTTCTTTTGAACCTTCTCACCCCAGTCGCGACCTAGATCTCCCCTGATTGTTCCTGGCGCTGCTGTTGTTGGATCAGTTCCTCCAGCGAGTGCTCGGAAGCCCTCGATGACTCGATCTCCCTCTAGCCTGATTGCAACAATGGGTCCCGAGGACATGAAATCAATCAAGGGTGCATAGAAAGGCTTGCCTTCATGCTCTGCGTAGTGAGCGGCAAGTTGCTCTTTACTGGGCTGTAACATCTTGAGCCCTGTAACAACGTAACCCTTAGCTTCAATTCGGCGCATGATCTCGCCAGTCAATGAGCGAGCAACGCCGTCGGGCTTTATAAGAACTAAAGTCTGCTCTTTAGACATTTGTTACTCACTTCCTAAGTCTTGGCGATCAAGTTTTGCCTTCGCCGCTCTTGCTCTGTCAATTGTGGCACCTGCGATCATGGCCCAGCCCCACATACCCAAGAATATCGCTCCCAGCAAGAACATCAAAGGAACCCAGATTCCCAATAAGACAACAATTATCTGAAGAACCCAGCCAATCGCATAAGTTCCTGGCTTTCCAAGTACAGCGGGAAACAGCATCAAAATGACTGACAATCCCACTCCGACTCCCCAAATGACCGCAGGGTCTGGATGGACACGAAGACCGAATCCAACCAAGGTTGCAAAAAACACGACCACGGATTCGAAAACCATGACCAGCGAGCCAAGGGTCGCCCTTGTGGTTCTATTCCGCATCGCTTTCCTCCTGAAGAATTTGTAGGACGTCTCCCACTAATGAAATTGATCCCGTAACTACAACCATGCCATCAATTTCACGAGCGATTGATCGAGCTCGCTCAAGCCCGCTGATGACGTTAGGTGCGGACTCGGTGGTGGCTCCCGAGTGGTCCTTAGCAATAGCTTCTAAGGCCTTAGCGTCTAAGGACCTGTTGGAAGAAGATGAGGTGGCAACCACATTCTGGAAGCACCCAGACAGTTCGCTTACAACCCCAGCAACATCCTTATCCGACAAAACCGCTAGTAAACCAACAAGGGGCTTTTCGGAAAACTCTGACATGAGAGATGTTGCTAGGGTCTTTGCGCCTGCAGGATTGTGTGCGCCATCAAGAAGAATTGCTGGATCGGTTCTAACCAACTGCAGCCTTCCTGGTGAGGATAGGTCCGCAACTGCGGATCGAAGAACATCATCCGCGATTGGCACTTGGCCGCCACCTAAGAAAGCCTCTACCGCCGCGATTGCAACGGCAAGGTTTGTGCTTTGGTGAATACCAAAAACCGGTGCCTCATAGGGCCCGTATCTTCCAGCCAAACCAGAAACCATTACGCGTTGGCCCGTTGAAGTTGCCTGGTGGAATTCAACAGAGAAATCTTCACCCAGCAAAAAATGACCTTCTGCTTTCTCTCCCGAGACTCGCTTCAAGACTTGCAATGCATCTGCGGTTTGATTAGAGCTAACTACTAGAGACCCAGGCTTGATGATTCCTGATTTGGTCTCGGCAATCTCCGAAATTGTGTTGCCCAGTCTGTCCATGTGATCAAGCCCGATTGGCGTGAACACGGCAACGTCGCCATCTGCCACGTTGGTGGAATCCCAGGCGCCTCCCATGCCAACTTCCAATACGAGAACGTCTACCGGCGCATCGGCAAAGACCGCAAAACCAAGAACCGATAGAGCTTCAAAGAATGTAAGCGGGGCTTCAGATTGTGCAGCTAATTCTTGATCAACCATTTCAAGAATTGGTTCAATGTCGACATAAACGCCATACAGCACTTCATCGCTGACTGGCTCTCCATCTATTGCCATCCTTTCGGTGAACTTCAGAAGGTGCGGCGAGGTAAATCTTCCAGTTCTAAGCCCGTGCTCGCGCAAGATTCTTTCAATGAATCTTGTTGTGGAAGTTTTTCCGTTGGTTCCAGTGATGTGAATTACCCGGTAGCTGCGCTGCGGGTCGCCTAGTAGCTCAACGGCTCTTCTTGTTGGTTCAAGCCTTGGCCTAATCTTGTTTTCCGGAACCCGCTTCATCAGCTCTTCTAGAACAAAGGCCGCTTTTGACTCCCAGTACTTTTCGTCGTGAACGGCTGCGCTCAAAGCTTTACTACCAAAATCTGAACCTGCTGATTGTCACCAACTGCAACCGCGTTGGATAGTGCTGCAGATTCGCTATAGCTAATCTCCAGAGTCAAGGTCTCGTTCTTTACGAGCTCCTCGTGAGCCAAGACCGCATCCAAGACATCTCTTGCTCCAGTAAGTGAAGTAGAAATGCGGTCGGAAACATCTAGATCGGCGTCTTTCCTAGCTTGCTGAATTGCGCGAACCACATCGCGAGCCAAGCCTTCTGCCTCCAGTTCGGCAGTGACAACTCTGTTTAGGATCACGAAGCCTCCAGCCGGCAAAATTCCAATTAGCTTTTCTGCACTGGACTCATCTTTTGCAACAAGCGCTAGTTCGTACTCGCCTTCGAGTAGCTCAACACCGTTTACGGCGACCTTGCCTTGGACTTGCTCCCAGTTGCCAGCCTTTGCTGCGCCAATAATTTCTTGCACTTGTTTACCAAGTCTTGGACCTAATGCCCGAGAGTTAACGGTCAACTGTTGCTCGACACCAAACTCCTTGGTCGATTCAACAGCAAGTTCAACTAGCTCTACCTCTTTGACGTTTAGTTCCTCGGCGATGATTGCGGAGAATTCTTGGAGACTCTTGGCTCCGGGGGTCACAACGGTGAGCTTAGAAAGTGGCAACCGAACTCTTAGCGAGTTTGTCTTTCTTAGGCTTAGCGAAACTGAGCTAACGGTTCGAACCTGATCCATGGACTGAACTAGATCTGCGTCGTAATTCAAGCTCGAAGCATCTGGCCAGCTCTCAAGATGAACGCTTCGGCCTCCGGTTAGACCACGCCAGATCTGCTCAGAAACCATTGGAAGAAGCGGTGCGGCTACGCGGGTAACTATTTCGAGAACTGTGTAAAGAGTGTCGAAGGCTTCTTCGTTACCTTCCCAGAACCGGTCGCGAGAGCGCCTTACGTACCAGTTAGTAAGCACGTCGCTGAAATCTCTTAGCTTTGCTGACGCAGAGTAAGAGTCAAATACATTCAGATCTGCCTCTACCCCGGTAATCAGATCTCTGGTTTTGGAAAGCAGATAGCGATCCAAAACATCTTTACTGTCGACCGAATACTTGGCCTGATAGTTTGAGGCGTTTGCGTAGAGGCTAAAGAAATACCAGGTGTTCCAAAGTGGCAACAGAACCTGTCGCACTCCTTCGCGGATTCCCTGCTCGGTAACAACCAAGTTTCCGCCGCGAAGAATCGTGCTGGACATCAAAAACCAACGCATCGCATCAGAGCCATCACGATCGAAGACTTCAGATACATCCGGGTAGTTTCTTAGAGACTTGGACATCTTCTGTCCGTCGTTACCCAGAACAATTCCGTGTGAGATAGCAGATTTGAAAGCAGGTCTGTCGAATAGTGCAGTTGCTAGAACATGAAGGGTGTAGAACCAACCACGGGTTTGGCCAACGTATTCGACAATGAAGTCGCCAGGGTTGTGAGTGTCAAACCAATCGCGGTTCTCGAATGGGTAGTGCACCTGCGCAAATGGCATTGATCCCGACTCAAACCAGCAGTCCAAAACTTCTGGAACACGCCTCATCATCGACTTACCGGTTGGGTCGTCAGGATTTGGCCTTACAAGTTCGTCGATGTATGGACGATGAAAGTCCGTTGGCTCTTTACCAAAGTCTTTAGCTAGCTCTTCAAGAGAGCCATACACGTCGATTCGGGGGTAGTTCGGATCGTCTGATTTCCAAACTGGGATGGGAGCTCCCCAAAAACGGTTTCGGCTAATAGCCCAGTCACGAACATTTTCTAGCCACTTACCGAATGAGCCGTCCTTGGTGTGTGAAGGTGTCCACTCAATTTGCTGGTTCAGCTCCAGCATGCGGTCTTTGACCTTGGTGGTTTCAACAAACCATGATGAAACGGCTTTGTAAATTAGTGGGTTCTTACAGCGATAGCAGTGTGGATAAGGGTGGTCGTAGCTTGCTTGTCTTAGTAGCCTGCCTTCGGCCTTTAGTTTTTGAGTGATTGGCTTGTTCGCCTCGAAAACGTGCTGACCCTCAAAATCAGAAATAACAGAATTGAATTGACCTCGCTCGTTCACGGAAACGTAAACAGGGATTCCTGCCAGCTCGCAAAGCTTTTGGTCATCTTCACCATATGCAGGTGCTTGGTGAACGATTCCGGTTCCTTCGTTGTCAGCAACATAGTCACCAACCAATACCTGCCAAGCGTTTGCGGTGTCAAACTTAGTTGAATCGGAATAGTAATCAAAGATACGCTCGTAACGAGTACCGGCGAGATCTTTACCCAATACCTTGGTTTCAATTGCCGCTAGCGCTTCTTCCGATGATTCATAACCCAAATCCTTGGCGTAGTTTCCCAACAGGGAAGTTGCGATCAAATACTTAGTAGTTGAATCTCCACCGTCGGCAGCTCCACTGGCTCCTGCTGGAACAATGGCGTATTCAATTTCTGGACCTACCGCGAGCGCAAAGTTGGTTGGAAGAGTCCAAGGCGTTGTTGTCCAAGCCAAGATTCGGGTCTTGTCATACTCTCCCCCGACAATCGGGAAGGTTACGGTTACGGATTGATCTTGACGAGTTTTGTAAACCTCATCATCCATTCTTAGTTCGTGATTAGAAAGTGGAGTCTCGCATCTCCAGCAATAAGCCAGAACTTTGAAGCCTTCGTAAATCAAGCCTTTTTTATACAGCTCCTTGAAAGCCCAGATCACACTCTCGGTGTAGTTGGTGTCTAGGGTCTTGTAGTCATTCTCGAAATCGACCCAGCGAGCTTGCCTGGTTACGTAGCTCTTCCAGTCCTGGGTGTATTTCAAAACCGAGGTTTTGCAGTAGGCATTGAACTTATCAACGCCATACTTCTCAATTTCTGGTCTTCCAGAAATACCTAGCTGACGCTCTGCTTCTACCTCTGCCGGCAGACCGTGTGTATCCCAACCAAATCGACGCTCTACGCGGTAACCCTGCATGGTCTTGAACCTTGGTACTAGGTCTTTGGTGTAGCCAGTTAGCAAGTGCCCGTAGTGGGGCAGACCATTAGCAAAGGGGGGCCCATCATAAAACACGAACTCTTCCGCGGATTCTGCTTTTCGCTGGTCAATCGAAGCCTGGAATGTCTCGTCCTTATCCCAGTAATCGAGAATCTTCTGCTCTATTTCGGGAAAACTGGGGCTAGGGGTTACGCCAGATGCCTTGCCTTCAGAGTTGAGGGGATACATTTTGGGCTTTCTTGGCGTTGTCTTCGGTAATCTCTATCAATGTTAACCTGTATCTAACCCGTTTTTTGGAGACTTTAGCCATGAATAATGCCCGAGGCAACGCAGACAGCTACGCCCGTGCTGCCAGCACCCCTGAGAAGGTTGGCGTTGAAGGTCTAGAGCAAAAGTGGGGTCCTAGCTGGGAGAGCAACAAAACTTACAGCTTCGATAAGTCCGCTCCAAAATCACAAATTTTCTCCATAGATACTCCCCCACCTACAGTTTCAGGATCTTTGCACGTAGGTCACGTCTTTAGCTACACCCACACCGACCTGATTGCCAGGTACCAGCGCATGATCGGTAAAGAGGTCTACTACCCAATGGGTTGGGATGACAACGGTTTACCCACTGAAAGAAGAGTTCAAAACTTCTATGGCGTTAGATGCGACCCAAGTCTTGGCTACGACAGTAACTTCAAGCCTCCTTTTGAAGGTGGCGACGGCAAGTCAACTAAAGCCGCAGATCAAGTCCCTATCTCAAGAAGAAACTTCATTGAGCTTTGCGAAAGACTAACCCTCGAGGACGAGAAGCAATTCGAGGCTCTATGGCGTCAGCTTGGGCTTTCAATCGACTGGTCACAGACCTACCAAACTATCTCCCCTGAAGCCCAAGCAGTTTCTCAAAAAGCGTTTCTAAACAACCTTTCTCGCGGCGAGGCCTACCAAGCCATGGCCCCAACCCTTTGGGATGTAACTTTCCGGACCGCGGTTGCTCAAGCCGAGCTTGAAGATCGCGACCAGCCTGGTGCCTATCACCGCATTGGCTTTGATGGGCCCGAAGGCAAAATCTTTATTGAGACCACCAGGCCAGAGTTGATTCCCGCCTGTGTTGCACTTGTTGCTCACCCAGACGACGAGCGCTATCAGAAGTTTTTTGGTAAGACCGTAACGACGCCTTTGTTTGGCGTTGAGGTTCCAGTAGTTGCCCATCACCTTGCCCAAAAAGACAAGGGTTCTGGAATAGCGATGATCTGTACATTTGGTGACGTCACCGACGTCATCTGGTGGAGAGAGCTAGATCTTCCAAACCGAGCCATCTTGGGTTGGGACGGCAGAATTCTCAGTGATGCTCCAGAAGTTATCCAAGAACCGAAAGCTCTTTCAGTATTTGCCGAACTAGCCGGAAAGACTGTGTTTTCTGCAAGACAGCGAATCGTCGAGCTTTTGATCGAGTCAGGCGACATGATCGGTGAGCCTAAGCCAATCACTCACCCCGTTAAGTTCTTTGAAAAAGGCGATAAGCCTCTGGAAATTGTTTCCACCAGACAGTGGTATCTAAGAAACGGTGGGCGCGATGAGTCCTTGCGTGATCAGCTAATCAAGCTGGGCAAGGACCTGAGGTTTCACCCCGACTTTATGCGAGTCAGATTCGAGAACTGGGTTAATGGCTTAACTGGTGACTGGCTAGTATCCAGACAGCGCTTCTTCGGTGTTCCTATTCCGGTTTGGTACGCACTGGATGCTGACGCTAATCCTGATTACGAGAATGTGATCACACCTAAAGAAGGTTCGCTGCCGGTTGACCCATCTAGTCAATGCCCAGATGGATACACAGAAGACCAGCGTGGCAAGCCAAATGGATTCATTGGTGAGGTGGACATCCTCGACACCTGGGCCACATCTTCCCTAACACCTCAGCTAGCTGGTGGCTGGATCTCTGATCCTGAAAAATATGCCAAGGTTTTCCCATTTAGCTTGCGCCCACAGGGTCAAGACATTATCCGCACCTGGCTTTTCTCAACAGTGCTTCGTTCCTTTCAGGAAGAAAATCAACTTCCTTGGAGTGATGCAGCTTTATCGGGTTGGATCCTTGATCCAGACCGCAAGAAAATGTCTAAGTCCAAAGGCAATGTTGTTGTGCCAAACGATCTGCTGGATGAGCACGGCTCTGATGCCGTTAGGTATTGGGCAGCGGCCGCGAGGCTCGGCACCGACGCCGCTTTTGACGTAGGTCAAATGAAAGTTGGACGCAGACTTGCGATTAAGGTTCTAAACGCCGCAAAGTTCGTTCTTTCTTTCGAGCTAGCCGGCGACAAAGTTGAAGTCACCGAGGCAATCGATAAAGCGATACTTGCCGCTCTTGCAGAAGTGGTTACGGGAGCTACCAAAGCCTTTGAAAGCTTTGATCACACCAAGGCGCTGGAGCTTACAGAGTCGTTCTTCTGGAACTTCACCGATGATTATCTAGAACTTGTTAAAGAGCGCGCCTACGGACAAAACACCAATCCAGCTGCCCAAGCATCTGCAGTGAGCGCTTTGCGTATTGCCCTACTTGCCATCACCAAGCTCTTGGCGCCATTTATCCCGTTTGCCACTGAAGAAGCCTGGAGCTGGTGGCAAGAAGGTAGCGTCCACCGCAGTAGTTGGCCAGTAGCTGAGGATCTATCTTCTTTCACCGGAAACCAGAAGGCGAGCCTTCTCTCACTTGCCTCCCAGTCTCTAATTGGCATTAGAAAGGCCAAGTCTGACGAGAAGCTATCTATGAAGGCCGAAATAAGGAGCCTCACAATCGAGGCCAATGATGCAGACATTGAATCTCTAAAGCACATCGAATCAGACTTGAAGTCTGTGGGAAAGATCGATCAAATCAATTACAAGGTTTCTGAGTCTTTGGCAATAAGCGGAGTTTCATTCAAACCCGCACAATAAGAAAGGTCCGAAATGACTAACCCAAATCCATTTCAAGATAGATCAACGCTTGAATACGAATTACCAGATTTTTCAAAGATTACAGACGATCACTACCTGTCCGCTTTCTATGCTGGTTGCGAACAGCAGCTCACTGAGATTGAAAGTATTACGGCCGAACCAGAGGTAACTTTCGAGAACACCGTTGTTGCTCTAGAGCGGTCGGGGAAAATGCTTGAGCGAATGCTCTTGGTTTTCTATAACAAGTCTTCAGCCGATACCAATCCAACTATCGACAAGATCGAATCCGAGATTGCACCCAAGCTTGCAGCTCACGAGGATGCCATCAAGCTAAACCCAGTTCTGTTCTCGAGAATTGAGACTCTCTACGAAACTCGTGACCAGAACGAACTAGACACAGAGTCCAAATGGCTAATCGAAAGATACCATCGGGACTTTGTGCACGCCGGAGCAAAATTGAGTCCAGAAGATCGCGAGGCACTAAAGAAATACAACGAGAAGCTCTCGGAGCTACAAACCAAGTTCGATCAGAACGCTCTGGCTGAAGCTAATCGTTTGGGTGTTGTGGTGGATGACGTTGCAATGCTTGCCGGGTTATCGGAGTCAGAAATTGACATTGCAAGTCAAGCCGCAAAAGAGCGTGGCTTAGATGGCAAGTACCTGGTGAACATGGTCAACTACACCGGCCACCCCTGGCTAGCGTCTCTTGAAAACAGGGAATTACGCGAAAAGATCATGCGTGCCAGCATGTCCAAGTCCACTTCCGCAGGAGACTTTGACAACCAAGACCTAATCAAGCAAATTGTGAAGCTACGTGCGGAACGAGCAAAGCTACTTGGTTTCGAAAGTCATGCTGCCTATGTGCTGTCTGATCAAACAGCTGGCACTCCAGCTAATGCGCACAAAATGCTTCGTCGCATTGCCCCGGCAGCTGTATCCAACGCACGCACAGAGGCAAAGGATCTCGAGAGTCAATTGCAAAAAGACCACCCTGGTTCGAAGCTTGAAAGCTGGGACTGGGCTTACTACACAGAGAAGGTCCGTAAAGAAAAGTACAACTTAGACACAACATTGATGAAGCCCTACTTCGAACTAGAGCGAGTGCTATTTGACGGAGTCTTCTTCGCCGCCGAGAAGCTCTTTGGAATCACTTTCAAGGAGCGAAAGGATCTTCGGGCGTACCACGAGGAAGCCAGAGTTTTTGAGGTATTCAACGAAGATGGCTCGAAGCTTGGATTATTCATCGGAGACTTCTTCACTAGAGACTCTAAGCATGGCGGCGCGTGGATGAACAACCTGGTTGATCAATCCAAACTGCTAAATCAAAAACCTGTTGTGGTAAACAACTTGAATGTTCCGAAACCTCGAGAGGGTGAACCGGCACTTCTTACCTTCGATGAAACCAGCACACTTTTCCACGAATTTGGCCACGCATTGCATGGACTGCTTTCGGACGTGACCTACCCGAGGTTCTCGGGAACTAATGTCGAGCGTGACTTTGTTGAGTTCCCATCCCAAGTGAATGAGATGTGGATGCTTTGGCCTGAAGTGGTGGCCAACTATGCCAAGCATCACGAAACAGGAGAAGTTCTTCCCGACGAATGGATCGCAAGCCTGAAGGCATCAGAAACCTTTAACGAAGGATTTGAGACTACCTCTTATCTAGCAGCAGCAATTCTGGATCTTGCTTGGCACGAAGCCGCGGACCAAAGTATTTCGGATGTGTCTGAGTTTGAGGCCAAGGCTATAAAAGATTACGGATTGGATTTTGATCCAGTTCCAGTTCGCTACAAGAGTGGGTACTTCTCACACGTGTTCTCTGGTGGTTACGACGCTGGATACTACGGCTACATCTGGTCAGAGGTACTTGACGCCGATACCGTTAATTGGTTCAAGCAAAATGGTGGCCTGACAAGGAAAAACGGCGAGAAGTTCAGAAATGAACTCCTGTCCCGCGGAGGATCTATTGATTCGATGGAGATGTTTAGAAACTTCCGAGGCCAAGAGCCTGCAATTGAGCCGCTACTTACGCGTCGCGGTTTGCTCTAGCCAGCGGAGCTCTCTCCCAGAAAAGCACGAGCATCCCAGCAACTAAAGCCCAGAAGGCGCCGCCAATTCCAAAGACTGAAATGCCGGCTGCGCCAACCACAAAAGTGATAACAGCAGGCAATCTGGTGCTTTTGTCTTCAAGGGATGCGCCGATAGCCGAGATAAAGCTTGGCAGAAGTGCCAGTCCAACTACAGCAAGCAATAGCTCTGATGGGACAGCAAGAACGAAGGCTGCGAAGAAGCCTGCTCCGATTGCAAACAACCAGTAAACCAATCCCCCAACGAAGGAAGCAACCCAGCGACGAGTAGGGTCTTTGGCAGCTTGCTCGTTGGCGTTGATAGCCGCGGTAATTGCAGCAAGATTCATTCCGAAACCACCAAAAAATGACGCAACCACCGTTGCAACTCCAGTTGATGTGATTACTGGCCTTACGGGAACTTTGTACCCGAAGCCCTTCATGATTGCAATTCCTGGAAGGTTCTGACTTGCCATGGTAATTAGATACAAAGGAATTCCGATTGAAAGAATCGGGATCAAATCAAGTGCTGGAACTACAATTTCAAAGCTTGGAAATAGCCTTGCTTGATCAAGCCAATCCCAACCCAAGTCTGCGTTCACCAACACAAAAGCCAAAACAATCGCTACCGGCGTTGCCCAGACAGTTGCGATTCGATTCAGGACAAACCAGACCAGAACAAATGGGATCACAAGAATTGGGTAATCTACCGCCGCTCGAACGGTGTTGATCACGAAGACAAACAAAATACCCGCCAGCATCGCACTTGCAATACTTGCTGGGATTTTTTGCACCAACCTGGAAAGAGCTGGCCATAATCCAGTTACCGTCAGAAGTAAGCCAGACAGCAAGAACCCACCAACGGCTTGATCGAATTCAAGACCCAGTCCAGCTGAGGCGGCTAGAAATGCTGCTCCTGGAGTGGACCAAACAATGGAAATCGGCATCTTGTATCGATAGCTCAAGACAGTCGAGAGTAAACCGTAACCAATTAGCAAAACAAACAGTGCTGTGAAGGTTTGGTCCCTGGTTGCTCCCATTGCAACTAATCCAGCAATTGCGATTCCAAAAGTTGCAGCTGAACCAGAAATGGAGGCTACAAAGCCTGCGATTATGGGTGCTTTTAGTTCAGGCTTGGAAGACTGAACTCGGCTCATTTATTAGGCAGATTTTTCTTGGGCTTGTTTTTTGAATGGGGTGATGGAAGCTTCCTTTTTACCAAGCACGACATCTTTAGTGATCTTCACAAGGCCTTGAGTTTCCATGGTTGGAATCTCAAACATGATTGGGCCTAGTACCGTCTCCAGTATGGACCTGAGTCCCCTGGCTCCCGTTTCACGGTCAATTGCCATATCAGCCATTAGCTCAAGGGCTGCTTTATCAAACTCCAGCTCAAAACCATCCAGTTCGAACATTCTTTGATACTGCTTGGTGAGAGCATTCTTGGGAACCGTCAAAATATCCATCAAAGCAGCTCGGTCAAGCGGTTCAACAGTTGCGATAACTGGAAGACGTCCAATAAATTCTGGAATCAAACCAAACTTTCTCAGGTCCTCAGACTGGACGTCGTTGAAAATGTCTGGGTCAACCCCGTGTGACTGAACTTCATTGCCAAAGCCAATTCCTCGTTTGCCGGATCGGTTTGAAATGATTTCCTCAAGACCCGCAAATGCACCAGCCACGATGAAAAGCACATTGGTTGTGTCAATCTGAATGAAATCTTGCTGCGGGTGCTTTCTTCCGCCCTGCGGAGGAACCGAGGCAACGGTTCCCTCAAGGATCTTTAGCAGTGCTTGCTGAACTCCTTCACCTGAAACATCTCGGGTGATTGATGGGTTCTCAGCTTTTCTGGAAATCTTGTCAATTTCGTCAATGTAGATGATTCCCTGCTCAGCTCGCTTGACATCAAAGTCTGCTGCCTGTAAAAGCTTTAGCAAGATGTTCTCGACATCCTCGCCCACGTAACCGGCTTCAGTCAAAGCGGTTGCGTCTGCTACCGCGAAAGGAACATTAAGTCTCTTGGCAAGAGTTTGAGCTAGGTAAGTTTTTCCACATCCAGTTGGACCGATCATCAAAATGTTTGACTTGGCTATTTCGATTGAGTCGTGCTCTTTGCCTGCAGCAGTTAGCGTCCCGGTGGAACGAATTCTCTTGTAGTGGTTGTATACGGCAACAGAGAGAACCTTCTTGGCTTTGTCTTGACCGATAACGTATTCATCCAAGTAGCCGTAGATTTCTTTTGGTTTTGGAAGAGTGATGTCTTCAATTTCCTTGGATGCTGCAGCACCCAGCTCTTCTTCAATAATCTCGTTGCAAAGCTCGATGCATTCATCGCAAATGTAAACGCCTGGGCCCGCGATCAGCTTTCTAACCTGCTTTTGGCTCTTTCCGCAGAAGGAGCACTTAAGCAGGTCGCCTGATTCGCTCAGTTTTGTCATAAATTTAACCCTATTACCCAACCACGACAATCGATGTTAGGTTATCCCCGCTATTTACTTGGCAGGCAGCGGGTTCTTGCGAGAGGTGAGCACCTGGTCAATCAATCCGTAGGTAAGGGCCTCGTCCGCAGTCAAGATCTTGTCGCGGTCAATGTCCTTATTTACCTCTGCAACTG
>Ga0208463_1000194_pt1 | contig 15814 bp, 12 predicted proteins | sample LakMenEpi09Jul08_FD_150752 | JGI IMG/M metagenome (GOLD analysis project Ga0208463, IMG submission 150752) | Freshwater microbial communities from Lake Mendota, WI - 9JUL2008 deep hole epilimnion (SPAdes) | ecosystem: Environmental > Aquatic > Freshwater > Lake > Epilimnion/Euphotic zone ... | reverse complement strand
CTTACCGGGCTGGCGCTGGCCGCCATCCTTGGAACCAGCGTCATTTCGTGGGCTGGCAACACCGCGGGAGTCTCGGCCGGGGCGCTCGGCTCAATCTTCAATCAGGGAGGATTCACCTCGCCGGTGAACGGCCGATACAACATTCTCCTGCTCGGTAGCGACTCGGGCGACGATCGCTTCGGGCTTCGCCCCGACAGCATCTCGGTGGTTAGCATCGACGCGACCACCGGCAAAACCGTAAACATCGGAATTCCGCGAAACATGCAGCGGGTTAGTTTTTCTTCAGGGTCACCGATGCTGCAGGTTTATCCCGATGGTTGGAGCTGCGGCGTTGACTGTTTGATTAATGCAATCTATAAAGATGTCACTGACAATCACGCCGAGCTATATCCTGATGCCGAACGTAAGGGTTCGACACCGGGCATCGAAGCAACTCGTGATGCGGTTGAGTGGGTGACCGGGCTCACCATTCAGTCATACGTAATCATCGACATGGCGGCGTTCTCGTCGCTCATCGATTCGCTCGGCGGAATCGATATAAACGTGAAGCAGCGTTTGCCGATTGGCGGTCAGCGCGACGACGCCAGCGACGCCAAGGGTTGGATCGAGGTTGGTCAGCAACGCATGGATGGCTACCTCGCTCTCTGGTATGCGCGATCACGTCACCTAACTTCTGACTACGACCGCATGCGGCGCCAGCACGAAGTTGAGAACGCGGTCTTGAAGCAGATGGAACCAGCTAACGTGCTGACTCGTTTTCAAGACATCGCCTCGGCGGGCAAGAAGCTTGTGAAAACCGATATTCCTGGGCCGATGCTTTCGACCTACGTTGAGCTAGCCACCAAGGCTCGCAAACACGGAATCGAGCCGCTGGCCCTCGTGCCGCCACTGGTCGATCAGGTTCGCCCCGACTTTCCTGCGATTAGGGCCATGGTCAAGACAGCGCTTGAGGCTAACGGCTCAAAGTAGCCCCTCGGCTAAACTTCTACAAAGCCCCGCGGGGCTGCTAATCGCTTGAGGAGGCGGCAGTGTCACTTGCCGAATATGCCAAGCAAAACGGGCTAACCAAGGTCGGCGCTCGCGATCCGCTGCTTTCCTATGTAAAGCACGCCTGGCAGAGACGCGACTTTGCCTATGTCATGGCGCTCTACACCGATCAGGCCAACAGCTCGAGAAACCGCCTTGGCCGCTGGTGGTTGGTTCTGGTGCCAACGCTTCAGGCCGCTGTCTACGGTTTGATTTTCGGCATTTTGCTAGGTGGTTCTAGACCCGAAAACTTCATCCCGTTTTTGATCACCGGCGTTTTCTTGTTCTCGTTCTTGCAGGGCGCTTACTCTTCGGGAGCGAACTCAGTCACCTCGAACATCGGTCTGGTTAGGTCGCTGAGTTTTCCGCGAATACTGCTGCCGATCAACGCGCTAATTCAGCAGGTCTTCTCGCTGTTGCCTCAGGTGGCGCTCTTGCTGATTACCCTGCTCTTGTTTCAGCAGCAAGTCACCTGGAACTGGCTCTATCTGATTCCGATTCTGCTGCTGATGGTGGTCTTTGGTTTTGGTTTGGCAACCATTTCGGCCCGACTAACCGTGCACGTTCAAGACCTAAACAAACTGAACCCGTTTCTGACCCGCGTGATGTTTTACGTTTCGGGCATCTTCTTCAGCATCGAAACAGTTCTCAAGGATTACCCCGTTGCAATGCAAATTGCAACCTGGAACCCGGTTTACGTTTACATCTCGCTAGCTCGCGGAGCGATGGTCGAGGGTTACGCCATGACCGCGGGCATGTGGATTGCCGCTGTTGCCTGGGCGTTCGGTTTGTTGATCGTCGGAACCGTTTTCTTCTGGAGAGCGGAGGAGCGCTATGGCCGCGAAATCTAAAGCTCAAAAGCCGGTTGTGATAGTCGACAACGTAAACGTGGTTTACAAAGTTTTTGCTAGCGGGCGCAAAGCAACTCGCAGAACCGTCGGTGGCGGTTTCATGTCTCGCAAGATGCAACTGCGCGAGGTGCACGCCGTGAAGTCGGTTAGCTTCACTGTTTACGAGGGCGAGTCGGTTGGCATCATCGGCTCAAACGGTTCGGGCAAGTCGAGCCTGATGACCGCCATCGCTGGTCTAAACCCAATCGAAAGCGGCGCTATCTATGCCTCGGCCAGGCCAATGCTGCTGGGCGTCGGCGCGGTGCTGCTGCCCGCAATCTCGGGCCTGAAGAACATCTTGCTCGGCGGTTTGGCTATGGGTTACACCCGCAAAGAGATCAACGCCAACGCAGAAGCCATCACCAAGTTTGCCGGCCTTGAGGAGTTCATCGACCTGCCGATGAAGACCTATTCGTCTGGCATGTCGGCTCGTCTTCGCTTCGCGATTGCGGCCTCTCGCGACCACGACATCTTGATCATCGACGAGGCCTTGGCCGTTGGCGACCAGGAGTTTCGAAACCGTTCAGAAGCCCGCATGCGTGAAATGCGCGACCGCGCCGGAACGGTTTTCTTGGTCAGCCACAGCATGAAGTCGATTCTCGACACCTGCACCAGAGTTATCTGGATTGAAAAGGGCGAACTAATCATGGATGGCAAGCCAGAAAAAGTTGTTCGCGCCTACAACAAACACACCGGATCAAACACCGTCGACTAATGACTAAGTCAACCGGCATCCGTGCAAAAAAGTTTCTACCGCCAATCACCGTGATCATGCCGGTGCTAAACGAAGAAGCACACCTCGAGGCATCGGTGCAGAGCATTCTTGCGCAGAGTTATCCGAGTGATGTCGAACTGATTCTTGCGCTCGGCCCATCGCAAGATGAAACCAACTCGCTGGCCAAAGCGCTTGCGAAAAAAGACAAGCGCGTGAAGCTGCTTGAGAATTCTCGTGGGCTCACAACGGTCGGCCTAAACGCCGCAATCAAAATTGCTACGCATGACTTCATTGTTCGCATCGACGCCCACAGCGAGCCTGAACAGGGCTACCTCGAAAACGGCATTCGCATTCTGCTCGAGCAAGATGCAGACGAAGTCGGGGGAGTCATGCAGGCGCGTGGTAAAAGCGCGTTTCAAAAAGCGGTCGCCTACGCCTACACATCGCGCTGGGGCATCGGCGGTGCCAGCTATCACATCGGTGGGCAAGCAGGCGAAGCCGAGAGCGCCTATCTGGGTATCTTCAAGAAGTCGGCCCTCGAACGCGTTGGTGGTTATGACGAGTCGATCATCCGTGGAGAAGACTGGGATCTCGCGCAGCGCATCAAGCGCACCGGCGGCAAGGTGTGGTTTTCGCCTGAGCTCAAGGTGACCTATTGGCCGCGAGGGCGTTTCTCGAGCCTGGTCAAGCAGTTTTACTCAACCGGTGTCTGGCGCGGAGATCTGACCAGGCGCGACATCGGCGGCGCTTCGAAGCGCTACTTCGTGCCGCCGCTTGCCGTATTGGCGATCGGGGTCGGGTTGATTCTGCTGGCTTTCGGTCAGCTGCTTGGCATTCTGCCCGCCGCCCTCTACCTGCTTGGCGTGACCCTGGTTGCCGTTCTGGCCGCCGGCTTGAGCCTGAAGTCGCGTGCAGCCCTGGTTGTTGCGCTTGCCGCCATGCACATGAGTTGGGGTTGGGGCTTCCTGCGCGGTTTTGTCGCGGGTGCTGCTTCGACGGTCGACCGGTCGAGGGTTAGCAAGCAAGCGAAGGTTCGCTCGTGAAAGAACTTCGCCGCCTGCTGAAAACCTATTCGCCGACCCGAGTGCTCGGGGCGTTGCGTCGCCGTCGCAGCGACTGGCTTCGCAAACTGCAATACCGGCCACAGTCGGTAACCAAACTTCGAGACGCTGTGCTTTTTGAATCGTTTCAAGGCAAGGTCATCGGCGACAGTTCGCTCGACATCTATCACGAGCTGAAATCGAGAAGAGACGACCTCGAATTCGTCTGGACAACTTCATCAACCACGAAAGCTCCGGCTGGCGCACGCTCGGTTCGCCACGGATCGCGCGAGTGGCTGCAGGCAATCGCCACCTCGAAGTATCTAGTGAACAACACCAACTTTCCCTGGTACTTTCGCAAGGTAAAGGGCCAGGTATATCTGCAAACCTGGCACGGCACTCCGTTAAAGCGATTGGGTCGTGACATCGACAATCACCACCTCGCCAAGAGTTACCTAGAGACCATGGATCGCGAAGCAGGATTCTGGGACTACCTGGTTTCGCCTTCGCCCTTCTGCACCGAAATATTTCCGGGCGCATTCAATTACCGCGGCGAGATTATCGAAACCGGATATCCGCGCAACGATCGACTCAGCAAAACTGCTTCGGAAGAGCGACAGCGCATCCGTGAAAAAATTGGCATCAGCGACCCGAACCAAACCGTGGTCATGTATGCGCCAACCTGGCGTGATTACAATCGCAGCGCAACCGGCAACTGGCAGTCGGTCAACTTCATGAATCAAAACGTGAAGCTGCCCGAAGGTTTCACCATGATTTATCGCGGACACACCAACACCCACACCGCGCACAAGACCGAGGTCGCTGGCGCGGCGATTGACGTGACCATGTACCCGGATGTCACCGAGCTCTACATTGCCGCCGACGTGATGATCACCGACTACTCGTCGATCATGTTTGACTACACGGTCACCGGCAAGCCGATTCTTTTCTTGGCGCCAGACCTCGAGCGTTATAGGGCCGAGCGGGGTTTCTACTTCGACTTCGAAGACACGGCACCCGGGCCGATTTTGAACACCGAGCAAGAGGTGCTGCAGGCGCTCGGGCGCATCGACCAGGTCAGCAAGCTTTACGAAAAGCGCTACCGCGCCTGGCAGAACAAGTTCAACGGGCTTGAAGACGGCAAGTCGGCTGCCCGCGTGGTTGATCTGGTTTGGGGCAAAAAGTGATTGCTCGCCTGAGGCTGATTCTGGGTGGCGGATTGCTGCCTGCCGCCTTCTACCTGGCCTTGCGCCTGATCTGGTGGCTTTCGTTCAAGGCTCGAGCCGAAGACCTAGCCAAACCAAAAGTCACCCTGGTGATTCCGGTCTACAACGTCGAGAAGTTTCTGGCCGATGCGCTTCGCAGCGCTCGCGCTCAGAACTATGCCAACTTCGAAATCATCGCGGTGAACGACGGGTCGACCGACAAGTCAGCCGAGATTCTTCAGGTCTTCGCCGCCAAAACCCCAAACCTGAAAATTGTGACTCAGCACAACCAAGGGCTTGGCGCTGCGCGCAATGCCGGGGTCGCAGCCGCAACCAACACCGACTACCTCATGTTTCTAGATAGCGATGATCTGCTGCCTCGCGGCGCCATGAAACGCTTCGTCGATCAGGCGCAAGCGAGCAACAGCCAACTCGTGGTAGCCAAGGCCGTTTGTTTTTATGGCGTGAGGTATTTCGATCGCACGTCGACCGCTAGATTCTTCAAACAGAATTTGGTTCAGACCACGCTAAACAAGAATCCGGAATTTCTTGGAGACGCCACCAGTTGGAACAAGCTCTACAGTTTCGACTTCTGGCAGCAGCACAAGTTTGCGTTTCCGGTTGGCGTCTGGTTTGAAGATATGACTCTGGTTTGCACCGCCTATCTGGCAGCCGAAAAATTCGATGTGCTCAAGAAGCCCGGTTATTTCTGGCGAGTTCGGGCAGAAGGCGAATCAATCTCGAAACGCACCAGAGAGTTGAAGTCGCTTCAAGACCGCCTGCTGTCAATCGAGCAAATCAACAAGATTCTGCTTCGCGCACTCGACAAGGGTTTGATCGAACGACACGTTGTCGACAGCCACCTGACCCGCGTGATTTCGATGGACCTTCAGCTCTACACCGCGGCGCTTGCTGAAACCGACGAGACGTTCTTCAACGAGTTCAAAACTCGCGCTTCTCGAGTGCTGGCGGGCGCCGACGAGTCGGTTTGGTCGGCGGCGACGGGTCGCCACCGCTCTATCGTCTGGGCCGCAATTCACGGATCACGCGAGCAGACCCTCAAACTGCTGAACGCATAGTCCCAGAAACCTCACAGCCTCAAATCTCGGCCGTTTCAACCCCCCAAAGTTAGGCTTAAGGCACCTAACGGAGGCCAAATTGAACAAAATTCTCGCAATCGTGGCCGCTTCCGGCCTTGCTCTCACCCTCACCGGCTGCAGCCTGATTTATCCGAACTGGGGCACCGACCAGAACCCATCGACCAGTCAGTCTGCCGAGCCAAGCGAGTCGCCAAGCGCCACCGAGTCGGCTAGCCCGAGCGCATCGGCCAAGAGCGTTGCCACAGTTTCAATCGATGACGCAGTGGTTGATGCCACAGCCCAGGTGGTTAGCGTCTTGGCTCAGGTCACCAACTTCAACGAGGATGGCGGCACCTGCACCCTGACCATTCAGGCCGGAAACCAGTCGAAGACAATGTCGGTGAAGGCCGAATCGAACGTCACCACGACTCAGTGTTTTCCGATGGAACTTTCACTCAGCGGCCTGCCGAAAGGCACCGCTCTGGTCACCGTGACCTATGAATCGCCAACTCACTTTGGGGTATCCGCTGGGCGCTCGGTGCTGATTCCATAATCGGAATTCGAAGACTTCATGAAGCCGCGCCTTAATCGCTTTCTCGCACTAGCACTTTCATTCGTGCTGGTGTTTACGGGCGTTTCGGCACTTCAAACCAACAACAATGCTGAGGCGGCTGACGCGTCGAGATTCGATCCCGGTCTGATCATCAGCGACAGTGTTTTCTACGACTTCGGCACAATGACGGTTGCCGAGATTCAGCGTTTTCTTGAGAGCAAGGTTCCGGTTTGTCGCGCAAACGATGGCGGCCCAACTTGTCTACGCGACTACGTTTCTGATCAGCTCGAGAAGGTCGGCGAAGATGGCAAGTGCGCACCGATGCCGGCGCAGCCGAACATCCGTGCGTCGCAAATGATTTACAACATCGCTCGTGCCTGTGGCATCAACCCGAAAGTGCTTCTGGTCACTCTGCAAAAAGAACAGGGTTTGATACAAGCGTCAAACCCAACCGCATACATGTATCGAGCGGCGATGGGTTACGGTTGCCCCGACAGTGACCCTGGCATCTGCGGCAAGGTTTGGACTGGCCTTTTCAATCAGCTCTACAAGGGCGCTGGCCAGCTTCAGTGGTACGGAGACCCGCGCGGTTCATTCACCTATCTAAAGGTTGGCCGCACCGCGAACATTCGTTTTCATCCAAACGCCAGCTGCGGAACAAAGCCGGTGCTGATCAAGAGCATCGCCACCACCGCGCTCTACTACTACACGCCTTACACACCTAACGATGCGGCGTTGAAGAACCTCTATGGCACAGGCGACTCTTGCAGCGCCTACGGTAACCGCAACTTCTGGCGCTTCTACAGCGACTGGTTTGGCAGCCCGATCGGTGGCGGGTTCCTGCTCAAGAGCGAGAGTTCTGAAACCTACCTGATTGTCGATAACAACAAGTATCTGGTCAGTGACCCGGCCATGGTCGAGGCGTTGAAGCCGCTGGGCCCGCTAGGCGTTATCTCGCAGGATTACCTCGACTCATTCGCCACAGCCAGCACGCTAAACCGCTTGATCAAGTCGGCAACGGGCCAGTATTGGTTCTTCGACGATGGCAAGAAATTCACCATCACCACCTGCAATCAGGCGGCCACCTTTGGTCTCGACTGTGTCACCGCTGTTCAACTCACTTCTTCGCAGCTCTCTGCTCTGGCTAACGGCGGAGCGCTAACCGAAAGGGTTGCCGGCGAAACTGGCGAGGAGTTCTTGATCAGCCAGGGCAGCAAGCGTCAAATTCTCGACCCGTTCTCGGTAACTGAGGCCGGGCTAATTCTGCCGGCCATGTCGCCAACCAAAATCAAAGCGTTCAACTATCTTCCTTGGGGCAACCCGATCATCGCGAACAAGTCGCTGTTCACAAACTCGACAACCGGCAACAAGGGTGTCTTTGTCGGCGGCTCGTACTTCGAAATCGATGCGAAAACATCTGCCGACGTGAATTTTGCGAAGTGGTTTGCAGCCTCAAACGGAACCATGACGACAGATGGTCTTAGCAAGGTCAACAGTGGCGTGACGGTGAAGTCAATCGTGCAGAGCCCGGCCGGCTTGCATTTCCTACTCACCAACGATGGCAAGCGGCCGATTATCAACGGCACGAAAATGCTCACGGATGCGCCCGTGGTTTCCGAGGCTTTCCTAGCCGCCATCCCGTCTGATCAAACATCAATCACTGCGCCAGCTTTCATTCGAGGTGCCGGTGACAAAAACATCTATTACGTGAACGATGGTCAGCGTCGAACCACACTGTCTGCGGCTGATCGAGCTCTGCTTGGTTTCGACATGTTCAGCACCGCGGTTGTCGATGTCAGCGCATCGGCGCTCGCGCAGCTGAAACTCGGGCCACCCGTGATTGCATCGAGCTCGGTGGTGAAGTCGACCAAGACCGGAATCACATATTGGATCACCGGCCCGAACACGATGGCGAAGGTCGAGAGCGCAAACCAGGCGACACAGTTTGGATTGGCAAAGGCTCGCAGCGCAACCAGTGCCCAGTTGGTTGGCTATCGACAGAACGCCAAACTTTCGGGTGTGAAGGTTACCTGCGGCGTGCAAGATTATGTCGCGGCCTCGGGCCGATACTTCAAGATCGATTCGGCGACTGCAGTGCACTATCCGGGAGCGTCTTTGGCGCTGAACGAGGTCACCTGCTCGAAGCTGGTTTTCGCAACCGCCGAGTTCGGCAGATTCATTAGAACTCCAGACAAGGTCTTCTGGCTGATTCAGAATGGCAAACGTCGTCAAATCGCCAACGTCGCTAGGTATGAGAGCCTTCGCGCGGGCGGGTTGCCGGCAGTATCGATAGACAACTTCTTTGCCAGCAAGTTTGCCGTTGGCACGGCTGCTCCGGCGGTTTTGGTTGAACCGACCCCAACACCAACTCCGACGTCAACCGCCAGCCCAACTCCGACTCCGACTCCAACCCGAACGGTCACCCCGACCCCGACCAGGCCGGCCACCCCGACTCCGACTCCAACCCGAACGGTCACCCCAGCTCCAACTCCGACCAGCACCTCTTTCTTCTACACGGTGGTTAGCGGAGATACGCTCTCATCGCTAGCCGTGCGTTTCAAGCGAACCGTTGCGGCAATCAAAACCGCCAACAAGCTCACCTCCGATGTCATAAAAATCGGTCAGAGACTTTTGATTCCATAGACTTGGGGTCATGTCTAAACAGGTCGTAATTCTTGCCGCCGGAATGGGAACGCGGCTTGCCCGGCCACTTCCAAAACCACTGACTGAACTTCGCGACGGCCGCTCGATAATGCAGCAGCAGATCGACAACCTAAAGACGGCCTTCGGCGAGAGTTACCGAGTCATGATTGTCGTCGGCTTCAAGCTCGAAGCCATCATCGAAAGATTTCCTGCGGCAACTTTTGTTTACAACGAATTTTTTGACCAGACCAACACCTCGAAGAGTTTGCTCAAGGCGTTGCAAGCCTCGGGCGATGGCGGCGTGCTCTGGCTAAACGGTGACGTGGTCTTTGACCCTCAGGTTTTGGTGCGAGTCACAGAGCAGATCGAAGCAAACCAGTCTTTCGTGGTTGTGAATCAATCAAAGGTTAGCGACGAAGAAGTGAAATACACGCTCGACGAGAGCGGCTACATCCGTGAACTTTCAAAGCAGGTCGTCGGCGGACTTGGCGAAGCGGTAGGCATCAACTTTGTTGGCGGTCAAGATAAAGCCGCTCTAATCAAGCGTCTAATCGAAGTCGATGACCAAGACTATTTCGAGCGAGGAATCGAACTTGCGATCGAGTCAGACGGCCTGCGCTTCAAGGCAATCGACATCAGCGATCTTTATGCGGTTGAGATTGATTTCGCCGAAGACCTCGACCGAGCAAACGAGCTCTTTTAGGCGTCTTGCCTCGCGGTTCTAGAAGGTCATCCGGGTCGTTGGCTTTCACGGCCATCAGAACCAGCAGCACCCAGCCAATCTCGAGCAGCATTCTGCTCTCGGTGAGGTTCTGAGCGAGCAGCCCAAAGAACACCAGCATCGGCCACAGGTAGAGCGGGTTGGTGTGGCGAACGCCAAGACGCCAAAGCTTCACAAAGGTCATCGCCACGAGAATCAGCAGCAACAGCAAGCCAATGGCGCCGAGCTGCAACCACATGTCTAGATAGGCATTGTGCGCTTGGTAGTAGGGCACCTTGTTGATGACCACGAGACCCTCGAAAGGTTTGACCCCTGGCATCCAGTGTGAAATCCAACCCCAACCTTGGATGGGCCGCTCGGCGATAAGCCCGAGCACCAGTTTCCAGATTGTGCTTCGCCCCGTCATGTCTGGGGTCTTGCCGAAGAAGGTGAAGACTTCGGCGCGGTTGATGAGCACCACGATTGAGACCACACCGGCGCAGGCCCAGACCCAGCGATAGATGCGATGCCTGAGATCGCGGTCTTTACCTTCGACGATCAGGGCAACTGTGGCAGCCACCGCAATCGCGGCTACAGCAAAGGCGACACCGGCAGATTTCGAGAGCAGCAGCATTGCCGCGGCAAGCGCGAACGAGCTGGCGCTTAGCCACTTGGGGGTTGCCGACACCGCGTAGTCAATGGCAAAAACCACCAAGCCGATCATCGCGATGAAAGCCAAAATGTTTGAGTTGCCAACGATTCCTTGAATGCGATCGCCGTCGAACAGGTGGGCGCGAGTCCAGTAGTAGGCAGAGGCCGGGGGAGTGTCGCCCTCGTAGTTCTTGAAAATCGGGGCTATTGGTCCTCGCACTATTGCAGCCGCGACGAACTCGAAAAGCAGCGAGGCGGTCAGAATCACCCTCACCACGTTGCTGAAGATTCTCAGCAGGTGTCGCCAGCTAAAAGCCGCCGCGAGAAACAGGGCAAAAAGCGAAGTCGCATATTGCGCGAACGATGCGATCGCCGAAAACATCTGATAGTTCGAATAGATAATGCTGATCGGCATCAACACCAGAAGCGCAATCAGCGGCCAGGGAATCTGTTTCAGAATGCGCTTTGGTTCACCGGTAAAGAAGTAGTAGAGAGTGAAGCCGAAGAGGGTGACCAGCACGGCGCCCCAACCCCACCAGCCCACCGAGTAGCGAACGGCATCACCGGCAAGCAGGGTAAAGAGAGCGACATAGGCCAGGTAGGTTTTTGCGCGAAAACCAGGTTCGCGGGTGTTCAGAATCACCCGGATTGGTTGCGTCATCGCGTTCATGGAATTCCCTGTCGGCCCGAACTAGGGCGAATTCAGTCTATTCAGTAGCCTTAAGGCAACGAGATTAAGGTCGTAACGATTTGATTCGCAAAATCACCAACCAGGCATTGCCTTACGCCTGGGGTTCACACACCTTGATCAGCGACCATCTCGCTATCGAGGCCACCGGCGGCCCGATGGCAGAAATCTGGTTCGGCACCCATCCGGGCTCGTTGGCTAGAGATTTCGAAACCCCAGCCACAACCCTTCTCGACTTGCGCGCAGATCAGCCGCTCAGCTTTCTGCTCAAGATCTTGGCTGCCGATTCACCGCTCTCGATTCAGGCCCACCCAAATAGGGCGCAGGCCGCCGAGGGTTTCGAGCGCGAGAACCTGGCGGGCATTTCGCTGAGCGCCGCGCACAGAAACTACCGAGACGCCGGGCACAAGCCCGAGATGATTGTGGCGCTGTCTGAGTTCGAAGCGCTGTGCGGTTTTCGCAGCGTCGAATATATTCGCGAGTTGCTCGAAGACATTCAGAGTTACCCCGCCGCAGAAGACCTCAAAGCCGCCGCCGCGCACTGGCAAACACTCTTGGATGATTCGCTCAGAACGCTGTTCTCTCACCTTCTGAATTCGCGAGAAAGCTTCGGAGTTCTATCTGTCGCGCTCGCCGCACTCGCGAACTTCGATTCCCGTTTCGAACTGTGTCTGCGTCTAAACGAGATTTACCCAGGCGACCCCGGAGTCTTCATTGCGCTGATGATGAATCACGTTCACCTTCAGCCCGGCCAAGCGCTCTACTTGCCAGCCGGAAACATCCATGCCTATTTATCAGGTCTCGGAGTCGAGATCATGGCTGCGTCAGACAACGTTCTGCGCGGCGGTCTGACTGCCAAGCACATCGACGTTGCCGAGCTAGAAGCGATTGTCGATTTTGGTGCCACTGCCATCGAGTTTGTGAAGCAGGTCGAGATTGCCGCGGGACTGGTTGAGTTTCAGACCGAGGCAGATGACTTTATTCTCTACCGAGTCGAACCGAGCGCTCAGCGGGTGCTTGCCGATTTGCAGCTGGGTGAAGACGCCGTGATTCTTTGCACCGCTGGCGAGGTTGCGGTCAGCAACAGTCTTGGCGAGCGCCTCGTGCTGCAGCGCGGAGAAGCGGCCTACAGCTCTAAAGAGGCGAGGCTGACCACTTTTGCAGGCAGCGGAACCGCCTTTGTGGCAATCGGAAAAGACTAGTTCGAACCCTGTTTGGCTTGCCAGGCGCTGTCGATGATTTCGGCAAGGTTGTGCTTGGCCACCCAACCGAGCTCGTTTTTGATGCGTGAAACGTCTGCGCAAAGATAAGGCGGATCGCCGGGGCGTCGCGGCTGCACGTCGACATCGAAGTCAATCTTGGTTGCGCGTCTAATTTCGCTCATGACCTCGAACACGCTCGCACCCTTGCCTGTGCCCACATTAAAGGTGCTGTGGTTGCGCTGGTCGCGCTCAAGGTAATCGAGAGCGGTTAGGTGAGCATCGGCAAGGTCGAGCACGTGAACGTAATCGCGCACGCACGTGCCATCTTTAGTTTGGTAGTCATCGCCAAACACAATCGGATTCTTTTGCGCATCGAGTGCTGCGAAAACTATCGGCACCAAATTCATGGTTGCCGTGTCGGCTAGGTCGGGCCAGCCAGCGCCGGCAACATTGAAGTAGCGAAGATTTGCGGCTCGCAAACCCCAGGCACGAGCGGCGTTTGCGGTCATCCATTCGCCAATCAATTTCGTTTGCCCGTATGGGTTGATTGGTTTGCAATCGAAGTCTTCATTCACCAACTCGACATCGGGCATACCGTAGGTCGCCGCGCTGCTCGAAAACACGAGTCGTTCGACTTTGGTTTGCCGCATAGCTTCGAGCAGGTGTGCCATGCCGCCGATGTTCTGCTCGAAATACCACTCTGGCTTGGTAACAGATTCGCCAACCTGTTTGCGCGCGGCCAGGTGAATTACGGCGTCGATTGACTCTTCCTTGATGAGTTGAACCAAGTGCTCGGTGGCCGTCTCGGCGGCAAGGTCGATTTGAACCAGCTTTGCCGAGCCGATGCGGGCGCTGAGGCCAGACGATAGATCGTCGATAACCACTACTTGTTGCCCGCGCTCTAGCAGCAGGCGCACCACGTGGGAGCCGATATATCCAGCTCCACCGGTCACAAGAATGCTCATTTGCCTAGGTTATCCGCCATTTGGCCGAACTCTAAGCCTCAATCTGCGGTCGAACATGCCCAAAACTCAACTTGACACAAGCGAATAACATCGGTGTAATTACACACAAGAAAGTAATCAACGGTGATCATTGATCATCTGGGATGGGAACACGCATGGATGATCGCAATGACGCACCGAAGAATTGGTTCGAAGATCCGCTGAACCTCGGCGTCTCGCGAGCATACGGTGACGGCGAAGACGACCCACTGGCGTGGCAAGCAGATGCTCTCTGTGCACAAACCGACCCAGAAGCTTTCTTTCCTGAAAAAGGTGGCTCGACTCGCGAAGCCAAAAAGATTTGTGAGAGCTGCGACGTTCGTGCGCAGTGCCTCGAGTTTGCACTCAAGAACGATGCACGTTTCGGAATCTGGGGCGGACTCTCAGAACGCGAACGTCGCAAGCTCAAGAAGCGCGCGTAACATTCGGCGAAAGCCGCAACGATGAAAACTTTTGTTTCCGCAATCGTGATAAGTCACGATGCATCTGAGTTTTTGTCGAGAACACTTCAAGCTCTGCAGAATCAACCGGTAGACGAAGTCATCCATGTTGAAACCGGCGGTCAAACCGGCGCAAACTTTCTGCTAGCCGAAGCTAGTCTGGCCAAGTCACTCGAGTTTGCAGTCTCAAAGACTTCTGAAGCCAGCGAATGGATCTGGATTCTGCACGACGACAGCGCACCTTTGAGCGGCGCTCTCGCACAACTCTTGGCGGTCGCCGAGGTTTCACCATCTGTCGCGGTCATCGGGCCCAAGCAAGTCGACTTCAACGACCCACGCATAATCGTGCAGCAAGGCCTCACCCTCACACCGAGCGGCAAGCTCTTCAGTTTGGTTAGCAACGAACTCGATCAGTCTCAGCACGACGCGATGTCAGACGTTCTTGCCGTCGGCACGGCCGGCATGCTGGTGAAGAAAAGCGTTTGGCTCGAGCTCGGCGGGTTAGCCGACAAGATTCCGCCGCTGGCTGCAGACATCGATTTCTCGATGCGAGTGCGCGCCAAGGGCCACCGAGTCGTGGTGGCACCGCAGTCTAGGGTTGCTCACGGCGCCCTCTCGCTCAACGGCAAGCGAAAGAAGTCGTGGCTTGGCACGACACCCAAAACCGCTATGCGTAGGGCAGAGATTCAGATTCGTCTCAGTTGGGCTCCGCTTTGGCAGGCGCTGCTCTTCTGGTTGGCCTTGCCGGTAATCACGTTGGCCCGCTTGGTCTGGAGAATTTGGGCAAAGCGGCCTGATCGCATAGTCGGCGAGCTATCGGCCGCAATCTGGGCGGGCTTCACCATTCTGGCCAGGCTGCGGGCCAGGCGTTCGGTCAGTCGTGGGGTTCGCCAAGCCTTCTTGGCGCTCTATGCGAGCAAGCAGCAGGTTCGTGACGATCGCCGCAGAAACCTAGAGCAAGACGAGATAGAAGCGCGCATCGAAGCGCACGCCGCTCTGGCTGAGCGAGACCAACTGGATAGTTCAGCGCCGAACACCGAGCAACTTCTTCTGGGAGCGGTCAGCACGGCAAAATCATTCGTGCAGGCGAGAGGCCTCTGGTTTGTCGCTGCTCTGCTCGCCCTGTCGTTTGCGTTTTTTCCTTCGGGCACCGCGCTCAACGGTGGCGCCACAATCTCGATGAATCAAAACTGGTTCGATCTCTTTCGCAGGGCCGGTGCAAGTTGGCATCCGATTGGGCAGGGTTTCGTTGCGCCAAGTGATCCGTTCGTTTGGGTTCTCACGCTGTTCGGCTCGCTAACTTTCTGGTCACCTTCGCTGTCGATTGCAATTTTGTTTTTCATTGCCTTGCCGCTGGCTTTCTTCGGTGCGTTCAAGGCCGCTTCGGTTTTCACTACGAAGGCCTACCTGCGAAACCTGACGGCTCTCGCCTATGTGTTCTGGCCATCGCTTTTGCAATCGCAGCACGAGCTCAGACTGCCCGCGCTGATTGCGCTAATCGCACTTCCATATCTGGTCTTCGCTGTTTCGCGGGTTGCTCTGCTCGGTCGAGAAATTTCAGTTCGCTCACGTCAGCAGACATTCACCTGGGTTGGTCTTGCTGGTTTGTTGCTGGCAGTGATTAGTGCCTCCGCGCCTAACACGATTGCCGTTTCACTCTTTGCGCTGCTGATTGTTTTTCTGCTCAGGCCTAAACGAATTGGCTACCTGATTTGGATACCCCTGCCAACCTTCGCCATCTTTGCTCCGATATTTGTCTATCTCGCGCTAATCATTGGCCAGCCACTCGCGCTTCTGGCAGATCCGGGGTTGCCGCTTGCCACCGATTCGGTTGCGTTCTGGCAGTTCGCTTCTGGTTCGCTCGACCCAACCCCGATCGGTTTGCTCTCGGCGGCCACCGGTTTGCTGCTGCTCTTTGCGGCGGCGCTATCGCTACTCTCACCAAGATTCAAAGTGGTGGCGGGTCTGCTCGGAATCT
>Ga0208463_1000178_pt1 | contig 16738 bp, 15 predicted proteins | sample LakMenEpi09Jul08_FD_150752 | JGI IMG/M metagenome (GOLD analysis project Ga0208463, IMG submission 150752) | Freshwater microbial communities from Lake Mendota, WI - 9JUL2008 deep hole epilimnion (SPAdes) | ecosystem: Environmental > Aquatic > Freshwater > Lake > Epilimnion/Euphotic zone ... | reverse complement strand
TCGACTATCGCAAGACAGTCGCAGAGTTCGGCTCGCGATCGCTTGGCGAGGTTTTGCTAGAGCCAACCCGGCTCTATACGGGAGTGCTGAACGAGCTGCTCGAATCGAAGCTCGGTGCTTCGGTGAAGGCAATGAGCCACATAACCGGCGGGGGAATTGCCGCGAACTTGGCTCGGGTCTTGCCGCAGGGCGTGGCTCTCGATGTTCACCGTTCAACCTGGTCGCCGCAAGAAGTCTTTCGGGTGCTGGCCTCGTGGGGCAAGATTTCGCTCGAATCAGTCGAGGGCACTTGGAACCTCGGTTTGGGGCAGGCACTGGTGGTTGACGCCGCACACTCAGACGAAGTTGCCGCCATGCTGACCGCCGCCGGCATCCACACCTGGACCCTCGGCGAGATCGAACCCGCACCAAGCGACCTATCCGGCTATGTTCACGGCGCTAAAGGCGTCGATGGCGGAGCGGTTCGATTGGTTGGCGACTACGCCTAATCGGTGTAGAAGTTCACCTGACCGCGCACCCAGACCGTAACCTTCATGCCAATTTCGGGTGCAAACGGCCCATTTGCTCGAGCCTGAATTACAAGTTTTGGCAACTTTACCTCGACCAGGGCGTCGTGGCCGAAGTACTGCCGGCCAATTACCTCGCCCTCGCCCTTGGGGTTCGGCTGCAAATAAAAGTTCTCTGGCCTGATGGCAACGCGACCGGTGGCACCGTCAGTGACTTTGTTGAGCGCAGTCAACAGGCCAAGGTCGGTAACGACTTTGCCGTTCTCGACAACGCCATCGATGATCACCGAGTCACCTAAGAAAGTAGCCATCTCAACATCGGCCGGTGCTTGATAAATTTCACTCGGATTACCGACCTGCGCAAACTCGCCCTCGCGCAAAATAGCAACCCTGCTCGTCATCGACAAGGCCTCTTCTTGATCGTGAGTTACAAGAATCGCAGTGGTTCCGGTTTTTGCAATCACATTTCTCACGTCTTCGCGAAGCCGCACTCGCAGCTCTGCGTCGAGTGAAGAAAATGGTTCGTCAAGCAAGATCAGCGCGGGCTTTGGTGCGAGTGCTCGCGCCAAGGCAACTCGGTGACGTTGACCGCCCGAGAGTTGGTGTGGCATGCGCTCGTCGAAACCAACCATGTCAATCAGCTTGAGCAACTCGGCAATCCTGCTGTCGCGTTCACTCGGCGACAACTTGCTGAGCCCGAACGAAATATTTTGTGCCACTGACAGATGTGGAAACAGCGCGGCGTCTTGCGGAACGAAACCAACCTTGCGCTCTTCGGCCGAAACGCTTTTGCCAGAGCCAAAAACCGTGCGGCCGGCAATTTCGATTTGACCGCTGTCGGGCGAATCAAAACCAGAGATCAGGCGCAGCAGGGTGGTCTTGCCAGATCCGCTGCTGCCAAGAATTGCGATGAACTCGTGTTCGGCAACATCCAGGTTGATGTTCTTGAGAACAGACTGCCCAGCGAAGTCTTTTCTAACTTGCTGCAGCGAAAGCACGATAGACATTACTCACGCTCGATTCTCTGCTCAATGCCGCTTGTCACTTGGGTTCGGGCTTGAACCTGACGGTTCAGCAACCAGGCCGGCACTCCAGCTATGACAACTAAAAGTAACGCATAAGGTGCTGCGGCTGAATAGGCAGAAACCGAGGTCTCGTTCCACAGGCGAGTGGCTAGCGTTTCGATTCCGGTTTCGCGAAGCAGCAGGGTCGCTGGCAGTTCTTTCAACACGGATAGCGCCACCAGGGCGGCGCCGGCCAAAACCCCCGGCGTCACAATCGGAATCAGAACCTTGCGAATGGTTTGCATTCTGCTTGCACCCAAGCTCGCGGCAATTTCATCGAGTTCGCGCGGTGCCTGTCTAATCGGAGTCTGCATTGCTGCAATTGCGTTGGGCAAAAACAGGATTAGGTAGGCAAGTAACAGCAGCGTGCTGGTTTGGTAAATCTGCGGCAGCAGCCGGTTGCTTAGAAACACCAGCGAAAGCGCCACCACAATTCCCGGCACCGCATGGGTAATCCAGATTGATCGCTCAAATGCAACGGTGAGCTTCGATCGATACCTAATGGCGAGTAATGAAACCGCAAGCCCAAACATCACAGCAATGACACCGCTGACAACCGCATAGCTGGCCGAGTTAACTAGCGCTCTAAAAATCTCTGCGAGGTCTACCTGCGAGAGACCTGTTTGGTTCCAGCGGACCAAACTGAAAACTGGCAGAACCAAACTAACCACTACCCAGGCGAGTGCAATGAACGATGCCACGGGAGCGAACCATCCGAGATCAATCATCGAACTCTTTCGAACTCGCGAATCGCTCGGCACAGACTTGCCGCGCAAAGTTGGTTCGACAATCAGAAGTGCAACGGTAATCAAAACCAGAATTGCGGCGAGGCTCGCAGCACCTGAGCGGTCAAAGCTCGATCTGAACGCGCTGTAAATTGCGCGAGTGAATGTGTCGAAGCTAAGAATCGAAACCGCACCAAAATCGCTCAGCGTGTAGAGAGCCGAAAGCATCGCACCCGAAATGGCGGCCGGTCTAATCGCTGGCCAGGTGATCTGTCGAAAGACTCGCCACCTGCCGGCACCGAGCGAGCGTGCAACTTCTTCGGTTGCCGAGTCGGCTCGCAACAGAGCGGCTGAAACCGCGAGATAAACGTAGGGCGCGGTGCCGATGGTCAGCACCAACCAGGCGGCTGCGAAACCGCGAAACCCAGTGAACAGCGCAGTGAATGCGTAGGCACTCACGTAGCTGGGCATGGCCAGAGGCAGCGCGGCGAGAATTGCAAAAACCGCACGGCCCCTAATTAACGTGCGAGTTGTAAGCCATGCCTGAAAGCCACCAATGGCGACTGCCGACACCGATACCGCGAGAGTTAGCAGTAGAGAGTTGCCCAGAAGCTCTAAGGTTCGCGGCCTGATAACGTTTGCCAAAACCTTGTCGGCACCGAACTCGGTGAGACGAATAGCAAGGTAGCTAAGCGGTGCGAGTGAAACAACAACGGCAATTGCCGCCAGCACAAGCAAAATGGCTGGTGGGCGTTGCCGAAGTGAGTTTTGCACTTTTAGTCGGTGAGTCTCGCGTTGCGAATCAGTTCTAGGGTTTGCGCGAGCGTAGAGAGCGAACTCAAGTCAATCTTGGGTGCGGCAATCTCTTCGAGCGCAGGCAATCCCGCGCGAGCGGCTAGACCGGTCAGCGAATACTCAGCAGTTTTTTCAACAAAGAACGTTTGCGCCGAATTACCCAGCAACCACTTGGCGAAAGTCTGGGCCTCGGGCTTATCGCTGAGCACTCCAACTCCTGCAACGTTGATGAGGTTGCCCGCATCGCCGGTCTCAAACCAAGACATCTTCGAAACCATTTTGTCTTCGCCAACTTCGGCTGCGCGCTCATACCAGTAGTAGTGGTTGAGCAGACCGGCGGCAACCTCACCGGTTTCCACGGCCTCAAGAATTTGCGAGTTCTTTTCGAACAGCACAGCGTTCTCTTTCATCGCGGCAAGCCACTTCACGGTTGCCTGCTCACCCTTCAAAAGCCTCATAGCTGTCACGGATGACTGGAACGACGCGTTGGTCGGAGCGATAGCGATCTTGCCCTTCCACTTTGCATCGGCAAGGTCGAACACCGACTTCGGTAAATCGGCAGCAGTGACCAACTCGGGGTTGTAAGACAAAACTCGGCTGCGGCCAGAGACGCCAATCCAGGTGTTGTCGGTTGAACGGTATTTTGCATCAACCAGCGGGCTGATGTCGTCGTTGAGTTTCTTGAATGCTCCGGCCTGGCTAATTGCGCCGAGAGCTCCGGCATCCTGTGAGAAAAATACGTCGGCCTTCACGTTGTCGCCCTCTTCAAGAATCTGGGCGGCTAGCGAAGCCGAATCGGAGTATCGAACTTCGACGCCGATTCCGGTTTCAGCGGTGAATTGCTCTAGAAGCGGGGCAATAAGGTCTTCTGACCTGCCCGAATAGATTGTGATGGTTTGCTCGCCGGTTGCTGTGGTTTCTTTGGCGCAACCTGTAAGTGATGTCGCCGAAATGGCAACCAATAGAGCCGTGGCGCCGACTTTTAAGGCGCGCTTAAGCATTTTCAATTAGTTTCCTTCAGTTGAGAACTGGATATTCATTCCAGCCGTCTGATCAGCGCAAATGCACTACCTAAAATCTAAGCCAGCGCGGCTGTTTCGACAAGGTGCAATTGGTTGTGGTGCGCAGGTAGAGGCTAGACCAGCTGAGTTGCGCCAGATCCGAGAAGCACCGGAGTGCCATCGAGGGCGCGAGCTTCGTCATCGGTGAAGAGGCGAGAGCGAATTAGAAAACGCATGCCCTCGGGTGTCTCGAGCGAGAAACCGCCACCGCGACCGGGCACAACATCGATTGTGATGTGGGTGTGCTTCCAGTACTCAAACTGTTCGAGAGAGATCCAAACTTTTATTGAGTCGGCAACGTCGGCAACGTTTAGTTCACCGAGCAGAACATCGGCACCACCAACACGAAACTCACCGGCGGTGTAGCACATCGGTGCCGATCCATCGCAGCAACCGCCGCTCTGGTGAAACATAAGTGGACCGTGAATCGAAGTTAGTTTGCGCATGAGGTCATCTGCCGCTGGCGTGCTCTCAATTCGCTTCGGTAGGTCTCCGTAGATTGCGCTCATGAATAAAAATTACTCTCTGTTGGTCTATTTAGAAAGAAACGGGGATGGCCATTCGACCATCCCCGAATCTTTCGTGCTTCTTAGAAGAAGCCCAGTTTGCTTTCTGAGTAGCTGACCAAAAGGTTCTTGGTCTGCTGGTAGTGGTCGAGCATCATCTTGTGGTTCTCGCGACCGATACCCGATGACTTGTAGCCACCGAACGCTGCGTGAGCAGGGTAGGCGTGGTAGCAGTTGGTCCAAACGCGACCAGCCTGAATCGCACGACCCGCACGGTAAGCGGTGTTCATCTTGCGAGTCCAAACACCAGCACCCAAGCCATAGAGTGTGTCATTTGCGATGTCGATGGCCTCATCGAAGCCGTCGAACTTAGCAACTGAAACAACTGGGCCGAAGATCTCCTCTTGGAAGATTCGCATGTTGTTGGTTCCTTCGAAGATGGTCGGCTCAACGTAGTAGCCGCCCGATAGGTCGCCGCCGAGGTCAACTCGGTTTCCACCCATGAGCAACTTGGCGCCTTCTTGCTTGCCAATCTCGATGTAGCTCAAGATCTTCTCGAGCTGGTCGTTTGACGCCTGAGCACCAATCATGGTGGCGGTGTCTAGCGGGTTGCCCTGGATGATTGCCTTGGTGCGAACCATGACATCTTTCAAGAACTTGTCGTAGATCGGTGCGTCGATTAGCGCACGTGAAGGACAGGTGCAAACTTCACCCTGGTTCAGCGCGAACATGTTGAAGCCCTCGATGCACTTGTCATAGAACGCGTCGTTCTCATCAGCGATGTCTCTGAAGAAAATGTTCGGTGACTTTCCACCGAGTTCCAAAGTGACAGGGATGATGTTCTCTGATGCGTACTGCATGATTAGTCGACCCGTTGTGGTCTCACCGGTGAACGCAATCTTTGCGATGCGACGAGATGATGCAAGTGGCTTTCCTGCTTCAACACCGAAACCGTTGACAACGTTCACAACACCCGCAGGTAGCAAGTCTGCAATCAATTCCATTAGGTAAAGGATTGATGCAGGGGTTTGCTCGGCTGGCTTTAGAACTACACAGTTTCCTGCAGCGAGTGCCGGCGCAAGCTTCCAGACAGCCATCAAGATTGGGAAGTTCCAAGGGATGATCTGTCCAACTACACCCAGTGGCTCGTGGAAGTGATAGGCCACGGTGTCGTGGTCTAGTTCACCGTTCGAACCTTCTTGTGCACGGATAGCGCCTGCGAAATATCTGAAGTGATCGATTGCAAGTGGCATGTCGGCAGCCATAGTTTCGCGAACTGGCTTTCCGTTATCCCAGGTTTCTGCAACCGCTAGCTTCTCGAGGTTCTGCTCCATGCGATCTGCAATTTTGTTCAGGATGATTGCGCGCTCGGTCGCTGAAGTTTTGTTCCAGGTCTTTGCAGCTGCGTGCGCTGCATCAAGAGCCTTGTCGATGTCTTCTGCGTTACCGCGAGCTATTTCACAAAAAACGCGACCCGTTACCGGAGTTACGTTTTCGAAGTACTGACCAGATGAAGGAGGAACATACTTTCCACCGATCCAGTGGTCATAACGTGCTTTGTATTCCATTACCGCGCCAGATTGACCCGGTTGTGCATAAACCGCCATTGCTGCGTCCTTTCAAAGTCGACACCGTTGTCGACCTAGTGGAATGAAATCTACACCCGTCGGGTGGGAGAAAAAACAGCCTCTTTTTTGGCTAGTCAGCCGAGCTGGAACCGGAGTCGCTGGAGCCCGATTCGGCCGAATCTGAGCCGGCTGGCTGGTCGGCAGGAGTTGCTTCTTCGGTCGGAGCGACCTCGGCGTCATCCTCGTAAAGATCGGCCCACTTGTCTTCGTATTCGGGTTCTTCGTTGTTGGTCGTGCCGATTTCGCGCTCGAGGGCGTTCAAATCGGTGTTCGGGCTGAAGTACTTCAGCTCGCGTGCGACCTTGGTGTTCTTAGCTTTTTGACGGCCACGCCCCATGGCGAGCCCCCTAACGAAATTCTGGCCGAGCCCAAATCGACTCGGGAACTAAATAGAAAACGAAATCTGCCGATAGTTTAGCAGGGCTTAGACGCAGGTCAACGGAGTGAGCGCAGCTGTGAATGGCGGCGCACTTTCGCGACAAACGCTACTTCTTCTTAGCCGGCTTCTTGCTGCGCGAACCAAGGTTGAAAGTTGAGAGCAAGCCAACCGCCAAGAATGCCGCTGCGACCCATCCCGTAGTTTTTACACCCTCGGTGAAGCCACTTTCGGCAGCCATCTTGAAGTCGGTCGCAATATTTTCTGGCATACCCTGAGCGATGTAGATCTCGCTCAACACCGGAATGATTGCGCCGGCAGATTCAACCACGCTGTCAGCGATGTTCTGACTTGCGAGTTCGACCTGGGCGGCCGGAACACCCTGGAAAGCAGATAACTCAGAAACGTTGTTTGCTGTTGCCACCTGCGTGCTCGAGAAAAGCACCGTGCCAAGCACGGCGATGCCAAGAGCAGAACCAATCTGGCGCACGGTGCTCTGCGAGCCAGAGGCCTGGCCAATTTTGTCCATCGGCACATCGACCATGATCACACCGGTGAGCTGTGCGGTAGCAAGACCAACGCCAAGCCCATAGATAAAGAGGTAACCAGCGATTCCTTGCCATCCATCCATGGCAGATGCCGCCATTGCGATGCCGGCAATACCCACGAGCTCAAGCGCAACACCGATGCGAACAGCGGTGACGGCACTGATTTTGCCACTCATCGCGCCGCCAACTGCTGATGCCAAGAAAGCTCCACCGGCCAGCCAGAGCAAGACCAGACCGCTCGAGAGAGCGTTAAGCCCGTCAACGTTTTGCAACCAAAGTGGAATCGCGAAGAGCAAACCGAATTCACCCATCGAAATGATTAGAGCCGCAATCGAACCGTTTCTAAATGACGCCACATTGAAAAGACGAAGATCTAGCAGCACGTTCTTGTTTGCCTTTTCGCGAGAACGCTCCCAGAGCACAAAAAGAACGAAGAAGATAACTGAGATTGCCAGCACCACAGGAATTACAGAAAAAGTGTTTTCGGGCCAGGTGAAGTTGCCAACTGAGAAGACCTTGTCGGTTTGCTCCCACCATCCGTAAACGCGACCTTCGATAAGCGCGAAGACCAAAGTGCCGAACATAAAGACCGACAGAATCGCGCCGATAAAGTCGATACCGCCTGCGCGCTGAGCTTGCTTTGATTCACCAACGAAATACAAAAGACCGGCAATAACAAGAATGCCTAGCGGCAGGTTAATTGCGAACGCCCAGCGCCAGGTTTCGACTAGAACAGCGCCGATTTCGAATCGCCAGTCGACGGTGGTCAGCCATCCGCCAAGCACTGGGCCGACTGCAACCATTCCACCGATGGTCGCACCCCAAACCGCGAACGCGATGCCGCGCTCTTTGCCCTGAAAGTTCGCGTTTACAAGCGAAAGCGTGGTCGGCAAAACCATTGCGCCACCAATACCCTGAACCACGCGCGCGATAATCATTGATTCCGCACTGTCGGTGATTCCAGCCCAAACCGAAGCAAGGATGAAGATTGTTAGACCAATCACGAGCACTCGGCGAATGCCGATGCGGTCGGCAATCGAACCCCACACCAAAAGCGTCGAGGCAAAGACGAGCACGTAGCTCTCCTGCACCCACAGAATCTCAGTGCTGGTAAGGGCTAGGTCTTTGATGATGGCCGGAAAGATGGTGTTGACGATGGTTCCGTCGATGATTACCAGTGAGATAGCCATCGAAATGAAAACGAGGCCCAGCCAGCGATTGCGTGTTTTAGTCATTGGCTCAGGCTACGGCAAGAATGGCCGAACCTGAGAGAGCAACCAGCACGCCAAGCATTTGCACGCGGCCGATTCTCTCCTTCAAAATCAATCTCGCAAGGATGATCGTTCCCAGCGGATAAAGCGCCGTTAGCACGCTGACCACCGAGAGCGATCCCGAGCGCAGGGCGAGGGTGAAGAAAATATTTGCACTCGAATCGAATATTCCGGCAGCAATAACGGCCCACCAAAACTTCTTTGCAAACTCAACTTTTGTAGCTTCGACTCTGCTACGCCTCAGCCGCATCCATGTGAAAAGCAACAGAACGTTTAGCAGTGCTGCACTTACCAAACGCATTGTGATAACCGAAGCCAAGCCGCTATCGCTCGGTGAAAACTTAAGCACAATCAAGATGCTTCCGATGCCCGCGCCAGCGACGAAGGCGAGAGCTAGGCCTTTGACCGACGGTAGTCGCACATCGGCACCCGGAACGAAACCAACCAGAACCACCGCAACCAGAATCAGTGCCAGAGCAAGCCAACCCAATGGCCCAAAACGATCGCCGATAAAGAAGCCAAAGATCAGTGGAACCATTGCGCCGAGCACCGCACCTAGCGGCGAGATGATGCTAATCGGGCCAATCGCGAGCGACGCGTAAAGCGCCGTGATGCCAATTGCAGAGGCAAAGCCAGCGGCAATACCCGCGATGATGGCGTCTCTTGAAAAAGTTGCACCGAAGAACGGAATCATCGCGAGCAAAAAGAAAAAGCCGACAATGCCGCTGACAGCTGTGACGACAATCGAAGAAATTTTGCGCGAGGCGATTGCGCCGAAGAAGTCAGCGAAGCCATAAACCAGCGCGGTGGAGAATCCGAGAATGACTGTCAGCACAGGTTCAATTTATATGCCCTTAAAGCAAAAGCACCCCAGGCGTGAAATCCCAGAGTGCTTTCGTGGCTCCGACCGGCATCGATCCGGTGACCTAACGATTTTCAGTCGTTCGCTCTACCAACTGAGCTACAGAGCCCAGCGCAACTTGCGTTGCGCCTTAGTCAAAAACCCTTCTTTCGAAGGGCCAGTGACTTGGCGATCCTGACGGGACTTGAACCCGCGACCTCCGCCGTGACAGGGCGGCGCGCTAACCAACTGCGCTACAGGACCTAATGACGCCAAAAACTATCGAAACTGGTGACCCCAACGGGATTCGAACCCGTGCTACCGCCGTGAAAGGGCGACGTCCTAGGCCACTAAACGATGGGGCCCACAAAGTCGACACTTCGTAGCACCAAGAGCCAAGATTACCCGTCAATAAGGGCAAAGTGCAACCCGAGACGATTCGCAGATTTCACTCAGGCACGAATTGATGCAAACAGCCTAAATTTGAAGCATGACCACACGGATTTCGCGCGCCCTGCTGGCGTTTGTCGCAATTCTTGGGCTCGTCACATCAATTTCTCTGGCCCAGGTGGCGTTGGCCGTACCTTCTTATCCGACAGCTGCCGAGGTGGCTGCAGCAAAGAAGAAGGTGTCAACAAAGAAGGCGATGATCAAGCGCATCGAGGCAATCATTGTCGATCTCGAGACGAAGGCCGATGCCGCAGAGCGAGTGGCGCTGATTAAGGGTGAGGCTTACAACATCGCCAAAGAGGCCTATGACCAAAAAGCTGCCCAGGTCGCGACACTGCAATCGCAGGCTGATGCCGCAATGGCGCAGGCTAATCAGGCGCAGCAGCAACTGGGTCAAATTGCCGGGCAGATGTATCGCAGCGGAACCGCTGGAACATCGCTGAATCTGTTTTTGAACTCGAGCGAGGCCAGCGACCTGCTTTATCAACTCGGGGCGCAAGACAAGCTTGCTCAGAGCAGCAACACAATTTATTTGCGATCGATTCAGAAGCAAAAGTATGCGCAGTCACTTGCCAACGAATTGAGCGCGGCGAAGATCGAGTTGGCGGCAAGACAAGAAGTTGCGCAGACAGCTTTTGAGGGCGCGCAGACCGCGGCGAACACCGCGCAGTCACTTGTCGACAGCAACGTTTCGCTTAACAAAACTTTCTACGCGCAACTTGCATCACTGCAGAACACATCTGCAGAACTTGAACGGCAACGCGCAGAAGGTCTCGCCGCTGAGCGTCGTCAGGCTGCCGGAAGCGCGAAGATGGACGCGCCTGAGCTCTACACCGTTGGCCCTCCAAACACGGCGAAGGTAAACACCGCTCTCGAATTTATGCGCGCGCAATTGGGCGAGAAGTATGTGCTCGGCGGAATCGGACCTAACATTTGGGACTGCTCCGGTTTGATGAAGGCTGGCTATGCCTCGGCCGGAATTTACATCGGCACGCACTCGGCGACCAACCAGTTCAGAACCATGGCGCAGCAGCGCAAATTGGTTCCGCTGAATCAGATGCAGGTCGGTGACTTGCTCTGGTACTCAGAAGAGTCGGCCTTCGACGGCGACAAGTATCACGTGGTCATTTACATCGGTGGCGGGTTGATGCTCGAAGCGCCAAACCCTGCGCGAACAGTGCGCATTGTGCCTATTCGCTGGGGTGAAATGTTCCCCTACGCTGGTCGACCTAGCGCTTCATAGAAGCCCGCAAGCCAAACTACTTGCGTGATTTGAAGATGCCGCGAGCGATCTTGACCAGCATCTTGCGCGGCACGAGTCGACCCGAGGTAGCCAGGGCATAGTTAGCGGCTCCAGAGATAACACTTGGCGGCGGTGTCTCTTTATCGAGCGCGTTCATCGCGACGGTGACGACCTGCTCAACGGTTTCGAGTTTGCCTAAACCGCCCGGTGCTTTTCCGTCGCTAGCCACCTCGAAGAACTCGGTCTTTGTGCCGCCGGGTGAAAGTGCAATGGCCACAACCTTGGTGTCGAGCAGTTCGGCCCATAGTGACTCGGTGAACGAAAGAACGAAAGCCTTGGTTGCCGCATAGACAGCCATGTAAGGAACCGACTGGTATGCCGCCGTGCTGGCAACGTTGAGAATCACGCCGTCATTTTTCTTGCGCATCGATGGCAGAGCCAACTTTGAAAGTTCAACTAGAGCGGCGATATTTACCTGAATTTGTTCGCTGAGTTTGTTGATGTCGGCATCCTCGAATTCGCCGAAGGTTCCGAAACCTGCGTTGTTTATCAACACATCAACCGAAATCTTCTTGCGTGCCAAAGTCTTGAACAACTTGTCTGCAGCACCAACCTCAGCGAGGTCGGCCACAATCACAGTCGCTTCGACTTTGTGCATCAGCTTTACGGCGTCGGCAACAACCTGCAAACGATCTTTACGCCTGGCAACCAGAACCAGATTCGCACCGCGAGCGGCGAGTTGGTTTGCGAACTCAACACCAATGCCAGAACTTGCTCCGGTGATGAGCGCGGTTTTGCCGCGGTAGTCGCGCGCCATTAGTGCTTGTAGCGTTCGATAGCTTCGGCGATTAGCTTCTCGGCAACATCCTTGCCTGCCCACTCGCCAACCTTGACCCACTTGCCCGGCTCAAGATCTTTGTAGTGAGAGAAGAAGTGCAGCAACTCGTTCTTGGTCTGCTCAGGCACGTCGCCGATGTCTTGGATGTGCGCCCAGCGCGGGTCTTTGGCAGGAACGCAGATGACCTTCTCGTCGATGCCGCCATCGTCTTCCATCGGCAGAACGCCAACCGGGCGAACCGAGACGACAACGCCAGGGTAGACCGGAAACTCGAGCAGCACCAAAGCGTCTAGCGGGTCGCCGTCGCCACCCAGGGTGTTGTCGAAGTAGCCGTAGTCAACCGGGTAAACAAAAGGGGTGAAGAGCACGCGGTCAAGGTGCACGCGACCGGTTTCGTGGTCGACCTCATACTTATTGCGGCTTCCGCGTGGAATCTCGATGACGGCTTCGTATGGCATGGTGCTCCTCAATAGGCTTATGGCAACAACTTTACCGAAACCACGCACATAGATAGGTCTCGATGCCGCAGCGTCCCAGATTGACCCCCGCGATTGCCGATGTGCGTCGTGCGGTGCGCGAAGCATGGATGCGCCACGGCGTGGTCTCTGGCGATCGAATTTTGGTGGCCTGCTCGGGTGGTGCCGACTCGCTCGCGCTCGCGGCTGCTTCGGTGTTTGAGGGCTCGCGCATCGGCGTATTAGTAGGTGCGGTTATCGTCGAGCACGGATTGCAACCCGAAACCAAAGCGGTAGCCGAAGCAACCGCCAAAACACTTGCCGAGCTAGGCGCTTCGCCGGTTGAGGTGCGTGCCGTAAAAGTTGCGAAGACGAAAGCCGGTGGCCCAGAGGCTGCGGCTCGCACCGCACGATACGCAGCGCTAGATGCGGCAGCAGACGAACTCGGCGCAAAGTTTGTAATGCTCGCCCACACCCTCAACGATCAGGCAGAAACCGTTCTGCTCGGCCTGGCTCGTGGATCGGGCAATCGCTCGCTAAACGCGATGTCCGAAGTGAACGGGCGCTACCTGCGACCGCTGCTCGGCATCGAACGTCAAACCACAGTTGCCTTCTGCGAAGACAGCGGCCTCAAGGCGTGGCACGACCCGCAGAACAAAGACAACAAGTTTGCGCGGGTTCGAGCCCGCCAAAACGTGATGCCGGTTCTCGAGTCAGAACTCGGTCCAGGTATCGCGCAGGCCCTCGCGCGAACCGCCGAGCAACTTCGCGAAGACGAGGCCGTGCTTGCACCGATGGCCCAAGACTTCTTCGACCGCTTCGTTTCGCTCAAGGCAACATCGATTGAAATCGCGCTCGCGGAATTCGAAGCCGCGCCGCTTGCAATTCGCCACCGGGTCATCGCCATGGCCCTCACGGTTTTGCAGGCACCCGAGTTTGCGCGAGTGCACATCCGTGCAATTGATGCTCTGGTCGACGAGTGGCACGGGCAAAAACCACTGAGCCTGCCAGGGGTTAGAGTAGAACGCACGGCAAGACATATCGTTTTGAAAACAGCTAAGACACTCAAACCAGGAGCCTGCTAAGTGGATCTCGACAAAGTCGCAAATGACATCTCAAAAGTTTTAGTTACCCCCGAGCAGATTCGCGACAAGGTGACCGAGCTAGCTGCAGAACTAGACAAGCACTACGCCGGCAAAGATGTTCTGCTGGTCGGCGTGCTCAAGGGCGCGGTCATGTTTATGGCTGACATTTCACGTGCGATGCAGATTCCGGTGCAGATGGACTGGATGGCAGTTTCGTCATATGGCCACGGCACGCAATCGTCGGGTGTGGTTCGAATTCTCAAAGACTTGGATGCCGACATTCTCGGGCGCCACGTTCTGATTGTCGAAGACATAATCGACTCGGGCCTAACCCTCAGCTGGTTGGTCGCCAATCTCAAGGCTCGCGGCGCAGCTTCGGTCGAGATCGTTTCGCTGCTTCGCAAGCCAGACGCGGCCAAGGTAGTGGTTGATGTGACCTGGGTCGGCTTCGAGATTCCGAACGAGTTCGTGGTTGGTTACGGCCTCGACTTCGCAGAGAACTACCGCACCCTGCCTGGCGTGGCAGTTCTCGACCCCAAGACCTACAACTAACGCCTACGGCGAACATCTTTGGCGCATGTCGTGTGCCACAGGTAGATTTATGCGGTGAATATCAAAAAGTTTCTGAGTGGCCCATTTATCTGGATTATTGCCGCGGTAATCGTTCTAATCATCGGTTCGTCAATGGTGAATGGTTCGAGCGTCAAGCAGGTCGACACCAGTGTTGGCATGGGGCTAATCAAAGACGGCAAGGCCGTAAGCGTCAAGATTCTTGAGGCAGATCAGCGCGTAGACATTACCCTCGCAACTGAAGACCCGAAACTTGGCAAGCAGGTTCAGTTCTTCTATGTGAGCGCTCGTGGCGAAGAAGTCGTCAAGGTTGTGAATTCTGCCAACCTGGGCAAGGGCTTCAACGATGAAGCGCCTAATACACCTTGGTTTGTAGCGTTGCTCGGCAGCCTGTTGCCTTTCATCATCATCGGTCTCATCTTCTGGTTCATTCTTTCGAGTGCCGGCGGCGGTGGTGGCGGTCGAGGCGTAATGCAGTTTGGCAAGTCTCGCGCCAAGTTAGTGAATAAAGAAACTTCGAATGTAACTTTCGCCGACGTGGCAGGTGCCGACGAGGCCATGGAAGAACTACAAGAAATCAAAGAGTTCTTGAAAGAACCACAAAAGTTTCAGGCTGTTGGAGCAAAGATTCCGCGCGGAGTTTTGCTGTACGGCCCACCCGGAACCGGAAAGACTTTGGTTGCCAAAGCTGTTGCCGGTGAAGCAGGAGTTCCGTTTTTCTCAATCTCTGGTTCTGACTTCGTTGAAATGTTTGTCGGTGTTGGTGCTTCACGTGTTCGCGATCTGTTCGAACAGGCAAAGCAGGCTGCTCCGGCAATCATCTTCGTAGACGAAATCGATGCGGTTGGTCGTCAGCGCGGCGCTGGCATCGGCGGTGGCAACGACGAGCGCGAGCAGACCCTCAACCAGTTGCTCGTTGAGATGGATGGCTTCGACTCGAAGACCAACGTGATTTTGATTGCCGCAACTAACCGCCCCGATGTGCTCGACCCAGCGCTCTTGCGCCCTGGTCGTTTCGACCGTCAGATTGGCGTTACCGCACCTGACCTAAGCGGTCGCGAGAAGGTGCTGGCAGTGCACTCGAAGGGCAAGCCGTTGGCCGACGATGTCGACCTGGCACTTATTGCGCGCCGCACCCCGGGCTTTACCGGCGCTGATCTGGCTAACGTTCTGAACGAAGCGGCTCTGCTTACCGCTCGCCAGAACGAAAAGAAGATCACGGCCGAAACCATCGATGAGGCTATCGACCGCGTTATTGGTGGGCCACAGAAGAAGTCGCGCCTCATGCAAGACCGTGAGCGCTTGAACACCGCATATCACGAGGCCGGTCACGCTCTTGTGGCAGCAGCAATGAACGACAGCGACCCGGTAACCAAGGTCACCATTTTGCCGCGAGGACGCGCGCTCGGCTACACCATGGTTTTGCCGCTCGAAGACCGCTATTCGATTTCTCGCAACCAACTACTCGACCAGATTGCATATGCAATGGGTGGCCGCGTCGCCGAAGAGATTGTCTTTCGCGACCCAACCACCGGAGCATCGAACGACTTTGAGAAGGCAACTTCAATCGCTCGCAAGATGGTTACTCAATATGGTTTCAGCAACGCAGTCGGTGCCGTGAGCTATGGCAACGGCGGCGAAGTATTCATCGGAAGAGACATGGCACAGGCGCGTGACTATAGCGAGTCAACCGCTCAGGCAATCGACGCCGAAGTGCGTGCGATTGTTGAAGCAGCGCACAACGATGCCTACAAAGCGCTAACGCTGAACCGCAAGATTCTCGACGCTCTGGCAAAAGAACTGATGGAACGTGAAACTCTGAACCAAGACGAAATCGCTGTCTTGTTCAAGAACGTGAAGAAAATTGCAAAGCGCAAGGTTTGGTTGTCGAGCAGGTCGCGCCCAGCTTCGAAGCAGGGGCCGATTGCAATTCCGTCTAAGGGCTCAACCGCTGCTAAGCAACGCGAAGCAAAAAGAGTTGAGACTGCTGCAAAATCTGCGAAGCCTGCCGCTAAGCGTGCAGCCAAGCCGCGCACCGTTGCAAAGAAGAAGTAGCAAGTGGTAGACCAGCAGCGCATCGAAGCGGCTGTCGTCGAATTGCTTTTGGCAATCGGCGAAGACCCGAAGCGCAGCGATCTGCTGGCCACTCCTAAAAAAGTTGCAGAAGCCTATGCAATCTTCTTCAATGGCGTTGGAGTTGAAGCCACCGAGGCTCTAGGCGACACAATTGCCGCCGAGCACAACGACGTTGTAATTCTTAAAGACATCGAATTCGTCTCGATGTGCGAACATCATCTGCTGCCATTCACCGGTGTAGCCCACATCGCCTATCTACCGGCCGGTCGCGTGGTTGGGCTAGGGCGCTTGCCAAAGGTGGTTGAAGTGCTGGCTTCGAGGCCTCAGCTGCAAGAGAACCTCACCGCGCAAATAGCCGACGCAATCGAATCGGGCACTGGTTCTCGCGGCGTGGTCGTTGTGATTGAGGCTAGGCATCACTGCGTGGTGTCTCGAGGCGCTAGGCAGCCAGAGGCCAACACCATCACCATGGCAGCTCGCGGCGAATATGCCGAACCCGTGGCTCGCGCCGAAGTCATGGCACTGATTTCGAAATAGCCATGACCTTTAATCGTCCGCTAGTTATGGGTGTGCTCAACGTCACCCCAGATTCATTTAGCGACGGCGGTCAATTCTCTGCAGAAGACGATGCTCTCAATCACGCACGACTGCTAATCGCTGCCGGCTCAAACATCATCGACATCGGTGGCGAATCAACTCG
>Ga0208463_1000167_pt1 | contig 17137 bp, 30 predicted proteins | sample LakMenEpi09Jul08_FD_150752 | JGI IMG/M metagenome (GOLD analysis project Ga0208463, IMG submission 150752) | Freshwater microbial communities from Lake Mendota, WI - 9JUL2008 deep hole epilimnion (SPAdes) | ecosystem: Environmental > Aquatic > Freshwater > Lake > Epilimnion/Euphotic zone ... | reverse complement strand
GGGTGCTGTTTCATCCCACGCAAGTTCTCAAAATCTTACCGAATGGGTTAGATTATCCGAGGGAAAGGACCGAGATGGTCAAGGATGCATTAGAAGAATGGTTGAGCGGTTTAGAACTACAACTGGACCAAAAGATTTTAGCCAGAATCTGTCTGGCACTAGCTGACGACTTTGATGCAAAGGCGAATACGAGCACAGCTGCGGAACTTAGGAAGACTTACCTTGAATTGAAGAGGTCTTTGGGAGACCAGGTGCAACATGATCCACTTGAGGCGATTCTGAAAAGATGAGTGGACTAAAGAGGGGGATTAGATTACCAGCAATCTATACCAAACCGCTGACACGTTCTTTTATCTCTGATGGAGACAAACTAATCGAGTTAGTCAAGGTGGCATGGAAGTCTCCAGAGCAACCAGAGGGCATTGAGTTAGACGAGTGGCAGAAGTGGCTTTTACGTCACATGCTTGAACGCTATCCGCCTACACATCATCAATACCCTAATCAACTTCGGTATCGTCAAGTTATCGTCTCTATGGGTCGTCAGAATGGTAAGTCGCTGTTAGGTGCCATTTTGGGTGTCTATGGTCTGTTATTACATAATCAGGGTGCTCAGGTAATTAGCCTGGCATCTTCTACTGACCAAGCCCGAATTATTTACTCTAGAGTTCTCTTCACTATTCAGCAGAATGAGTGGCTGGCTAAACGATTCAAAAAGGCTACTGAGCAACGAGGTATTCTGACTGCCGATGGTTCTGGTAGATACGATGTCAAGGCTGCTAAAGAGTCTGCTCTTCAAGGTATTCCAATGTCTTTATGTCTCTTTGATGAACTGCACTTGGCTAAACAAGGTATGTGGTCTGCTGCGGTTCTTGGAACTGCTCAGCGTAAAGATGGCATGGTTATCGGTATTACAACTGCTGGAGACCAGTCAAGTGAAACTCTTATTGATCTCTATAAGTTGGGAACTGCTGCTTCACAGGGAGACCCTGATTTAGAGAGAATTGGGTTCTTTTGCTGGCAAGCACCTGACGGTGCACAGGTTGATGAACCTCTTGCTCTAAAGATGGCTAATCCTAGTATTGACGCTGGCAGACTGGACTTAAATACTGTGCTTTCAGACATCAGAAGCATCCCTGAGCATGAGGCTCGTCGCTATCGTCTAAACCAGTTCATCGCTGGAACTGCTAATTCTTGGATTGCATCAGAACTATTTGCCAGAGCTAGTGGAGATGGAATTACAAAACAGGAAGATGTTGTCTTGTCTGTGGATAGAACTAAGAACTGGGAGTTTGCAACTATTGCAGCTGCTCGTAAGACTGAGGATGGTACTTTTGAAACTGAGTTGGTTGCTACTTACGCTGGTGCTACTGAGAGAGTTCTTTACAACAGACTTAAGGAACTGTACTCCAGGGGAGGCATTTCGGCTATCGCTGTTGATGACCGCCAATTACCTAATCTTGCTAAACTTCTAAAACAAGACGGTCTACCAGTCTGGCAGTTATGGACTAAAGAGATTAGTTCTGCTTGCTCAACTGTTTATGCCATGTTCTCTACTGGTCAGGTCAAGCATCGCAACGATCCACTTCTGCAACTTCAAAGTCCAAAGGGTATCGCTAAATACACAGGTGAGACTTGGTTGATTAGTCGTAAAGAATCTTTAGGTGATGTGGATGCTCTGATGGCAACCATCATGGGTCTTTATGTTGCTGCGACACACCGAGAAGTTGGATTACAAGTTTTTTGACTTTTTGTAATTAGTGCTATACGTTCTCGATAGATGGCAAATATATTTGACAGACTTTTGGGTAGAGAACGTGAAACTCGTTCGGCTACTCCAATTTGGCCTACCCGTTCTGACTACTCTGTGGGTGTAAATGAGGCTTTGACTCTAACCGCTGTTTATAGGTCTATTCAGATTATTGCTACACCTATTAGCAAAATGCCTATGCAGACTTTCCGCTATGCGACAGGTCTTGAGGTTCCAGTTGAGAATCCTATTCTTGTAAATAAGCCAAACTTCTTAGACAGCAAAAGAGACTTCTTGTTTCAGACTGTCGTATCTATGGCTTTGGATGGCAACGCATTCTGGCTAAAGTCTTATGGATCTAACGGTCAGGTAAATAACCTAACTTTGGTCCCAGCTAACGCTGTAACTATTCGTCTAGTAAATGGCATCAAACACTATGACTACCAAGTCAATCAGGACACTCCAGTAGCAACTACAACTACTGACATGCAACACCTAAAACTATTTAGCAGAGTTGGATACCTGAGAGGTTTAGGTCCTATTGATTCTTGCAACAAAGACATCTCAGCTGCATTAGAACTTCGTAACTTCGCTGCTAACTGGTTCGGTCAGGCAGGTATTCCGACAGGCATCCTAAAGACTGATAAGCCTATTGGTGCTGAAGATGCTAATGAGATTACTGAAAGATGGCATGCAAAGCAGTCTGAGCGTAAGGTCGCTGTTCTTGGTCAGGGCTTTGAGTGGCAGACTGTTCAGCTAAACCCTAGAGATGCCATGTTTACTGATGTGCAGGTTCAGCAGGTTCAGGCTATTGCTCGTCTATTTGGTATTCCAGCAAGACTGCTACTAACTGGCGTTGATGGATCATCAGATACTTACACAAACTTGCAAGACGAGAATCAGGTCTTCTATCGTCACACAATCATGGCTTACACCGATGCTATCTCTGACGCTTTATCAGAATGTCTGCCTAGAGGCACAAGGGTTGAGTTCAACTTTGAGGGACTTTTCCGTGCTGACATGGCTAACCGTTTCAACATGTATGAGACAGCGATTCGTGCTGGCTTTATGACAACCGAAGAAGTAAGAAGAAAAGAGGGTCTAGAATGACCGAATTAGAAACTAGAAGTTTTGAAGTAAGACTTGAAGCTGACACTAGAGAAGTAGTTGGACTGGCTGTTCCTTATGGTCAGGTCGCAGACATCGCTGGAATGTATCGTGAGCAATTCGTGCCAGGTGCAATTCGTTCAGTTGAAGATGTAAAACTCTTCTGGCAACACTCAGAGCCAATCGGCAAGATTCTTGAGGGTAGAGATACCGAAGAGGGTTTTGAGATTCGTGCGATGATCTCTGACACTCCTAGAGGTCAAGAAGCGTACACACTTTTGAGAGATGGTGTTATTAACAAGTTCAGCGTTGGCTTTATGGCTGTTGAGCAGACCAGAGACGGTGACTTAGTTACTCGTACCCTAGTGGACTTAAAAGAAGTCTCACTCGTAAGTTTTCCAGCGTTCGCAGGGGCTTCGGTCTCTGAGGTTCGTCAGGAAGAACAAACCGTTGCCGAGGTGGTAGCGGATTCAATCCAAACAAAGGAAACCATCATGTCTGAAAACATGGAAATGGATGTCCGTGCTGTTCAAGATGAAGTGGCTGAAATCCGCAGAGAACTTGACCTAGTAAAGACTCCTACAATCGCAATATCTGCTGCTGAGACTAAGTTCCGTTCTCAGGGTGAATACGCTAAGGCACTTGTATCTGGAGACAGCGACGCTGTTGAACTATTCAGAGCAACTTCTGCTGATGCTGCACTACGTCCTGCATTCGTAGGATACATCAACAACCTAATCAACTCAGGTCGTCCAACTCTAAACGCATTCTCTATTGCTGCACTTCCAGCGACAGGTCTAACAATCGAATACGCAAAGGTGAACACAAACACCATCGCTATTGGCAAGCAGACCACAGAGAACACAGCTCTATCTACTGGCGATGTTGCTCTATCAACTGTTTCAGTTGCAGTAAACACTTACGGTGGTTACACAAACATCTCAAAGCAGGCTATTGAGCGTTCAACTGTAAACTACCTTGACGTAGCATTCCAGGCGATGTCTCTTGCTTACGCAAAGAAGATGAACGCTGAGTTCGTTGCTGTTCTTGCAGGTCTAACTTGGACTGGTAAGACTCTAGATCTATCTGCTCTAACTGCTGCTGCTGTTATGGGTGGAATCGCTGATGGTGCTGCTTACATCTACAACGCAACTGGTCTATCTCCACAGTTCATCGTTGCTGGTGTAACTGCTTACAAGCGTCTTGTTTCAATCGTTGATACTGCTGGTCGTCCAGTTGTAACTCAGGTTGGCGATGGCGTAAACAACATTGGTGGAGCAAACATTCCAGGACTTCAGGGTTCAATCCTTGGTCTCCCAATTGTTGTAGACCCTGCTCTAGACGCTAAGACTGCTTACATGGCTCACTCTTCAGCTCTAACTACATACGAATCTGCTGGTGCACCTACACGCCTAAGCACTTCTGATGTAACTAAGCTTCAGGACACATTCTCTGTCTACGGTTACGCAGCAATCGCTGTTCCGTTTGAGGGTGCAATCGTCAAGCTAAACACTGGAGCCTAATAACTCATGGCTGTAACGGTGGAGCAGTTCAGAGCGTATGTTGGGACTAAAGAAGTCTCTAGTTTCGTGGACTCTTGTTTAGCGTCTGCTAATCAGATGGTTGCGAAGTTCGTTGGTTCAGGTCGTGTACCTACTGATGTACTAGATTCTGCTGTCCTCTCATGTGCTTCTGAACTGTTCCATCGCAGGTCTGCACCTAATGGTGTGGCTCAGTTCGCTGACCTTGGTACTGCGGTTCGTATTGCTAAGGATCCAATGAATGCAGCAAGAGAAATGCTCCTACCGTTTACAGGTCCAGGTCTATGAGTAATGAGATAACAGCATCTAAAGCCGAGTTTGCTCTCGACTTACAGAATGCAGGGCTGGATGTTTTGGACTATGTTCCAGAACGTATTACACCACCTATTGTTATTGTCACTTCTGGTAGCCCTTATCTTGTAGCTGAGACTGTTGGTCGAGAATACCGTCTAGGTCTAAACGTCACTTTGGTAGCAAGTACTGCTACTAATGAAGAGGCTACTGAGGCTTTGGATGAACTTATTGCCAATACTGTTTCAGCGATTACTGGCTTCGGTTATGTGATTCTAAACTCTGTAAACACTCCATACAGATTGGCTGCAAATAACGCTGAGTATCTTGCATGTGATCTAAACCTCGATTTAACAATAACTCTCTAAAGAAAGAAAACTGATGCCTACATCAACCAGAATCAAAGCACAAAACATCAAGTTCCTTATTGGAACAACCGAATACAGCTGTGACGCTAACATGGTTGAACTTACCCTAGACGATGCTCCAGGCGATGTTCAGACATTCTGTGAGGTCAGAGCAGGTGGTCAATGGACCTTGAACCTTGAGGGTGTTACTAGCGGAGACGCTACTAGCCTTTACCGTGTTCTATGGACTAACTTCGGCACCGAAGTAGCATTCACAGTAGCACCTCAGGGTAACGCTGTTGGAACTGCTTCAAGCCCTATTTACACAGGTACTGTTGTATTTGACCAGCTTCCACCTCTATCACTAACAAGCAACGAGATCGTTAAGTTCTCTGTGGCTCTTACTGTAAAGGCTGCTGTTCACACACCTGGAACTACTCCTCCTGTTTACTACGGTCTAACTGTAAAAACAGCTGCTTAATTAAGTTTCCTGTGGAGACTGGAATTGACAAGGGTGACCTCCGTCTAGCTTTAAAGGCTATGAGGGAACTCGGTGCTGATACTTCTGTTATCAAGGATGCTGGCTATCAAGCTGGTCTTATTCTTGTGGACAGGGCTAGACCGTTGATTCCAGTCAAAACAGGTGCACTTAGGTCCGCTGCTAGACCGTTAAGACTTCTCAATGGTGGTGGTGCAGAGGTATCAGGCACAAGAGTTCCATACGCTAACCCTATTCACTGGGGATGGCTAGTTGTAGGTTCTCAAACTAAGAGCAATCTTAAGCCAGGCACTTATAGAGGTATCAAGCCACAACCGTTCTTTAGCGAGGCTTTGGGATACACTAAAGAGGAAATATTCAAAACGTATGAACGCTTGATGCAGGATTACATAAACAAACTACCAGGGAGCAAATAATGACCAACCAGACATTTGATTTCGAATCACTAACACTTAATGAAGTTGAGCAGATTGAACTTATCACTGGCAACAGTATTGACCAGATTTTAGATGCTGGACAAGCCAAGGGTAAGGCTATGAAAGCAATTATCTTCATTATGAAAAAAAGAATTGACCCAGAGTTTACTTTGGAACAAGCAGGAAACATCTCAATGACTGAGGCTAACAGCTTGTTTGCAGGGGACTCTGACCCAAAAGAGTAATTGCTGATGTTGCAGCCGAACGTGTAGCGTTCATGGTTGTTCATGCAGGTCTAAGTCTTACTGAGGTAAGGAACATGACTTTGCGAGAATACCAGGCTGTGATAGATGCACTAAAGGACAAAGGATCGCAGTAATGGCAACTAACCTAAGAGTCAATTTCATAGGTCAGAATCAGCTATCCAAAACTACTGCTGTTGCTTCTAGAGACCTAAAGAAGTTGGGTGCTACCGCTAAGAATGTCGGTAACAGTATCAACAGGTCTTTGGGTGCAGTTGGTTTAGGTATCGGGTTAGCTGCACTTACACAGGGCCTAAAGAACGCTACTAAGGCTGCCTCCGAAGATGTAAAGTCTCAAGGTCTACTTGCTACTGCTCTAAAGAACACAGTTGGTGCAACCTCTGAGGCTATTGCTGGAGCAGAGAAGTATATAAAGTCTACTCAGTTACAGACTTCTGTTTTAGATGATGAACTGAGACCTGCTCTTGCTACTGCTGTTAGAGCGACAGGCTCTTTGACTAAGGGACAAGAAGTCCTAGATGTTGCTTTAGATGTATCTGCTGGTACAGGTAAAGACCTAAGCACAGTTACTAACGCTATGGCTAAAGCATTCAACGGTAACACCGCATCTCTAAGAAAACTACTGCCTAGCATCAAAACTGGCTCAGACTTTATGGAGCAACTAAAAGTCCAATTCGCTGGTTCAGCTGAAACTGCTGCAAACTTAGATCCATACAAGAGACTTGAAGTTATCTTTGCTGACATTCAGGAAACTGTTGGCATGGCTTTGCTACCAGCATTAGAGGAGTTCTCGGCTTATCTAGCTAGTCCAGTAGGTCAAAAGAATGTCCAAGAACTTGTGGATGCTTTTGTATCTCTTGGCAAGGCTGTTGGAGATGTAGGTTCATTCCTAATCAAGAACATCACTTTGGTAAAAGGAATGATTGCTGTTGTATTGTCTTTGAAACTAGGGTTTATCGCATTCAATAGTGTCGTCAGACTTGGTGAACTAGGAGTTCTCAAAGTAGTTACAGCTCTAAAACTAGCCAGAATTGCTTTAATTTCAACTGGTCTAGGTGCTTTGGCTGTTGCTCTTGGAACTGTTGCAGCTGCTTTTGTGGAGGCTGGTGAAGAATCTGAAAACGCTGTTGGCAAGATAAAGGCATCAGATCTAAACGGTATGACTTACTGGGAGTTTCAGGCTAAAAAGGCTCAGGATGCTTGGAGCAAGGCTTATGAGGCTAAAGCTTCATTTAAGATAAAAGGCAGTATCAAGGCGGTTGCTAAAGCGGTTGGTACAGGTCTCAAAAAGGGTGCGGTAGATATCAGCAAGAATGCGAAATCTTTTAGAGACAGCATTGGACTTGCTTTTGGAACTTTTGGTGAAGATGAATACAGCGTGTTCAACGTGGATGTCCTTATTGCCAAGATGAAGCGTGTTGTTGCAGCGTCTAAGGGTTTTGCACAGAATCTTGCTAAGTTGCGTAAACAGGGTGCAGACCAGTCTTTGATTGGTGAACTTACAGCCATGGGTCCAGCACAGGGAAACATTGTGGCTCAGGGACTATTGTCGTCAGGCAAGTTGGGTGAGATTCTAAAACTTCGTGGATCACTTTACAACACAGGAATACAGACTGAGGGACAGCAAGCTCTTGCTAGTAACGCTACTTATGAAATCAACATCAACAAAGCAACTATTAGTGCTAGCGACATCATCCGTGAAATCAAACTTTTAGAAAAGAAGTCGGGTCGAAAGTATTTGGTTAACTAATGCCTAACGACATCTTTGAAATCAACAGAGACTTATCCATCAGATACTTCAACCAGTCTTTATCCGCCTATGTAGACATTGTCGCTGACTCTTTTGAGATAGACATTGACAGGGGAGTGGACATTGAGCAAGGAGTTTTCGCTTCTGGCTCTGTGGGTACAGCTACTGTTCGAATGGTCAAGCAAAGTCTTTCCGACTTCTTGAACAATCCAGGCTATAAAGCTGGAGACCTATTCGACATTCGATACAAACCAAACCCTGATACTGCTCCAAGCACATACAACATCATTTATTCTGGCTACATTCAAAACATCTCTATGGGTTACATCAACGAATCTGGATCGTTGGAAATAACTATTGTGGCTAACGATGTTATGCGTTACTGCATGAACGCTATTTTGCCTAGCTTTAGCATTACTGGCACAGTCGCTCAAAGGTCTTATCGAAACTCTATGTCTAACTTGATTGGGGCTTTATCTTCTGCAAGCACATTCTCTCCCGCTGGTGTTTCATTGACTGCTGTGGGTGCTGGTGCTTTTGCTACAACTCAAAGAGCCGATACTTGGTTGAACAGACCATCGGGAGAAATCTTTAAAAGGTTTACTGATGCTGAACTCGGCTGGTTTTGGTGTGACAAGGCTGTTCCTAATAACGTCAAATATATGGCTAGAGGTGACATTGACGCTAAAAAGGCTGTGACTTTTAACTCTGCGAACCCTACTGTCTCTAATGTTCATTACACAGACAAAATGAATAATGGAACTTTTGAAACAAACACAACTAATTGGAGTTCAGGGACAAGCGTTGTTTTAGCTAGAGACACATCTACTTTTTATAACGGTGTTGCAAGCATGAATGTTTCCACAAACTATGTGACTAACTCATTCTTTGAAACAAATGTGACTGGCTGGTCTGGATTTGGAACTACTGGTATGGCTAGAGCAACATCATTCAATAGACAAAGTGGTGGACCAATAGGACCTTACTCTGGCACGGGTTTTATGATGACATCATCTCCACCAGGAACAGCAGTTGGTGCTCTATACATTACGAGTAATACTGGATTTTCTTTGCCTCTTACAGCTGGAGTAAGTTATACAGTTTCGGCCAGAAATATCACTTATTTTAATACGAGTGTAAACGTTGCAATCAACTGGTATAACGGTGGCACTTTTATCTCACAAAGTGGTGGTCCAGGTTTCGCATCATCTAATAGTTCATGGAAAGAAATAGCTTTTAGTGCTACAGCCCCAGCTGGAACTACTAGGGCAGAAGTAGTTGGATTTACTGTAAACGCTTTTGGTGGTTATGAAGAATCTGGTTGGGATAACTTTATGCTTGAGCAGACCTCTCGCAGAAGTTTGCCTTATTCAGCTGCCAATACCTCTACCATGACTTTTAGTGCTTTAGACAAAGTCAAAGGATCTGTTTATGTCAAAGCTCTAACTAACACAAGCACATCTTTAATTCAACTAGATTTCATAAACTCAGGTGGTGGCGTGATAAGTAGCCTTATTGGCCCAAGTTTTCCTGTAAACGAGACTAACTGGACTGAGGTTAGCGTTACAGGAGTCGCACCTACTGGAACTGTGAGAATGAACTTTTATGCAGTAGGAAATAAGACTGCTGACGGTCCAGGTGTCATGTGGATAGACAACGCTAAACTACAAAACTTGACAACAATAAGTGCCAATCATTACTGCTTAGACAGCATTAACTTGAACTATGATTCCGACATTCTTGTAAACAAGGCTGTCGTAGTAGACATTCTTGGTGGTACTAGAACTGTGGCTTCTTTTCCAGGTTCAATCGCAGCTAATGGTGAGAGAGCAGATGATTTTGAGGTTCACTTTGATTCGGCTGCTGGACCTACAACTTTTGCTAACCTTGCTAGTCGTATCGCTAACGCTGCTTCTATCAAACAAGTCTATGGGGTAACAGTCCCAGTTATCAGAGATGATGGGGTTGCTGGTACTATCGCTAATTTCGAAGTGGGAGATACTTTACAGGTTGAGTTCGCTCAGGATCCATTACCAGCATTACAGGTAGTTTCGCTTATCAGCAGAATCAACCATGTTATTACTCCACAGCATTGGGAAATGAACATCGGACTCTGGAGAGCAATCTAATGCCTATTGAGACTTTGGTTTATGTTTTGGGAGGCATCCTTGGGGGAACCACTATGTCCAGTCTTTTCAAGTATCTAACTAACCGAAGATTTCAGTCGATTAGCCTGGAGGAAAAGTTGCGAGCTGAGATGCTGGCTAATAACAAAGAGTTGAGGGATGAACTCGCCACGCTGAAACAGGAACTGGACCAATGGCGTGATAAGTATCTAAACTTACACAAGGAATACACCAGACTAAAGTCTGCTTTCGATAAATTAGTAAAGGATAAATAATGGCTAAAGAACCAGTATTGGCACCAAAGGTAACTACCTCTTGGGGTATAGATCACTACGCTGCATTAGAGACAGGTTATGTCGCACCTGTTGTTGAAAAAGTAGTCACAGATATTGAACGAATTGAAGAAGTTTTGGTTGAAGAAGTTGTAGAAGAAGTTTTGGTCGAGGAAGTTGTAGAAGACCTTGAGTGAGACATTCACTATTACTGATGGCAGGTTTGACTTGGTCATCCTTGCTGGTAGCACTTTCCCTAGCGTTGCTGGTGATTGCGAGTTCTACCCTACTGACAGTGTTGGAGCGCCTTTCCAGCTGACTGGTTGGACAGCAAAATTGCAAATTAGAGAGAATCCATCTACTACTGCAATTATCGACATTGTCCCTACTGTGAACACTACTGCTAACTCAGTAGCCTTTTCTTTGACTCCAGCTCAGACTTCGCTTTTGACTAAGACTGACTATGTTTGGGCTATTGAATTGACTGAAACTGCGACTCTCAAGGTGCTTACCCTTGCCAGGGGTCAAGTTGAGGTAACACCAGAAATTGTAAAATGATTGTAAAAGTAGTTATTCCAGATTCAATTTACGCTGAGGTTTATTTCGCTAGAGGTGCTCAGGGTCCACAGGGTCCACAAGGTTTGCCAGGTGATGCTACTGGTTTAGTTGATACTGCTTACACCATCGTTGGTGGCACTTCTGGAACTCAACCTACATTCTCAGGATCTCCATTATTCTCTGGTAGTTACACCAAGCTCGGTGCGCAAGTTCATTTTCAGATTCAAGTGGACATGGACAACATTACATCTTTTGGAACTGGACAGTATTACATGGACTTGCCTTTTACTTCAAAGTATGGGTATCAGTTCTCATCTGGATGTTTACATGACATAAGTACTGGCGTTGAATACCCTATCTTCGGGCATGTATATGCTGGCGAAAAAAGAATGTATTTACAGACTTTGGATAATCAAGGGAACAGAACTTTTCAAGTAAACTTCACTGGAACTGACCCAGTAACTTTGACTACCGCAGACAATTTTCATGTCTCTGGGACTTACATAACTAGCGAGGTATAATGACTACTCTTTTACATCCAGTTTCACCTGCCACCATCTCAGACACTTTTGGCACACATTCAGAGCTTCGTAAGTCTCTAGGTTTAGGTCCACATCGAGGCGTTGATTACGCTGTAAAGCGTGGGACACCGCTAAAGGCTGTTGGTAAGGGAACTATTGTTGGCGTTTACGAATCAAAGGTTCTGGGTTGGGTTGTTGAATTGAGAACTTATGCTACAGCCGAAAAGGTTCGTATTTTCGCTTATTGCCACCTTGACAAAGCTGAGGTAAAAGTTGGGGACAAAGTAAAGCAGGGCGACATCATCGGGAAGTCTGGCAACTCTGGTTCAGCAACCTCTGGAGCACATCTTCACTTTATGTGTGGTAAAGCCGAACATTTAGCAACCTCACCAGTAGAAGACCCTCTTCTATGGCTACCAAAGATTGGACAAAAATAATGAAGTATTGGATCACAAGAAGTCTCCGTATTGGAGCATTCGCATTAGCGACTGGTATCGCATTCATGGGTGCTGGAAACGTCTTTGGAATCTCTGCCATTCAATCAGCTGCATTCGGTGCAGTAGGAGCAGTTCTAGGTCTTCTAGCAACACTTCTATTCACTTATGCTGGCAAGGCATCTGTTCCAGATGAAGACTTCAATCAGGCAATCAACAAAGCAATTGAATCCGTGTCTAGCGAGACAAAGAAGAAGAAGTCAGACTAGAGCACTATGCTTTAGATATGTCTATTGACCAACAAATAGAATCACTTGGCTCTGCCAAATTACTTGGCTACTTTGAACACGCCTCCGAAGACTGGCATGAAGCTCGTAAAGGTGTTGCAGGTTCACTTGTAGGAACTCTCATGGGTCATAACCCTTGGCGTTCTGCATACACTGCCTATTACGAAGCTATCGGGGAATTACCTAGAGACTCTAATGGTCCATCTATGGCTATGAAACTAGGTACCGTCTTTGAGCAACCTATTCAAGACCTTTGGGTTGAAGAGAATAAAGACTGGCTAAAAGCACATAACACAGGCACTTGGGCTAGTGCCTCTGAACCTCGTTTCAAGGCTAACCCTGATGCTTTTATTGAATGGGTTGATGGATCACTAGGCGTTCTAGAAATCAAGTTCTCTCGTAACCCGATGAATGAATTACCTCCTCACTATAAAGACCAGGTGATGTGGTACATGCATGTCTTAGGTTTGAGAAAAGGCATTCTTGTAGCTGTGGCTAATGGTGAAATGGTTGAGCATGAAATTGACTACGACGCTGATTACGCTCAAAAGCTAGTCGATAAGGCTTACGAGTTTTTACATTGCATTGAGAGATTGAGTCCACCTGACTGGGATGGCTCTAACTCCACATACGAAACTGTTCGATATTTGTCAGAATCTATACATGATGGTGACATTGAGCTAGGCGAATTGTATCCGCAACTAATCAGAGCAAAAGAATTATCCGAAGAAACAGAACAGCAGTTCACGCTGCTAAAATCTAAAGTCTTACACCTCATGGATGGGGTGAAAGTAGGTCTTTATCAAGGTGATAAGGTCGTATCGTTACAAGCCAGAGGTTCTGGTGCACCATTTATTGTTTTCAAGAGAGGATAACAATGAGTTTCATGAACGATTATGTGGATGTGGCAGAACGCATCCGCACCTTTAGAGAGAAGTATCCTAATGGATCATTACAACAAGTCTCACTTCAATTCATTGAGTTTGCTGGTAAGAGTTGGGTTGTTTATACTGCTGCTGCTTATCGGACTGCTGACGATATTACTCCTGGGCATGGCACTGCTTGGGAACCTGTTCCTGGTAAAAGTAATTTTACCCGTGATTCGGAAGTTCAGAACGTAGAGACCTCAGCTTGGGGAAGAGCCATCATCGCTGTTCTAGTTGCTGACGGTGGTAAGCGTATTGCTAGCAGACAAGAAGTTCAGCATAAAGCCCCTGTAAGCCAATCTGACGACTTTCTTGCTTTAGCCCACCTAGAGTTCGAAAAGGGAGACATCGAGGCTCTACGAGGCGTTTACAAGCGTGCTAAGGCTACTAGAGGCGTGACCCCTGAAATGCTTACACAGATTGAAGAGTTGGCTAAAGGTTTAAAGAAATAGAAATGCCCTGCTCTAGTCGGAGAGGAAGAACAACCAGAACAGGGCTACGCTCTATAAAGCGTACAGGGACAACCAACTGTCCCGATAAGATACTTACAACATCGAGAGGAAGAGTCAAATGAGTGCAGCGAGTGTCGCTAGTGTTTTCCATCATTCACACATGTCTGGAACCCCAAAGTTAGTTCTTTTGGGTATTGCCTGGCATGAAGATGAAACTGGTGGAGGTGCATGGCCGTCTATTCCAAGACTTGCTATGTATGCAGGAGTTTCAGAACGTCAGGTAATAAGAGCACTAGCTGTGCTTGAAGAGTCTGGCGAACTGGATATAGATCGTCATAACGGTAGAAGTTATGGTGGTCAAAAAACTAATCGTTACTGGATAAATGTTCCATGTCCAGAAGATTGTGCTGGTGGTCCTTGGCACCGTGCTTTTGACGATTATGTACCAAAGTTCGAGGTTGTGGATAACTTCGACACACGTGACATCCAAGGTATTAAACGGTGACATCTAAGGTAAGAAACCATGACATCTATGACATGAAACCATGACACTAATGTCACCTAATAAACAATATAAAAAACAATATAAAAACAACAGAAATTATTAAGAGAGAGGCTGTGGATAACATGGCAAGAGTACAAGTACAAATCACTGTTTCAAAGGTCGCTGAAAATGGCGATTACAAGGGCAGAGTTATCTCTGGCTGGGAGACATTCATCATCACAGTCAAAGGCGAGCAAATAACAAAAAAGCGTCAATGGACTATGTGGTTGGATGCAGCTAGTTCAATCAACAAAGACGACATCGTTTCATTCGTTGGAGACCTAGGCACTAAGGCAGGTTCATTCGAAAAGGATGGACAGACTTATCAGGTAGTTGAGCACAGCTTGAACAATGTCACTTACAAAGTAGATCAACACGCTGTACCACTACCACCTAAGCCAATCAACGAGTTCACAGAGAACCCTCCGTTCTAATGAAGATTCGGGTATACGGTGACCCAGCACCACAAGGTTCAAAGACTGCCAGAGTAGTCAATGGGCATGTAGTGATGTGGGAGTCTTCTAAGAAGTTGCCAGGCTGGAGAGATTCAGTTCACATGGCATGCAAGGTTGCTGCGATGGAACACCACGTTCCGATGCTCGGACCAGTAGAAGTTCACATGACATTTTTTATGCCTAGACCTAAATCGGTTTCACGCAAATACCCGAATACAGCACCAGACTTGGACAAGCTCATCAGAGGAGTTGGAGACTCTCTTCAATCTTCTGGTGTGCTATCCAATGACGGGCAAATCGTTTCCATCATCGCTGACAAGGTTTACGCTAGTGATCCAAGTGAGAATGGCGTTGAGATAGTTCTGCATCCAAAACCATGATTCGTGAAGTGTGTTCTTGTGGAGCGGAGTTTGAAACAGACGACCGAGATGCTGTTATCTTGGTCAAGAACTGGCGTAAGACACACAAACACTCAGATAAGCCCTTAGAAGCCCCGTCTAGCCCTTTTCAGGTCCTATCCGATAGTCAGGTCGCTTTAGGGTTTCAAGCCCTGTACGACCCTTACAACGACGATTTGGATGATGTAACAAAACAGTAACAAATACTCTCGACACACTCCCTAAATGTCAGCGCTAGGTATTAGTATCTAAATACAGCAAACCAACAGCTGTAAAACATGAGAGGAAATCATGCAAAAAGCATTAACATTCTTAGTCACAGTAATGGCACTTCTAGGATTCGTTCAGCTAGTAGATCTAGTAGCAGAGCAACCAAAATACGGTGTACCACTACTAGGCGTTCTAGTCGCAGTCTGGCTATACGCTGCACTAATTGGATACAGGGACAAGCGATGAGCCAACTCAAAGCGGCTAAATACGCAATCGACCACAGAATCACAGTCAAGACAGTAATCCTGAAACTCTTGGAACTATCTCCTATGACTGACCCTGAACTTTGTGACGCATACCGAAACTTGTCTTACATCGGACAAGCACCAACCACCACAGACCAAAACATCAGAACACATAGATCACAACTACATCGTCTCGGTCTAGTCCAGGTAGTTGGAACAATACAAACCCAAGCAGGAAGAACAGCAAGAATCTGGAGGAAAATCTAATGTCACATGAAATGAGCAAAACGCATCAAGAACAAGTCGCTGAAAAGGCTGCAATCATAGCCAACGCTGCATTCAAGCTAGGACTTGAAACAGAGGGCAGAAGAATCCTAGAAATCCTCAACGCAGAACTAACACTTCACAAGCGAGGTTCATCAGGAGCAGGAACAGTTCAAAGAATCATCAGCAAAATTACTGGAGAGGAACAAAATGATTAGTTTGAGACAGACGGTTTATGTAGTTTGCACAGCATTCGCCATGCTCGCCATCATGATAGGTGGACTAATCTTCTGGGCTTATGAACAACCAAACTGCTGGGACTTACACGCATCAGAAGAACAAGCCATCCTAAATTGCGAAAACTAAGAGGAGGAATAGTTATGACAACCTGCAAATGCAGAGAAACAGAGAAAGACAATCTAGTAATGACCAGAGCTTACTTACAAGACTTAGGTGAGGCTAAAGCAAAAATCGCTAGATCAGATGCCATAAAAGAAGTAATAGAACTAATTCAGACACATCAAAACTTGTGGTTTAGTCAATCTCTAAACATAGGTTCAGGACCATTCTGGGCTAACAAATCAGCCACCGCACAAGCATTAGTAACAGAGATAAGGAAACTGTCATGAGTGATTGGAAAAAGACCAAGGCTCTGCTAGCGAAATACAAAAAATCTCGCATCCCACTGACAGAGGCAGAACTAAACCTCATAAAGTATCTAAGACAGCAGAACAAAGACTCTAAATGAAGCCCTTTGACATCAACCTGTACAACGCTGACGACAACGCTAAAGAACTTGTAATCCAATGGCTAAAAGGTTATGGCTACAACATGGAGGTCAATCCAGACACTTATGGCATAGACCTAATCGGCACAGACAATACAGGTAAAGCAATAGCAGTAGAGGTAGAAGTCAAACACCATTGGAAAGGCTCACACTTTCCATTCAGAACAGTCCATGTTTCAGCTCGTAAACAGAAGTTCATTAGACCAGACTCTTACCTAGTCATGGTAAACCATGAACGCAGCCATGTATTAACCTTGAACTATGAGACACTAAGCCAGGCTAAATTAGTAACTAAACCAACGATCTACACCACCGATGAACAGTTCCTGCAAGTAGATGTAGAAATGGCTAAGATAAGGAAACTCAATGGCTGACTGGCATAGCAGTAGTGAATGGCACAAGGCTAGAGCCTATGCAAAGACAATACTTGAACCAATATGTGCAAGATGTAACAAAGACCTTGAGGGAAACGATTGGACAATCGACCACATGGTCGCAAGTGACCCACCGAACCATGACATCAGCAACCTCCAATCCATGTGCAGAAGATGTAACGGTTTCAAACAAGATAAAGTTCTTGAACGGATCACTTGGTCCAACGAGAGATGGCAATAGTCCTGAATAAATGAGCCATCAGATAAGCCCTATCACTGCCTGACTCAGTGGTAGGGTTTTTTCTATGGGTGCTGTTTCATCC
>Ga0208463_1000164_pt1 | contig 17272 bp, 14 predicted proteins | sample LakMenEpi09Jul08_FD_150752 | JGI IMG/M metagenome (GOLD analysis project Ga0208463, IMG submission 150752) | Freshwater microbial communities from Lake Mendota, WI - 9JUL2008 deep hole epilimnion (SPAdes) | ecosystem: Environmental > Aquatic > Freshwater > Lake > Epilimnion/Euphotic zone ... | reverse complement strand
TCATTTGCTCGGGAGTGGTGTTTTGCGCCTCATCGAGGATTATGAACGAATCGTTGAGCGTTCGACCGCGCATGTAAGCCAACGGGGCGACTTCGACAGTGCCGCTTGCCAATAGCTTCGGAACCGATTCTGGGTCGAGCATTTCGTGCAGAGCGTCAAACAGAGGGCGCAGATAGGGGTCAATCTTGTCGTTCAGGGTTCCGGGCAAGAAACCCAAGCGCTCGCCAGCCTCTACCGCCGGACGAGTGAGAATGATTCTGCTGACTTCTTTGCGTTGCAGTGCCTGAACAGCCTTGGCCATCGCCAGGTAGGTCTTTCCGGTTCCGGCTGGTCCAACGCCAAAGGCAATTGTGTTTTGGTCAATCGCATCAACATAGAGTTTCTGACCGATAGTCTTCGGGCGAATGCTCTTGCCCCTCGACGACAGGATGCTCTGACTCAATACGTCGGTGGGGCGAAGTTTGGCTTCGTCGATGATCTTGGCAGAGCGAGAAATATCTTGCGGAGCCAACTGCTGCCCGCTCGAAATGAGCAGCACCATCTCTTCGATGAGATTCTTGGCGCGTTCTATGTCTTCGACCGGACCGGTGAAAGTAAGGGTGTTGCCTCGCGCTAGCACCTCGACCTCAGGAAAAGCGTTCTCTAGTGTTTTCAAAAGTGCATCGTTTGTTCCGAGCAGGCTAACCATCGGAACTTGCGTGACGTCTAACTGCACGCGACTTTTCGGGTTGGTCACTGAGCTACTCGCCCGCCTTCGGAGTCTTGCTCATGATGTGACCGTGAACGTGAAAAACTGTTTGACCGGCCGCCTCGCCAGTGTTGAAGGTGAATCGATGAGAACCCTCGGTGAGCTGCTGCGCGACTTTTGCGCCCAACACCATGACATCCTGCATAACCAATGGGCTCTGCAGCGCTAGCTCTGTGACGTTTGAATGGTGCTGCCTTGGCACAATCAAGACATGGATGGGTTGCTGAGGTGAAATGTCGTTGAACGCGATGGCGTGCTCAGACTCTGCAACGAGCTGGGCCGGAATCTCTCCGGAGATGATCTTGCAAAAAATGCAATTCTCAGTGGTCAATTTGCCTCCACAGATGAGTTTAGTTTCATCAAATCAACCAAAGATTCCGTGTGAAGACTGAATGATCGTGACGGCAACCACGCCGGCGGTCGAGGTTCGCAAGATTGCCTCGCCCAATCGAACCCGAATCGCCCCGGCCGCTTCAAATCTGGATAGTTCAACCTCGTCGATTCCGCCCTCTGGGCCAACGATTACGGCAATTTTTCCTTGGGCAAGCGGCTGGGCGGCTAGGCCCACTTCGGCTGTGGGGTCGAGAACAAAGACGCGGTCAAACTCTGCCAGTGTGTCGGCTAGCTCGGCGGTGGCCACTGCTGAGTGCACCTTTGGGTGCCAAACCCGCAGGGATTGCTTGGCTGCCTCATCGCAGATTACCTGCCAGCGCACCTGCCCCTTGGCTGCCTTGCCTGCATCCCAGCGCGAAATCGACCGTTCGGCCTGCCAGGGAACCACCTGCATAATGCCCAGTTCGGTCGATGCCTGAATGGCGAGCTCGTCGCGATCGCCCTTGGCCAAAGCCTGCACCAGGGTTATGTCGAGCGACGGCCGTGGCTCTTGTGCGACCGCCGTGACCGAAACCTGCAGTGCCTTGGCGTCTACCCTGGCAACCTCGCCTCGAACGCGCAGACCCAAACCATTGGTGAGTTGAATTGCTTCGCCCACGCGCATCCTGCGCACCGCAATCGCGTGCTTCGCCTCGTCGCCGGCTAACTGCACCACGCTACCCACTGTCGGCGGCTGGTCGAGATGCAACTTAAAGAGTGGTTCGACCATTACTTGTTCTTGCGCTTCGAATATTGACCCTGCGTATGTTTAGCCAGCTTGATTTCGTCAGACTTTCTGAATTCAGCCAACTGCCGAAAGAGTTCTTTCTGCTTTGAATCAATTCTGCTCGGGGTGTTCACCTGAATTGTCACGTATAGGTCGCCGCGACCCGAGCCGCGAAGGTGGGTAACGCCTTTGTTCTTGAGGTGAATTTGATCGCCGCTCTGCGAGCCGTGTTCAATTTGAATCTCGATTGGTCCATCGAAGGTTTCAATCTTGGCGCGGTTTCCGAGAACGGCATCGTGCAGCGGAACTTCGAGAGTGCAGTGCAGATCATCGCCACTTCGAGAGTAAATCTCGTGAGCACGAACCGCGATGTCAACATAGATGTCACCCTGCGGTCCACCCGCGAAACCCACTTCGCCCTGACCCGAGAGTTGCAAACGCAAACCATCTTCAACGCCCGCGGGAATGTTCAAATCGAGTGTTCGTCGAGCACGCACTCGACCCTGCCCTCGGCACTTGTTGCACTGGTCAGCAATAACCTGGCCAAATCCGCGACAGGCACCACACGGCTGCGAGGTCATAACGTTTCCGAGCAGCGAACGAACCTGGCGTTGAATCGAACCACTGCCGCGACAGATATCGCAAACGCTCGGTGAGGTTCCCGGCCTGCAACAGGTTCCGTTGCACTCCTCGCAGAGAATCGCGGTGTCAATCTCAATCGACTTGGCGGCACCAAAGACAACTTCATCCAGGGTCATATCCACCCGGATGAGCGCATCCTGGCCACGTTCTGAGCGGCTTCTGGGGCCACGAGCCTGTCCTCCGCCGAAGAAGGTGTCGAAGATGTCGCCGAAGCCGAAGCCACCCATTCCGCCAAACGGGTCTTGCCCGCCCATGTCGTACTTGCGGCGCTCATCTGGGTCGCTCAGCACTTCGTATGCGTGCGTTACTAGCTTGAACTTCTCTTGAGATTCAGGTGCGTCGTTAACATCTGGATGCAGCTCGCGCGCAAGTCGTCGGTATGCCTTTTTTATCTGATCGTCTGTCGCATTGCGATCGAGGCCAAGAACCTCGTAGTGGTCTGACATTAGAAACCCCCGAGAGCTTGGGTTAGGTAGCGCGAGACCGCACGCACGGCTGCAATGTTGCTCGCATAGTCCATGCGAGTCGGGCCTAGCACTCCGAGCTTGGCGACTTCGGCACCTTCTTTTTCATAACCTGACAGCACAACCGAAGTGGTCGAGAATTGCTCGATTTCGTTCTCGATTCCAATTCGCAAAGCGACTCCGTGCTGTTCGGCCTGCATCTCTTGAATTAACTTGAGAAGTACGACCTGCTCTTCAATCGCCTCGAGCATGGGCGAGATGCTGCCCTTGAAATCTTCTTCGCGCCTCGCGAGGTTTGCCGTTCCGGCGAGAATCACCTTGTCTTGGCGATTGGCATCTACCTGCTCGAGCAGGTTATCGAGCACGAGATTGACCGCGCCCTGTCGGTTCACTGCAAACTTCGATGCAAAGTCTTCTAGCTTGGTCGCAACCTGAGACAGTGAAATGCCTTGAAGCGCTCCAACCATCTGAGCTCGCAGGTTTGCGACGAATTCGTCATCGAGATCTCGATCGAAGTGGATTAGGTGCTGCTGAATACGACTGATGTCAGTGACCAAAATTAGCAGCGCCTGCTGGTCATCGACTTTGAGCAACTCGACGCTCTTGACCGAACCTCTTTCGAGGCTCGGATACTGAACCATTGCGACCTGGTTCGTTAGTTGCGAAAGCAACCGAACGGTTCTGCCAAGCACCTCATCGAGATCGGCACTGCCCTGCATAAAGGTTTCGATTGCCGAGCGCTCTGGAATGCTAAGTGGCTTCACCTCGCCGAGTCGGTCAACAAAGAGTCGGTATCCCTTGTCTGTCGGAACGCGCCCACTTGAGGTGTGCGGCGCGACGATTAGCTTCTCGTCTTCTAGCAACGCCATGTCATTGCGGATGGTTGCCGGCGAGACACCAAAGGCGTGCCGCTCGACCAGCGACTTGCTGCCCACCGGCTGATTGGTCTCGATGTAGTCGTGCACGATGGCCCGAAGCACTTCAAGACTTCGCTCTGGAATCATATTCACCTCGTTAGCACTCGCTCTGTCTGAGTGCCAATTTTAGCCCATCGCCTTGGTTATGCTCTAGATATGAGTAACCCTTATGAAACCGCGCGCCCCTGGAACCCTCAGGAAGAGAAAATCGCCGCCGTTCTCGTTCACGTTGCGGCCATCTTTTTCGAGTTTTTCGCCCCGATTATCGGATACCTATTTCTCAAGGACAAAGGCCCGTTTGTTCAACATCACGCCAAAGAGTCACTGAATTTCTCAATCACCGTGCTGCTAATCGGCATCGTGCTCGCAATCAGTATTATCGGCTTGGTGATTATCTGGTGGGCTTTGCCGGCCTACTGGGTTATTTGCCGTGTGATCGCTGCGCTGCAGACCTCGCAGGGCAAGTTCTTCAAGTACCCACTGACCATTCGCTTCATCAAGTAGTCGAGCGCGACCGCTACCCGAGCACGAGCGCTATCCGAGCAGGTCTCTGACCAACGCATCGGCAAGCAGGCGACCCTTGAGGGTTAGCGTCAATTGCCCACGGATGGCATCCTCGGCGTTAACCGTGCCGTCAGCGATGAACTGGCTGATTGGTTTGGCCGCCTGAGGGTTGACCGACTTTAGATAGTCAATCGGCATTCCTTCGCGCAGCCGCAGCTCCAGAAGAATACGCTCTGTGGCTTTTGCGCTGTCATCAAGAGTTTCACGAGCAAGAGCTGGCGATTCACCGGCAACCAAGCGCTGTGCGTAAGCCGAAGGATGTTTCACGTTCCACCAGCGAGTGCCGCCTACGTGCGAGTGCGCTCCCGGACCGTATCCCCACCAGTCATTGCTGCGCCAGTATGCGAGGTTGTGCTGCGACATAGTTGAGTCACCCTGGCTCCAGTTGCAAACCTCGTACCAATCAAAGCCCGCGGCAGAAATCATTTGCTCTGCAATTTCATACTTGTCAGCGTGATCATCGTCGCTCGGCTGATTCAACTCTCCACTTCGCACCTGTCGCGCCAACTTGGTTCCCGGTTCAACAATTAGCGAGTAGGCGCTGATGTGGTTTGGCTCAAGACCGATTGCTGTCGACAGTGACTCGCGCCAATCATCAATCGACTCACCCGGCGTTCCATAGATCAGATCGACAGAAACCTGTAACCCGGCCGATTTAGCGGCAGCGACCGCCTTAGCTACGTTCTCTGGGTTGTGTGTTCGATCGAGAGTTTTGAGCACCGAGGCTACCGAAGATTGCATGCCAATCGAAACACGTGTGAAACCCGCTTCGGCCAGAGTGTTTAGGTATCGCTCATCAACGGTGTCGGGGTTTGCCTCGGTGGTCACCTCGGCGTTTTCTTCGATGCCGAATTCGTTTCTCAGCGTTTCTAAAACCAGCGCTAACTGCTCTGACGCAAGTTGGGTTGGTGTTCCGCCGCCAAAAAAGACCGTCGAGAACTTGCGATGCTGCGAACTCAGCTGCTGCAGAACATTTTTGCTGAAGCTGATTTCGCGCAGCAGATTGTCGAGAAATGAATTCTGGGTCTCGCCCTGAAGCTCAGAAGACGTGTAGGTGTTGTAGTCGCAGTATCCGCAGCGAACACGGCAAAAAGGAATGTGAAGGTAGGCGTGCAGAGTTCGCTGCGATGAACCCTCGGCCGCTGATTCCGGAAGCAGGCCGTTGAGAGGCGCGGGGTCGCCATCTGGCATTTGGGCCATTACTTGCCCTTCTTCTCGCCCTTTTTCTCGCCATCGCTAGATAGCGCCGCAATGAAAGCCTCTTGAGGAACTTCAACCCGGCCGACCATCTTCATGCGCTTCTTACCTTCTTTTTGCTTCTCAAGAAGTTTGCGCTTTCGACTGATGTCACCGCCGTAACACTTGGCCAAGACGTCCTTGCGATAGGCGCGAATAGATTCACGGGCGATGATGCGGGCTCCGATTGCCGCCTGAATGGGAACCTCGAAGGCTTGGCGGGGAATCAACTCGCGAAGCTTTGAGGTGATCATTACCCCGTAGGCGTAGGCCTTGTCCTTGTGCACGATTGCGCTGAACGCGTCTACCTGCTCACCCTGCAGCAACAGGTCAACCTTGACCAGGTCGCCCTCGGCGAGGCCAACTTCTTCGTAGTCGAGCGAGCCGTAACCCTGGGTCTTGCTCTTTAGGTGATCGAAGAAATCGAAGACAATCTCGGCGAGTGGAAGTGTGTAGCGCAGCTGAACGCGATCTTCACCGAGGTACTGCATGTCGATCATGATGCCGCGGCGGCCCTGGCACAGCTCCATGATTACGCCAACGTAATCTTTGGGTGCCAAGATGGTCGCTTTCACCATTGGCTCAAGAACTTTCTTGATTTTGCCCGATGGAAACTCACTCGGGTTCGTGACGGTGATTTCCTTACCGTCATCCATGGTTACCTCGTAGACCACCGAAGGTGCAGTAGCAATCAGTTCAAGCCCGAACTCGCGCTCGAGTCTCTCGGTAACTATCTCAAGGTGAAGAAGCCCGAGGAAGCCACAGCGAAAACCAAAACCAAGGGCAACCGATGTTTCGGGTTCGTACGCGAGAGCGGCATCGCTGAGTTTCAACTTGTCGAGAGCTTCGCGAAGGTTGGGGTAGTCGCTGCCATCGATTGGATAGATGCCCGAGTAGACCATCGGTAGCGGATCTTTGTATCCGGTGAGCGCTTGGGTTGCAGGCTTCAGTGCGTTGGTTACGGTATCGCCGACCTTCGACTGTCGAACGTCTTTTACTCCGGTGATTAGGTAACCGACTTCGCCAACTCCAAGCCCCTTGGTCACTTCTGGCTCTGGTGATGAAACACCGATTTCAAGCAACTCGTGAACTGCGCGCGTCGACATCATCTGAATGCGTTCGCGCGGCGAGAGGCTGCCGTCAATCATGCGCACATAAGTAACAACGCCGCGATACGAGTCGTAAACCGAATCGAAAATCATGGCTCGCGCAGGTGCGTTGGGGTCACCAACCGGATGAGGAATCGTGGCAACGATTTTGTCGAGCAGAGCGTCTACGCCGATTCCGGTCTTTCCCGAGACGCGCAAACAATCTTCAGGATCTCCGCCAATCAGATTGGCTAGTTCTTCTGCATACTTTTCTGGCTGCGCAGCTGGCAGGTCAATCTTGTTTAGCACCGGGATGATCTCGAGATCGTTCTCCATGGCCAAATAGAGATTGGCGAGCGTCTGAGCCTCGATGCCCTGGGCCGCATCAACCAAAAGCACGGCACCCTCGCAGGCGGCTAGTGATCTCGAAACCTCATAGGTGAAGTCGACGTGACCAGGGGTGTCAATCATGTTCAAGGCGTAGGTCTGGCCGTCTACCTGCCAGGGCATGCGCACGGCCTGAGACTTGATGGTAATTCCGCGTTCGCGCTCAATATCCATGCGATCCAGGTATTGGGCACGCATCGAGCGGTCATCAACCACGCCGGTCAGCTGCAGCATGCGGTCGGCCAGGGTTGACTTTCCGTGGTCAATATGGGCAATTATGCAGAAATTGCGAATCATGCCGGGGTCGGTCTTGGCTGGCTCAAGACGGCTGGTGGCACGTGGCGACAATTTGACCTCAATATGTGGAAAACGACCGATTTCGGTCTCTCTATTGTCGCATAGTTGCCTATAAATAGCGGTCGCTGGTAGGGTTTAACTCGGTTCAGATGAGTGTCTCCATCTAATCCCCCAAATCAAATCTTCAGCCGTTCACGCGAATGGCTAAAAACGAAAGTGAAACATGGCAAACATCAAGTCGCAGATTAAGCGAATTGGCACCAACGCAAAGGCAAACGAGCGCAACAAGGCCGTAAAGAGCGAGCTCAAGACCGCCATCCGTGCCGCACGCGAAGCACTAGCAGCCGGAGACAAGACCAAGGCTGCAGAAGCAGTTAGCAACGCGAGCAAGAAGCTAGACAAGGCTGTGTCAAAGGGAGTAATCCACAAGAACCAGGCCGCTAACCGCAAGTCAGCGATTGCTAAGCAAGCTTCTGACCTAAAGTAAAGATTTTCTAAAAGTCCCGTCGAGCGATCGGCGGGATTTTTTATTTCGCGGCAATCTTTCGATTGCTACCTGCATAAGCCGCAAGAACCATTTGGCAAACGCTTAGCGCGGCGATAGCAAATAGCACGACGCTCCAGTTCGGCATCTGAGAACCGATTGCACCAAAGGCAAAAGTTCCGACTCCCGCAATCAGATAACCCCACCCTTGGCTAAACGCAGAGAGCGTCGTGGTTTGAGCTTGAGTGCTTGCGCGCGTTGCAATAAGTGAAAGTGAAATCGGAAAGTTTGCTGATTGTCCAAAAGCAATAAGCGCTGCGGCCGTGACGAGCAAGAACTCGTTTTTCACCATGTCATTTGTCTGCATCCAAGCAATCAGAGCGAAGCCGGCAGCGGTTAAAGCCGAGGCAAGAACAGCCAACCACGACAGTGATCGTAGTTTTGAAATAAGCGGCGCGAGTGCGAGTCCGCTCGGAATTCCAATTGCCGTGGCCAAACCCAAAAATGCGCCAGCTGCCTCTGGGGTTAGTCCTGCATCTATCAAAATGGTTGGCAGCCAGCCAAGCACCACATAGAAACCAAGCGACTGAAGCCCGAAATAGCCAAGAATTGCCCAAGCGATTGGCGATCGGTACACCGCGCGCGACTCGCTCTTTGCTGACTCTGCAGAGACCCGAACGTGAGACTGACCTGCTCTAAACCTTGGCAGCCAAAACAAAATTGCAAACAAAGCTGGTGCGGCAGTAAGCAACAAGACCCATTGCCAACCACCCAAAACGTTGCTGAGAATCACGGCAAAGCCCGCCATGAGACTTGCGGCAAGGGCTAGCAGAGTTGTGTAGAACGAAGTCATTAGAGAGGCTCGCTCTTTGAAGTCGTTGCGCACAAGCGTTGGTAGCAGAACGTTGGTTATTGCAATCCCAAGGCCGACGAAAATCGTTCCAACAAGAAGAAGTTCAAAACCAAAGAGCACACGGGCAACGAGAGCAATTAGCAAAACAGTTAAGACAATAAGCATGGTGACGTTGAGGCCAAGTCTTCGCGTCAACCAGGGGCTTAGAAACGCTCCGAGGCCGAAACAAAACACCGGAATTGAGGTGAGCAGACTCTGCTGCGAAGCATTCAAGTTGAGGCTCAGAGCAATTTCTTGCAACAGCGGGCCGATGGCGGCTAGAGGTGGTCGAAGCACCAGAGAAATGCAGATTAGCGCCAAAAAGGCAAACAAACCTAGGCGCTTGGTCAAGAAATGCCCTTTCGGGCAATCAGAATAAGCAGTCGCTCGATGACATATTCCGGGTCACGACTCGCGCCCTTTGCCGCGGCATCTGCTTCGGCCACAGCGTTGAAAACTCTGGCAAACCCGTCATCACTCCATTTGGAAAGATTCTTGCGCATCTTCTCGAGCACATAGGGATGAAGACCCAGCGAAGCTGCCGTTGCGGTTGGGTTGCCCGCTAGCTTCGCATAATCTCGAATGGATTTAGAAAGCGCCGACACAATCAGAACAGCATCGAGCCCAGAGGTTAGCGCGTGCCTTAGCAAGGAAAGCGCCTCTGCAGCGTGGCCATCAAAGGCCGCTGAAGAAATCTTCCAGGATGTAGTCTCGACCCGTCCGCCGTAGTACAGATCAACAAGCTCTTCGGTGACATTGCTTGCAGAGTCTTCGGCAAGTTGAGCGCACGCCGCGCCTAGCTCGATCAGGTTTGCACCAAAAGCGGCAACCAGAGCCCTGACCGCGGCTGGGCTGATTTGTTTGTTGGCTGCACTGAACTCTGCCGAAACAAAAGCGGCCTTCTCTTCGTCTTTCTTGACCTCGAGGCACAGCACCTCGGTGACCTTCGAATTGACCCGCATGGCATCTAGCAGTTTCTTGCCGCGAACTGTGGCGGCGCTGTGAGTGAAAATCACCGTTGCGTCTGTGCTTGGTTGTTCGAGATAAGCCAATCCATCGGTGATTAGCTCGTCGGTGCACTTTTCAACCGCACGAATAATGACCAGTTTCTGCTCTGCAAAAAGAGACGGGCTGGTGAGGTCTAACAGTTGCCCCGCGCGGTAGTCGGCCGCCTCTAATTCGTGCACCTCGAGTTCTGGGTGAACTTGCTTCAGCTGTTCGCGAATCGAGCGCACTGCTCTCGAACTCAGGTAGTCCTCTTTGCCGAATGTCAAAACCACCGGAGCGGGAGCGGCTTTTCTCCAATCAACCTGTTTGGCCTTCGACATTCGACTAGCCTAACCCGCGGCCGTGTTAGCAACCGTGAACCCCTGCGAAACTCGAGTCAGAGCTATTGAGCCGAGCAAATCGGTGCGGCAGATTAGCGTCTTGGTGCGTTCGAGCAGTCTGAGCGTTCTTTGAGTCGGATGCCCGTAACCGTTCTCTGCCCCGGCAGAGATTAGCGAGACGCTCGGATTCAGATGCTCGATGAATTCGGGATACTGGTCGGCTGATCCGTGATGCGAGACCTTCAAAACTAGATCGTGGCTCGCTACCCAACCCCTGTGCCAGATGTCTAGGTCTTGCGCCAACCTCATCTGACCCTTCTCTCCCAGGTCGGCAAGTGTGAGTAGCGAGAAATCGTCGAACCTAAACAACATGGCGATGCTGGCGTCATTTGAATCTTCGGCCTCTTGGGCGGTTCTTGTCGGGCTGAGTACGGTCCAAGAGGTCGAGCCGAGCGTTCCGCTAAGCCACTTGTGAGCCTTGACCACCGCAACCGAATGCTTCTTGAGCGCCGCCATTGTGCTGATGGCTGCCGGCCTGTCGTCGAGAAACGGACTGACCAGCACCTGCTCGACCCGCCTACCATTCAAAGCACCATTGATTCCAAGCACATGATCTTGGTCGAAGTGAGTAAGCACTAAGAGATCGATCTCGGTAACACCGAGTTGTGTGAGACAGCGGTTGATCTTTGAATCGAACTTGCCAACGTCAACAACGGCAACATTCGAACCAGACTTGATCACGGTGGCATCGCCTTGACCGACATCGCAGCTGGCGATTTGCCATTGCGGTTGCGGCCAAGCGGCCAAGCGCACGGCCTCAACCGTGAGCATCGAAACACTTGTGACCATTAGAGCGGCAGCGACCGTGCCTGAAATCAGTCGAGTTTCAGAATGCCTAGAGACGACGAAGGTGACGGCGGCAGCCACCAGAGCAACGGCGGTAACCGCTCCCAGCAAACCGGGCAACCAGAATGCGGTGGCAAGCGGCATGTTCGAAAAAGTGTGCGCAATCACGGCGATGAGCGAAGCCGGTATCGATGCAACCCAAAAGAGCAGAGACGCTAGCGGTTGAAACCATGACAGCAAAACTGCGAGAATCGCCAGCACGGTAACCGGTGCCACCAAAGGCTCGCTGAGCAGATTGGCCAAAAGCGAGTATGTCGGAACTCTCGGTTGCAGTTGCAGCAGAATCGGAAAGCACAGCAGTTGCGCGGCAGCACTGACGGCCAGCGCGAGTGCAACCCATCGAGGCATTCGCGCCTTGAGACGTTCATAAATCTTCGGTGCCAAAAGCAAAATGCCTGCGGTTGCAGCAACCGAAAGCGAGAAGCCATATTCGATGCAGATTTGCGGTGATGCAATAAGCAGTGCCGTTATTGCAATTGACAGCGCGACGATTGGCTTGACTCGGCGGCCACTCAAATATGCCAAGAGCACTGCCGCGGCCATCGTGGCGGCCCTGAGCACACTCGGTTGCGAGCCCACCAGCAGAACGTAACAACCGAGTGCGATCAGTGAACCGAAAACTCGAACCCGCACACCAAGCTGCCGCAGGGCTAAAAACACAGCGCCAGAGACAATTGCGCAGTTGGAACCCGAGACCGCCACCAAGTGGGTAAGCGATGTGTCGCGCATTGCCGACAGCAGTGATTCAGAAGCCAGACTCGAGTCGCCAACGGCTAAACCAAGTGTGAGTGCCTCGGCATCGGCACTGACGCCAAACATGGCCAGCTTTGAGGCCTGACGCAACTGTTCGAAGGGCCAGAGGTTGAATCCGTTTTGATTCGCAGATCTTTGGGCATCGACGTTCAAAATCAGACTCACGCCGAGCAAAGCCAGTGAAGAGAACGCGAGCAAAGCGAATCGAGCCAGCTCAGAGCGGGCCGCCCTAAGCCAAAAGCCGCAAAGCAGGCAACTGCCTAGAGCCAGCGCAAAGACCAGGTAAAGCTCGGTATGCCAGGCGAATGCGGCCGACCAACAAAGCAGAGCAACCGCCAGCCAACTCAAAGGGTGACCAGGTCTTTCATTGAGGCGAACAGCTTCGGGCCGATACCGCTCACCTTCATTAGATCTTCTTTTTTCTTGAAACCACCGTTCGCGGTTCGCCAGTCGAGCATTCGACCAGCCAATGTGGGGCCAACACCTGGCAGTTGCTCAAGCTCGGCCTGTGAAGCGCGGTTAAGCGACAGCAACTGCGAAGCCTTCGCCGAACCTGCCGCAGCAGTCTGCCCAGTTGTGAGAATCAAAACCTGCTCGCCGTCAGAGACCTCTCGAGCTAGGTTTACACTCGCCTGATCTGCCAACTCGGTGAAACCGCCGGCGGCGAAGATTGCATCGAACACTCGCCCACCTGCATCGACCGAATAGATTCCGGGATTAGCCACCTCGCCTACCACGTGCACAAAAATTGTCGGGGCTTGAATAACCTGCGCCGGTGGTTGATCGACAGTCTCAACCGCGCCTGCGGTTTGGTAAGGCTTAGCCGAATTCAGCGAAATGAGAATAGCGCTGACGGCAGCAACAAAGAGAAAAACCAGAAGAACTAAGCGCCGATTTACGCTCTGGCTGCTCGATAGAGCGGTCAGAAGTTTTTCGCGTAACTGTTGCACACGGCGAGATTAGATTGGTGAGCGGCTCGCTTTGAGAGCAAGTTGAAATCTGTTGAGAAGTGGCTAGCGCGTGGCGATGTTCACAAGTTTTGGTGCTCGAATGATAATGTTGGCAATCTCTTTGTCGCCGATTGCGCGCTTAACGTTCTCAGACGAGAAGGCTAGTTCACGAAGCTGCTCTTCGGAGATTTCGACCGATACATCGAACTTGTCGCGCAGTTTTCCGTCGACCTGAACAACCGCAACCACCGAAGTCTCAACTAGCAAAGATTCGTCTGCAGACTGAAGACCTGCTAGGGCAACCCCTGGCTGATGCCCGAGTTTGGCCCACATGTCTTCTGCGGTGTAAGGAGCGAACAGCGAGAGCGCCTTGGCCACAACCTCCGCAGCTTCGCGAACGGCTGGGTCGGCAGGCCCGGCAGCGCCGTCGATTGCCTTGCGCAGCGCGTTTACGAGTTCCATGACCTTTGCCACACCCACGTTGAACTTGAAGTTTTCGATTGACGGTGCAAAGTCTCGAAGAAACGAGTGGGTTGCCTTGCGCAGCTCGGCATTGCCGGTTTTCACATCGACCCCAACTGCTGAAGTCACGTCATTGGCTGTGCGCCATGCGCGGGCAAGAAACTTAGCCGAACCGGCCGGCGAAACGTCGGCCCAGTCGATGTCATCTTCTGGCGGACCGGCGAAAGACATGGTCAGACGAATGGCGTCTACCCCGTGCTCATCCAGTTGCTCGCTCAGCGCAACAAGGTTTCCGCGCGACTTAGACATCGCAGAGCCGTTCATCAGAACCATGCCCTGGTTCAGCAATCGCGTGAATGGCTCTTCGAAGTCGATGTAACCGAGATCGTGCAGTGCCTTGGTGAAGAAGCGCGCATAAAGAAGGTGCAAAATCGCGTGAGTTACGCCACCGACATACTGGTCAACCGGCGCCCACTCCTTTGCGGCTTGCTTCGGAAAAGCGTGCTCTGTTGAGTTAGGCGACAAGAACCTCAAGAAGTACCAAGACGAGTCGACGAAGGTATCCATGGTGTCGGTATCGCGCTTGGCATCGATGCCGCACTTCGGGCACTTCACGTTGACCCAGTCGGTTGCGCCACCGAGCGGTGACGTGCCCTTCGGCTTCAGGTCGAGACCCTCGGCAGAAGGAAGCTCAACTGGCAGTTCGCTCACCGGCACAGGCACCTCGCCGCAGGCATCGCAGTGAATGATCGGAAACGGGGTTCCCCAGTAGCGCTGGCGTGAAATCAACCAGTCGCGAAGTCTGAAGTTCTTGGCTGCCTTGCCGCGACCCTTGGCCTCGAGCAATTCAATTGCCTTAGCGATTGCTGCCGCTTTTTCGAGCCCGTTGAGTTCTGCAGAATTGATGGCGGTACCAGGCCCGACGGTTGCAAATCCAATCACGGATGGGTCTCCCTCGCCGGTGTCTACCACCTGGCGAATTGGCAGATCAAACTGCTTGGCAAATTCGTAGTCGCGATCGTCGTGCGCCGGAACAGCCATGATTGCGCCGGTTCCGTAATCTGCAAGCACGTAGTCAGAGACCCAGATCGGCAAGCGGTCGCCGCTGAGCGGATTGATGGCGTGAACGTCGAGCTGAACACCAGTCTTTTTGCGGTCGGTGGCCAGTCGTTCGATGTCGTTCGACTTCTTAACTTCTTCGAGGTAATTCTGAAATGCCATGCGAACCTCGGGGCTAGACATCGAGGCTAACTCTGCGGCCAAGTCGCTGTCGGCGGCAACCACCATGAACGTCGCGCCAAAAAGAGTGTCTGGCCTGGTGGTGTAAACGGTAATCGGTTCGGTTCGGTTTTCGACCTCGAAGCTAACTTCGGCTCCGGTAGAGCGACCAATCCAGTTGCGCTGCATCGACAAAACCTTGGCGGGCCAGCTGCCCTCTAAAGTGTCGAGGTCATCGAGCAGGCGATCTGCGTACTCGGTGACTTTGAAGTACCACTGGGTTAGGGCCTTCTTGGTGACGACGCTGTCGCAGCGCTCGCATAGACCTTGAACAACCTGCTCGTTGGCGAGAACCGTCTGGCAACTTGGGCACCAGTTGACGTTTGAGTTTTTGCGGTAGGCCAAGCCCTTGTTGTAGAACTCTAGAAACAGCCACTGGTTCCACCGGTAGTAAATCGGGTCGCTGGTTGCCAGCACCCTATCCCAGTCAAATGAACACGCATAACGACGCATCGAGCTCTTCTGCTGAGCGATGTTGTCGTAGGTCCAACCTCTCGGATCTAGACCGCGCTTGATTGCTGCGTTCTCGGCCGGCAAACCGAACGAGTCCCAGCCAATCGGGTGCATGACGTTGAAGCCCTTTTGGGTCCAGTAGCGCGAAATTACATCGCCGAGTGCGTATGCCTCGGCATGACCCATGTGCAAATCGCCGGAAGGGTAAGGAAACATGTCGAGCACGTACTTCTTGGGGCGAGAATCGCCCTCGATTGCAGAATTGAACGGCTTTAGCTCATCCCAGACCGGAAGCCACCGATCTTGAATGGCGAATACGTCGTATTCAGACTCGCTATTGTTTGTTTGCTCAGACATCAGCCCAAGATTACCAAGCCTGCTAGCAGTGCGCTTGATTTATTGGGTTGACCAAGGGTTCGGAGCGTTCAGTGCGCGCAGCAGGGCTGCGGCCTTCAGCTTGGTTTCTTCGAGCTCTGCCGTGGGCTGGCTATCGATTGTGATGCCGCCGCCAACCCCGATGGTCGCGTTTTGGCCATCAACAACGATGGTGCGAATGGTCATGCCGAAGTCTGCGACGCCCGCGTGGGTCAGGTAACCGATAGCACCCGAATAGATTCCTCGGCCGCGACTTTCTGCTTTGCCCTCGAGCTCATCGATGATCTGCATCGCTCGTGCCTTCGGGGCTCCGGTCATCGAGCCGCCCGGAAAAGCCGACGAGATAGCGTCGCCGGCGTCACAGCCAGCGGCCAATTTGCCTTCAACGGTGCTAACCAACTGGTGCACCGTTGCGTAACTCTCAACGTCGAAGAGTTTCGTTACCTGCACAGAATCAACCTCTGCTACCCGACCGATGTCATTTCGCATCAAATCGACAATCATCAGGTTTTCCGCGCGCTCTTTTTCGTCTTCGGCAAGCTCTTGGGCCAGAGCGCTATCAACGACCGGATCTGGGTCTCTTCTTCGCGTTCCCTTGATTGGTTTAGAAGAAATGATTCCATTCGAGTCAATCTTCAAGAACTGTTCGGGCGAGCTGCAAATAATGGATTGCGAGCCGAACCTCAGATATGCCGCATAGGGCGCGGGGTTGCTTGACCGCAGGTCTATGAAAGTCAGCAGCGGGTCGCCGCTCACTTCAAGTTCAATTTGATTGGTCAGGCAGAGTTGGTAAACATCACCGGCTGCAATGTGGGCCTGAGCACTTTCGATGAGTCGAAGGTATTCCTCGCTTGAATGACGAACCACCGCTCGATGAGCGGCTAAAGCTTCGTTCGAAAGGCGATATGCCAACAGTTCTCCTGCACAGAGAGCAAGTCGAAGAAGAGCAGCGTTGTGCCAAGAATCAAAATCTTTCTGTTGCGCGAAGTCGCCGATGAAATACATCGCCTTGCGGTCATGGTCAAAAACCATCGCCCGATCGATGTGCAAAAACTTTGATTCGCCTTCATATGCCAAGAAACCAACCAGGCCGGGTCTAAATTCGAAGGGTAGATCGAGTCTCTCTTCGTTTTCTGAGATTAGTTGGCTCTTTAGAAAGTCAATAACTGCCGAACGCTCACTATAAACTTGTGCCGATGCGCCCAGGATGCTGAACCTTTCGGTGGCGTGAATTTCACGGTCTAGCCAAAATGCATTCTCGTCGTTCAAGTGCAGCGCGACAAACACGTCGGCAGGTTGCACCCATCCCTGAAGGTCTGAAACGAAGATAGGCATGCCTATTAGATTAGAACAGGCGAAAGGAGGGTCATGACCAGCGAACTAATGCAATACGAATCTGGTGATTTGTATGAAGTGCCGATTAGCCTCACGACCCAACTTGCAGTGGCCGACAGTTTCTTGCTTGAAGATGGGCGAGTTCGCAACCTGCAGATGCACTTCGATCGCTTTAGTCGCTGGGTCGAGAAAGTATCACCCGAGAATGAGGGCTACCTAGAGGAGTTCTTCTACATGGTTGTGCAGGAGTTACCCCTTGAAGGCCGCTGGTTTCCAAGGCTTGAACTTCATACCGATCAGCCTGAACAGCGACGCCTGCACCTTCGCATCCGCGAAGCGCCGGAGGCTCTCGGCAGCGCAATTCTCTGGACCTTCCCCGATGAGGACCCGCGTATGAACCCGCTGGTCAAGGGGCCAGATCTCAGCCTCGGCCTGCAGCTTCGACGTCGCGCCAACATGCTCGGCGCAGATGAAGCGGTCTTGCTTAGCGACTCTGGCCACATCGCAGAAGGTGCGCTCAGCGCAATTGTTTGGTGGAGAGGCGATGTTCTCTGTGCGCCCTCCGACGAGACAACATGGCTAGACAGCATCACTAGACGAGAAGTTTTTGCAAT
>Ga0208463_1000156_pt1 | contig 17388 bp, 9 predicted proteins | sample LakMenEpi09Jul08_FD_150752 | JGI IMG/M metagenome (GOLD analysis project Ga0208463, IMG submission 150752) | Freshwater microbial communities from Lake Mendota, WI - 9JUL2008 deep hole epilimnion (SPAdes) | ecosystem: Environmental > Aquatic > Freshwater > Lake > Epilimnion/Euphotic zone ... | reverse complement strand
CCCTCCGCGATATTCACTTGTTGAATTGACCTGTATTCGGTAATTTCCTTCAACAAGGCCCTTAAGGGTGAGCGTTCCGTTGGACCCAGAACAAGCAGAACCGGCATATTCACCCCAACTGAAGTCATTCTTAATGAGAATGGCATTGACGCAGATATTTGAGACGGTGGCCGAACCAAACTTCATTGTCATATCAATTTTTGGTCCTCGATACAGGGTTGTTGTGCCGAGGTCGACAAGGTTGTCATTGGATGAAATTGAAAGTGAAGTTGCGCTTTCTGAATTACTTAACTTTCCAGAATTCGAGTAGTAACCGGGCCGATAATCGGTGCCTTGTGTCGTAACTTGAAGGACATAATCAGCAATCTCAATGCCGCGAAGTTTGTAACTTCCTGCCGTGTTTGCGCATGTCATCGTCTGCCAAGTACGGCCCCAATAGGAGGTCGGATCGATTTTGAAAGCGATAACGCAGGCGTTGGTGATGGCGACCGCATCATCGTTGACCAGTTTCAGCACTATTGATTTTGTTTTCGCGAATGTGATGTCTTGGCCAGAAACATCGTTCTGTCCTACAGAAACGACGGTAGCCCGAGAGAAATCTGGAGTGTTACCGAGGAATTGTGATTTGTAATCTCCATCGCGGATATCGAATCTGATCTTGTAGTTTCCAGATTGCAGACCCTTCAAGGACCATCCTCCAGGTGCTGTAAAACATCCTGACTGGGTGAATTCTCCCCATCCAGCTTCCGCTTCAGAGATTCGATAAGCAGCGACGCACACTTGAGTACTTCCTCCGTCAGAAGTAGACAAAGCGCCGCTAATTGATTTCCCAGGACTGAAAGAAAAATCTTTGCCTGTCGTCGCAGAATCAGATACCTGAATTGTAAATCTTGTTGCAGTTTCTGCGTTCCCGCCACCTAGCCATTGCGATCCATAATCAGGGTGGCTGGCTCTAACAGAGTAAGTCCCGGCCTCGATGCCACCGATTCGATATGTGCCGTCAGGTCCGGAGAGGGCTCCCCGCACACCGAGCGGCCCAGTAGCTGTGTTCGAGTAACTCATCGCAGTGACATTTGCACCTGCTACCGGATCGCCTGAAGGTGTTCTTACAGTCCCACTGATGCTTTTACCAATTGGCAGAACAATGTTTGCAGTGATGTTTCTTGATGCGCTGGTGACAGAAATGTCGGACGCAGTCATGTAGGAATCTGTTGTTGCTGGTGTCGCATACCACCTCGGCCTGTAGGGCGACGATGAATTTCCCGAATTGAACTGCAGTCGATATTTCGTGATCAAAGATGGAGTGTTCTGTGGATTGCTATCAAACGGAACTCCAAGCTCGAACTGACCAGATTCATTTGTGCAGGAAGAGCCAGCTGATTGCGAATACCAATTCACAGCGTCGGCTCCTGATTTGTAGGCAGTGACACACACTTCTGAGGCTTTCGCTACAGAGCCATCTGCACCTGTCACTTGACCGCTGATGACTCCCATGACGGGAAGCTGAAGGCGAACATCCTGTTGCGACGATGACCCAAAACTGAAGCGGTAACTGGGATCGCAGTACTGGCCCGGGTAGGTACCGAGGGGCGCGACGAGGGTAAAGGATTGGCCATTCTTCACTCCACAGAAGAGTTGGCCTGTTGGTGTTGCAGGAACTTTGACTTGCAGCCAGACATTTGCGTTCTGCTGGAGACCCATCTCCCATGTGCCATCGGGGGTAACTTGTCCGCCCGCACCGTCAAGGGTCATGTACCAATCGGTCTGAGAATTTGAGAGAGAGACGAGAGCTGATGTGACTAGTGCACCTGTAGAGGTGACGAGTGTTCCCTCGAATGCAACTCTCGTTCCGGTTCTTGTGTGGTTTATAGTGATAGGCGTTGAATCCACAAGCAAACAATTTGAGGGATCGGTGCCACTTGCGACGCCTTCAGTTGACGTGTTTGAGTACCACGCTCCTAGTGAGTTTGTAGGTGCCGAAGAAAGAGCTTTGAAAGCAACTCGGTATCTAGCTTTTGGCAGGTTGACCGAGAATTGTCCCCCTGGACCCACGGGCACAATTGTGCTTGCCCCAGTGGGAAATCCGCTGGGGGAAGAGCAAACAGAGAATGCATACGGAATAAAGACAATCTGAAAACTGCCCGCGGGGACCGCAACATTTCCAGCAGTGATAGTGCCGGATACTGTTGCGCCGTTTGCAGAGACCTGTTGTGACGCTGTTGTCAAAACACCTGATGTAACGGCAATGCCAATAGCAAGATGTTTGACACGCTTGAGAAATGTTGTCTTAGTCATTATTCCCCCAAATACGACTCGCTGATTGAGTCAATTAAGAACCGTATCATTCAAAGGGTAGAGGAATTTATGTAGGTTCTCTTTGTGCGTACTGCAAGTTTCATTACGAAAATTTGTGCGGCTGTCATCCTGCAGGTCTTGCTGGTGGGATGCGGCGGCAATGGTGGTCAGCCAGAGGAGTTAATCCCTGCCGAACTCAATCCTCCTCCTCCTGCTGAAGTAGCGACGATCACTGGGATGAGATGTGTGAGCGCTCCACTGGGTGCTGATGGAACTTCGTTTCGAAACACCTACATAGACATCTATTCAGATGGAACCGAGCGAATTCAGTCTGTTGTTGATTCGAAAAAAGATTGTGGTTGAACTCAAATGACGTGAAGTCAGGCTCAGCGATACAAGTTGAGTGTGTCGCGGGTCTTGCGAGCAACGGCTGTTGCTGCCGTCATTGGGTCGCTTGCATCTGCATACAGAATTGCTCGTGACGAGTTCACGATGAGGCCGGTGCGCTGAGAGTTCGCACCATTCTTTACAACTGCTTCAGGGTCGCCACCTTGTGCTCCCACGCCGGGTACGAGCAGTGGCATGTCGCCCACGATGGCACGCACTTCAGCAAGCTCTTCGGGATACGTGGCACCGACAACAAGTGACACGTCACCATGTTTCGCCCATTCGTGTGCTGCACGACGTGCCACATGCTTGTACAGCGGTTCATCGCCAATCAGTTGTGATTGAAACTCTCCACTGCCGGCATTCGATGTGCGGCAGAGGACTATTGCGGCACCATTCTTATGAACGAGGTACGGCTCGATGGTGTCGCCGCCCATGTAGGGGTTCACGGTGACTGCATGTGCGCCGTAGCGAATAAATGCTTCTTGCGCGTACATCTTGGCGGTGTCGCCAATGTCGCCACGCTTCGCATCAAGGATGATGGGAATGGTGGGGTAGTTCGAACGGATGTGTGCGCAAATGTTTTCCAATTGCTTCTCTGCGCCGATTGCTGCGAAGTACGCAATCTGTGGTTTGAACGCGCATGCAAACTCGGCAGTCGCATCGACAATGTCAATGCAGAAATACTCCACGCCGTCTTTGTCGGGGGAGTAGTGGCTGGTGAGGCGCGAGACATCGGGGTCAAGGCCAACGCACAGCAATGAATTGGACTCAGTCCACCTCTTGCTCAGCAGTTCAGAAAACTTCACCGTCAGTCTTCGATGGTGATGGCCGCAGTGGGACACATGTCGGCAGCTTGGCGAGCCAAGTCTGCATTCGCACCTTCAGGTGATTCCTGCAGGATGTAGAGGTATCCGTCGGCGCGCACTTCAAACACTTCTGGTGCGATCTGTGTGCATGCACCAGTCGATGCGCAGATGTCAAAGTCAACAACAATCTTCATGGGAACCTCCTGTGTCGGCCTGTCCCCAAACTACTCCACACGCCCAAGATGGGCTCAGACGTTGTGTCCTTATGTGGTGGTGTGGCGCTCGTATGCGGCCAACACGGCGCGGAATGATGCCGAGATGATGTTCGGGTCAGTACCCACGCCCCACAGCACATTGCCGTCGCCATCGGTTGTCTCCACGTATGCCACAGCAGTTGCTTCTGAGCCTTGGCCCATTGCATGTTCGGCATAGTCCACTACGTCAAGAGTGGTCTTCAGGCCCTCTTGAACTGCATGAACAAACGCATCAATGGGTCCGTTGCCGGTACCGGTCACAGTGTGGTGTTCACCGCGAACAATCAGCTGCGCGGTGATGGAAGTAGTACCCGATGCAGAATCACTCTTGAGTTCATGGCTCTGCAAGTGAACGCTTGGGTCATTGGGCAAGTACTGCGAAGAGAAAGTGTCCCAAATGATGGTGGGGCTGACTTCAGTGCCGGTTCCTTCAGTGATGTTCTGAATGGTCTTTGAGAATTCAATTTGCAGACGACGTGGCAAATCAAAGCCGTGCTCTTCTTTCATGATGTATGCCACGCCACCCTTGCCGGATTGGCTGTTCACACGAATCACTGCCTCATAGTTGCGGCCGACGTGCTTCGGATCGATCGGCAAATACGGAACACCCCACGTGGAGTAGTCCTTGCCCAATGCTTCGAAGCCCTTCTTGATGGCGTCTTGATGACTTCCTGAGAAAGATGTGTACACAAGGTCGCCCACGTATGGATGACGCTCAGGTACTGGCAAGCGATTGCAGAACTCTGCAACACGGCGCAGCGAGTCAATGTCTGAGATATCGAGTTCTGGGTCAACGCCATTCATGAACATGTTCATTGCAACGTTGATGAGGTCGAGGTTTCCGGTGCGCTCGCCGTTGCCAAACAGTGTTCCTTCCACGCGATCAGCACCTGCCAACAAACCAAACTCTGCTGCAGCAGTGCCGGTGCCGCGATCGTTGTGCGGGTGCAATGAGATCACAACGGTTTCGCGTTGCTTGATGGTGCGAATGAACCACTCAATAACGTCGCCATACACGTTTGGTGTGTAGCACTCCACCGTTGCAGGCAAGTTCAAGATCAGCGGCTTTGTCGTGGTTGGCTTGATGATGTCCATCACGGCTTCACAAATCTCGATGGCGAACTCTGGTTCGGTCAGCGTGAAGCTTTCGGGGGAGTACTCATAGCGCAAGTTGGTGCCGGCAAGCATCGGCTCAAATTCAAGGCACAACTGTGCTGCATCGATTGCAATCTGCTTGATGCCGTCTTTGTCCAAACCAAAAACAACTTCGCGTTGCAATGGATTTGTGGAGTTGTAGAAGTGAACGATGGCGTTCTTCGCGCCCTCTAAGCATTCGTAGGTGCGCTTAATGAGTTCAGGGCGACACTGCACCAACACTTGAATAGTCACGTCATCAGGAATGAGGTCTTCTTCGATGATCTGACGCACGAAATCAAAGTCGGGCTGGCTGGCCGATGGGAATCCGACTTCAATTTCTTTGAAGCCCATGTTGACGAGTGCCTTGAACATGCGCATCTTGCGCTCCGGGTCCATGGGGTCGATGAGAGCTTGGTTGCCGTCGCGCAAGTCAACACTGCACCACAACGGTGCCTTGGTGATCGTGTTGTTCGGCCATGTGCGGTCGGCGAGGACAAGGGGAATCCACGGCTGGTACTTCGAGAAGGCCATCTTCTTCGGGGTCACATTCTGTGGTGGCATTTGGGGTTCCTTTGGTGGATTCGGGTGGGGAAAAGCGTGTGGGGCAAACAAAAAACCCCCTGCCTAGGCAGAGGGTTTCGACAGCAACGATATTCGGCTGCTGCCGTTACATAAGGAGGAGGAGCGTCTTTGTGTTTTTCACTGTTTTCAGGTTATACGACAAAAGGACCATGCACCACCCCCAAAGAAGCAGGCACGGCCCTTTCAGAGTCGTATCTAGTTATGCGTCGCCGACCAAGAAGTTACCGAACTGCCATGGGTCGCTGGGGTCCAGCAGATCTCCGTGGTCAGCCCACTGATTGAAGATGTCCTTGCGGGTCTTCAATGGTGTCCAATCGGTGGGGCCAGAGAACTGGGTACCGATGTAGGGGCGAGCCTTTTCAAGGATGTACTCGTGTGGCAAATCATCAGGAACACAGAGGCCCTTGTTGGGTTCATCAATCATCCACTGGATAGCAGAGATGATGGAGGCTGCAACTTGCAATGTCGTTGCACTCTGATGAGGTAACACCGCACGTGCTTCTTCAATGGAGAGAAGCGAACCAGTCCACCAACCAGTGAAGTCGTGACCAAGAAGGAGCACACCTAGTTCATCGCGACCGCTGATGATCTCATCATTCAACAGACGCTGCTTTGGCTGCATCTCCCAGTCACGCATCTGCAGTTCACGAACAGACGCAATCGCATCATTCGATGGGCAGTATGCATAGTGAACTGTCGGACGATAAATGTCGACGCCGTTCTCATCGCGCACCGTGAGGTGATGGCACATTGTGTATGCCTCACCATGACGAATCACCATGCCGTGTGTTTCGCCACACGGAACCCATGAACGCACCAAGGTGTTCATGCCGGGCTGTGCGATGCAGATCTGATTGCTCGGACCATCGTCGTCATGCTTGAAGCCACGAGGCGGCAGGCGCTTCTCGTGTGTGCCCCAACCCAGTTCAGCTGGTGCGATGCCTTCTTCATAGAAGCCATCAACACTCCATGTGTTGACGAATTCGTTGACTTCTTTCGGCTTGTTGGAAATCTGTGTATCTCGTTCAGAGATGTGGATCACTTTTGTGCCGGTCAGCATCGCGAGCTTGTTGAACTCGCCATTGGCAAGAGCTTCTTCCAAACCTGCTGTGCGAACACCTGCAAGACCTTCCTTGAGAATCTTGGTGGAGATTTCGGAAAGAGCTTGCTTGACGAAGTGGCTCACAAGTCCAGGGTTCGCACCATGCTCAAGAACTGCTGTCGGGCCGCTGTTGCCGCCCCAGGCTTCCACCATCTTGCGCAATGACTGGTGGCGTACATACAGGGTGCGTTCCAGAGGGTGCGTGGCAGCCATGTCCTCGTATGGGTCCCACAATTCCACGGAGGTGTTGAGGTAGCGAACGCCGTTCTCATGACACCAGGTGAGGATGGTTGGAGCATCAATGTTCCACGCAAGGTCGAGCAGCATGTCGCCGTCGGACAATCGTGCGGACAAGAACTCGTCGAGGTTGTCCGGAGTGACACGACCAATCTCATATTGCACACCTTGTGCAATCAGATCGGCGATGCGGTCACGGTTGTCGAGGAAATCAACAACGGTGATGCTTTTCGGGTCAATCTTCACGTCACGAACGAGAAGGGGGAGTGTGCATTGAGCAACACCGCCACAGCCCAAAACAAGGATGCGGTGGGGGATGAGGGGTGTGACTGAACCGTTAATGGGTATCAATCACCTGATGAGTGCGCTGCAGCGCGGGGGTGAGTTGTGCCTTCATAGGAGTGAAAAAACTAACTGAAAGCACCGTGCAACGCACCACTTCTCACAGAAAGTTCATGTTTGCTTCAGTAATGGCGACGAGAACCCCGTGATTACCAATTAGTAGGCATCTGTGCCGATACCGTTGACTCCTGTCATGACCAATACCCCCATTTCAACGCCCACGGGATTCGCAGCACTCGGAGTGCCACCTGAGGTCGATAAGGGTCTTGCGGCCGCTGGTTTCGCCGCTCCCTTTGCCATTCAAACTGAAGCCATCCCTGTCGCCATGCGCGGTGTCGATCTCTGTGGTCGTGCCCGCACTGGTTCTGGAAAGACACTGGCCTTCGGTGTGCCGATGTTGTCTCGTATTTCAAAGTTCGGCAAGGTGCGTGCACCTCGCGGATTAGTTCTTGTACCCACGCGTGAACTTGCCTTGCAGGTTGCTGAGGTGCTGCAGCCGATTGGCAAGGCGTGTGATCGTGTTGTCCTGCCGGTGTATGGCGGTGCGTCTCGCGAAGATCAAGTTGATGCTCTTGAAAAAGGTGTCGACATCATCGTTGCAACACCGTTGCGTCTCATTGACCTGATGAAGGGCGGCGAAGTGGAGATGGGTGACGTGCAATGCGTCGTTCTCGATGAAGCAGACCGCATGGCTGATGACGGTTTCACTCCGCAGGTTGAGTGGGTGCTTCGTCATGTCACCGGCGAACATCAAACGATGTTGTTCTCGGCAACTTTGGACGGCCAAGTGGGCAACCTTGTGCGTCGCTACATGAAGGACCCCGAAGAGGTCTCGATCGATGCACCGACAGACACTGTGGGCACGATGCACCACCTGTTTTTGGCAGTGCACAGAATGGACAAAGACAAAGTCATCGCCGCGATTGTGGAGAGCACTGGCAAGACCGTGGTGTTCTGTGACACGAAGCGTTTGTGTGACCGTGTCACCGAGAACTTGCAAGATCTTGGTGTCAACGCTGCTGCGATTCACGGCGACCTCACGCAAGCAGCTCGTGAAAAAGCAATTGTGCGCTTTACGAACAATGACCTCAAGGTGTTGGTGGCAACTGATGTCGCCGCTCGTGGCATTGACATTGATGATGTCGAGTGTGTTGTGCATTACGTGCCACCGATTGATACAAAGGCGTATTTGCACCGCTCGGGACGTACCGCTCGTGCGGGTCGTGATGGTTGGGCGGTCACTTTGGCTGAGTACAACCAGCACACCACCTGTCGGATCATCCAGCGCGCACTGCGTTTGGCAACGAACCCTCCGGTGGAAGTGTTCTCTAACGACAAGCGCCTCCAGGATCTAAACCTCTTCTTATAAGGGGCTTTTGCCTTACGGGCACATGCCGGTGCCATTGCTGTTGGACGGCTGAGAACCTTCACCCACCCTTCTGAAAGAATGGACCGACTATTTCGGAAGGAGTCGGATGTCGAGGAGAACTGACATTGGGTTGAAAGTTACGTTTGTTGAGTCTCTCGCAGACACGGTGGCGCCCCTTGTCCAGTACCTCAATGCATCTGATTCCACTCGCGATCTGTTTGACGTCGATCATGTCATTGTTCCCAATGCTGGGGTGCGTGCTTGGTTGTTACAACAGATTGCTTCGCAGGTCGGCACCAGTTCGTTAGGTCACGACGGCATTGCCGCCAATGTCTCAATTAAGTACTTAGGTGAACTCGATGCATTGGTTGGTCGCCATGCAATGGGTTCCGATCCGTGGGCAGTCGGCCCATTGTCAATGACCGTCCTGAGTGTCATCAACAAGCACACAGGTTCATTTACCTCGCACATTGAACGTATGGGTGGCGGTCTTAAAGCTGCGCGTCTCATGTCTGACCGATTCGATAAGTACCATGCGCGTCGCCCATCGATGATTGTGGAATGGGAAGCGGGCCGTGCGACGTTGGCTCCAGCCGTTGGCGATGTCGTGGGCAATGGTGAACACGCAATAGAGGCGACAGCACTTGATGCATCCGATGTGTGGCAATACGACTTGTGGCGTCTAGTGCGTGAAGAAGTGGATGCGCAGCCTTGGCCGGTAGTAGTCGAAGAGATGCTGGCAGATCCATCGCTACTCAACGATGCAGATTTGCCACCGCGTCTGTTGGTCGTCGGGTTGCAATCACTCAGCGTCCGCCATGTGCGTGCATTGCAGTTGTTGTCTCAGCACATGTCGATTGAAGTTGTCTTGGTGCACCCATCACCAGCGCTTGCAGCTCAGTGGGCTCTCGATGCCTCGCGCGTTCCCGTTTCTGTTGGCGTCGCACCGTTACCAGTTCGTGTGAACTCATTTGAAGACAACGTTGACTCGATGGTGTCCATGTGGCTACGTGGGGCTCACGATGCACAGATGGTGTTGGCATCTCAGGGGGTCTCGCCGGCGCTGCAGACTCTCTCCGACGTCACTGCGGCTGATGATCTATTGCATTCTCTCCACAATGCCGTTCGTGCAGGTGTTGCAACTCACAGTGCATTTACACCCGGTGATCGTTCATTTCAAGTGCATCGTGCGCATAACTTGGGTCGCCAAGTCGAGATTGCTCGTGATGCGATTCTGCATGCGTTTCACGACATCAAAGGTCTTGAACCACATGAGGTTGTCGTTATCTGTGCAGATGTTGAAGCTGCTTCACCACTGTTGGAAGCAGCCTTTAGTCGTGAAGTCGATGGAAAGCCATTGCCATTTATCGTTGCTGACCGTGGTTTGCGTCAGGTAGACGACGGAGCAGCATTGTTGAACAACTTGCTTACAGTTGTTACTGGTCGATTCAGTATCACCGACATCATGACAGTGGCGACATCGCCACTGGTGATGCAGAAGTTTGGTGCGTCGAGTGATGATGTGTCTTCCTGGTATCGACTCATCGAGCGCACACGAATTCGTTGGGGATCGACCGCAGACCACCGCAAACGTAAAGGTGTGTTGTCTGATGAGAATGCGCACACGTGGATTGCTGGACTGCACCGTGCGCTCGTCGGCGCCTTGTTACCTGATGCCGAGCCCGATATTGATTTTGGCGGGGCAGTGCCTCTTCCTGATTTAGACGCAGCCGATCTCGAGTCAGTAGGTCGTTTGTCGGCCATCGTGTCGGCGATGTCATCGTTAGAACAGTTGGCAAACACCACGGCAGAACTTCCTGTTGTTCAGTGGGCAGATGCAGTTGAAGAAACCTTGGCGTCGGTATCCATTGACATCAAGGGCGAACTTGATGATGCTCGTGAAGCCGTCGACACCCTGCGTGGGTATGTCCGTGATGCTCGAGGTAATGATGTTTCGGACCTCGCTGTCACGTTTGAACATTTTGTTGAACAGTTGCAGGAACAAATCTCCAGTGCTCCAGGTCGACAGCCTCTACGTACGGGGGCAGTGACTGCAACGTCAGCGGTGCCACTGCGTGGTGTGCCGTTCAAAGTGGTGTGCCTCTTGGGGTTTGACGAAGGCACGATGCGCGCGGGCGAAGCCGAAGGCGACGACCTGGTGACCCGTCAAGTGTTCATGGGTGATATTGATCCGCGCATTGACCAGCGTCGGTCAATCCTTGATGCCATCTGTGCCGCTTCGCACCGAGTTGTTGTCACATGTAATGGGCGCAGCATCAAAAACAATGCCGAGGTTCCGCTGATTACACCACTAGCAGAATTACTAGATCTTTGCGAGCGATGTGGCGTAGAAGAGGACCCAGACAATAAGGGTTTCCTGCAGGTGGAGTATCAGCACCCGCGCCATTTCAGTTCTCCACGCAACTTCATCGACGGAAAGATTGTTCCAGGCATGGTGTGGTCACATGATGACGTTGCATTGAGGTCCATCACTGAAGAACACACCAAAACTCAAGCGGCACTTCAGGCCGACGTTGCAGTTGCGCGAATGGCAGAAGAATCTGAAGATGATCCGTATCGTGTGATTTCGCCACGCGAGCTTGAGTCATTTATGCGTGACCCGCTGTCGGCCTTTGTGCGAAGTGGTTTGGGCATTAACACGTGGAATAACGAAGAAGATGATGAGCCTGCAACGATTCCACTTGAGTTGACGCAGAAAGAGATAGGTCATCTGCGTGGCAATCTCGCATCAGCTGTGCAATCTGGATTCAGCGCAACACATTGGACAAGAGTGAATACCGCAGTCGGCAATATTCCGATGGGCGCGTATGGCTCACAACTGGCGGAAGCGATTGTGGGTCGAGTTGACGAACTGAGTGGTGTTGCCTCGGATTGGGGGATTCATCTTGATGATCTCATTCCGTATGAAGTTCGCATTCCGTACGCCGGTGGAGAAGTCGCTGGCAACGTGATGGTGTTTCCTGCTTCGCAGAGTCACATTGCGATTGTCGACCTTGGGAAACGATCCACGAAGTCTGAGTCAAATCTGCGTCACCGCTTGGGGCTCTGGCTTCTTCTTTTGCGCGCGTCTGGATATCAGATAGAAGGTGCAGTTGCAGTTGTCGTCGGGGAGGAAACTCGGGACGGAGTCAAACATCCAACGACTATCTGGCATTACGTGCAACTGCAGCCGAGCATGTCCCAAGAGAGTGCTCGGCAAAAGGTGCAAGGTCTGGCTGTGATGTTTGAGGAAGCAGTGAAGTCGCCATTTCCAAAGTTCAGCGGAACCATAGATCAGATGCTGAAAGGTGAAGTGAAGAAAGCGGAAGACGCTTTCGATAGCTATCTCTCAATGTCGAACAAGAGCAATGACGGTGAAGAGTACAAATACCTTCAAACCATGGAATGCCTTGTGTATGGAACGAATCCGAAATTCGAGGATGTGTTTGGTGCCGGTTCTCCCATAGTCGACTTCTACAGGAGATTGGCTGCGGTGAAACTTGAACAAAATGATGACATCGCAAAAGATCTAGGTCTCAAGAATGTCCCCCCCACAAACGTCCCTGCAGGGAAAAAGAAGAAAAGGTATATCTACGCATGAGTGATGTACTGAATCTTCGCGATCAATCGTTGGACAACGGGCTCTTTATCGAAGCAAGCGCTGGCACTGGCAAGACCTATTCGGTGGCAGCACTTGTAGTGCGAGAACTAGCGCTGAACGATGATCTCTCTATTTCTCAGATCTTGGTCACTACGTTCACGCGCAACGCGGCAGCTGAACTGCGTGACCGTGTACGGCGTCGTCTGGTGAAAACAGCGGAGTCTTTACGAAAGAACTCCAATGAAGATGACGATGTCATCGTTGAGTATTTGCTGGCAGATTGCTCCGACGCTGAACGAATTGCACGGTCTCATCGTCTGATGCGGGCAGTGGTCGAATTTGATACTGCAACAATCGCAACTATTCACTCAGTGTGTTCAAAGATCATCTCCCTTTCAGCTGAATCCACATCAATGGCAGGCGAGGAAGTGCAAAGTCGTCTGATCGCAGAAGTAGTCAATGATGCATTAGTTGCTCAGGCTCACTTGGCTCCCACGTTGCCAGAGAAAAAGATTATTGAAGTCGTCACGCAGTTGATTGGCGAACCCCTGACACAGACATGGTTTGACGCCAGTGAAGTATCAAGTGTCGCGCTCCTGCAACGTATTGATGACGTCATTAAGCAGTGTGTGCTCAAGATTGAAGAGGAACTTCGACAGGCTCCCACTTTTGACTACCTCATTCGCCGTGCGTTCCAAGTCATTAACTCTTCAGAAGTAGACGGTGTTCTTGCGGAGTTCCGCCGTCGCTATCGATACCTCATTGTTGATGAGGCTCAAGATACGGATTCTCAGCAGTGGGAAATCTTCCGCGGAATCTTCCCGATGGGAGACAACGTGGGAGGTGCGTTAATTGCTGTTGGCGATCCAAAGCAATCCATCTATAAGTTCCGCGGTGCAGATATTGACGCATATCGAGTGGAGCGCGAGAAAGGTCTCACACGCACACTGCGTACTAACTATCGATCCGACTCTCCGGTGATTCAAGGGTTGAATGTTTTGTTTGAAGGTTCGCAGTTCGGTGAGGGAATTCCGTATGTCGCAGTTGATGCGCCGAAGGACAAGAAGAATTCAGAACTCATAGGAATTTCTCCTGTCGAGATCCTGAATATTCCTGATCCAAGTGGGCCAGCAGCAGTTGCCGGTCCGACAGCTCAACGAGTTTCGGCATATTTACGCTCGAATGTTCTTCTGGATGGCGAGCGTATTCACCCAAGTGATGTTGTTGTGCTTGTCCGTAGTGGATGGCAAGGTCAACTGATTGAACGGGAATTGCGTGAATTGAACATTCCTGCGGTGAGTAGTGGGACTGCATCGGTGATGGAGAGTGAGACTGCTGAGCACTGGCGCGTTCTCTTACTGGCACTAGAACGCTTTGCCGATGCAGGTCGGGTGCGACATGTAGTGGGGACACCTATTTTTGGTGTCCCTCTGTCGTCGCCTGCCTTGCTTGATGATGAATTCATCGGTGCGATTCAAGAAACCTTGGCTGAATGGGCTGGGGTTCTGCGGCGTCACGGTGTCGCGGCACTGACATCCACAATGATGTCGGATCCGGGGACCATTTTGTCTCTCTCGGCTGGTCTCTCTGGCGAACGTCGTTTGACTGATTTCAGTCATGTTGCTGACTTGTTGAATGCAGAAACGAATGGTGCCGGATGTTCGGCCACTGATGTTCTTGATGCATTCACTCGATTAGTCGAAATTGATAGTTCATCGGAAGTGGTGAGCCGTCGCGTCGAGAGTGATTCGTCTGCAGTGCAAATCATGACAATCCATGTCTCGAAGGGTCTTGAATTCCCATTGGTCATTGTTGCTGATTCGTGGAAGGACGAGATTTCAACAAACCAGAAAAAGAAGTTGCCGATCATTCGCCTCCAGAAAGACGATGCTCAACCATTACAGGGGCGGGTAGCCGACATCGGTTACGTCACAGGTGAAGTATCGCCCATCAGCCTTCGACGTTTGCAGGAAGAGGCTTCGGAAGAGTCATCACGAATTTTGTATGTTGCTGCCACGAGGGCAAAACATCATGTCTGTATCCTTCGTCCACTAGACGGCAAGATCTCTGTGATTGACAGCCGAATGAATGCATCGGCTCTTGCCGGAGAATCAGAATCTGTCACTGTTCTTTCGGTCACTGACTTTCCTGCCGCAGTGCAATATGTGCCGACCAAGAAAGAAGCGAAACAAGAAGAATTGCTCGTTGCGGTCTCTCCGTCGGCAGTCACACAGACATACCGCCGTACCTCCTTCACTGGCATCACAGAACTGCAGAAGGGCGGCAGTGTGGTCGGAGCCGCCCGTGTTGATTCTCGGTCCGGAACAGAAGAAGGTGAGCGTCTCTTCATTCGTAGTGTCGGATATGCGTCAAACAAGGCTCCGCTCGGAGTCAATCAGATGCCCCTTGCGCGGATTCCTGGTGGTGCTCACATCGGAAAGATTCTGCACACGGTGTATGAACATGTTGATCCGTCTCACACAGATTTGGCTAACCACGTGTCGGCCATTGTTCGTCGTCATGTATCGGGCGCGCTGTTGACCGAGCACGGCCAGAACATTATTGATGGCATCGTTTTGTCGCTCAGCACGCCATTAGGCGGCGCAGTCGGCGTGCACTCTCTTTCATCACTAGGTCTGAAGAACCGAGTCGCAGAAATGTCCTTCGAGATGTCATTAGCTCATCTTTCCTCCGGTGTGAAGGCAAGCGATATCGGTCGACTGTTGAAGAATTCGCTTTCGCAGGATGATCTCTTGTCGTCGTATGCAGAGACTCTGTGTGACCCATCTTTTGATATCCCTCTGGCGGGACTGATTAACGGGTCTATCGATGCATTGCTACGAGTAGAGGCTGTTGAAGGAATCCCTCGTTTCTTCATCAGTGATTACAAGAGCAACAGACTTGACCGCGATGGGGATGTCTCAATGATTGAGGCGTATTCCACCGACCGAATGCTGCATGAAATGGAACATCACCATTACCCACTGCAGGCGCTGATCTATGGCGCAGCCGTCTATCGCTTCCTGCGTTGGCGAGCACCACAGATCGACGCCAATGAGGCGATTGCCGGATTTGCGTACATGTTCATTCGCGGCATGGTGGGCGAGACAACTCCGGTTGATGCGCTGGGAAATCGCAACGGGGTTCTTACGTGGACTGCACCTGTTGGCTTCTGGAGTTCACTGTCTGACCTCTTTGCAGGAGGTGGAAAATGAGTGAGAACTCAGTGAATCTTGATGCCGCTGTGGAGCATCGTGTTGTTGATTTGGTTGACATTGAATCTGCACGACAAATATTCGCCTTAGCGAATTCGGTGAAGAGTCGCACACGGTCAGACCAAGCATTTCTGCTGGCTGCTTTGGTGTTGCATTCGTTCCGCGAAGGACACGCCTGTCTCGATCTCGAGAACATTGATACATGGCGTGGTGAGTACGGAGCTGAGATTGGTTGGCCCACTGATGCATCAAGTTGGATGAAGACGCTGGGTGAGAACGCTGACGTATTTGGGCAGCCAGCTGAGGTGCAGGATCTTCCGCGTCCACCTTTCGTTGTTGAAGGCGGGCTGGTGTATATCTCCCGAGTTTTTCAAGAAGAGGTGGACATTGCACAACGTCTTGTGACTGCAAGCGGATCAACAGTCACTGTTGTACTTGGTGGTCCTGGCACTGGAAAAACTCGCTGGGTTGCAGAGCAGCTTGGTGCTATGACATCAGGCAATGTCCCGTCATTGGCCTTATGTGCACCAACAGGGAAGGCTTCTCGTCACTTAAAGGCAGTGCTTGATAAGCGACTTCGTGAAAGCGGTGCAAGTGAAGACGTTCTAGACGCTCTTCAGCACGCTCCGTCAACAACTGCTCACAAACTGTTGGGTTATCACCCTGCGCGAACACCAAAATTCCGTTACGGCCGCCATGAGCCTTTGCCATACAAATTGGTCATTGTCGACGAAGCGTCCATGATGTCGTTGTCGATGATGAATCGCTTGTTGTTGTCGCTTCGGCCTGATGCGCACTTGTGGTTAGTAGGGGATCCTGATCAATTGGCGAGTGTGGAAGCTGGATCAGTTCTCGCTGATATTGCGCGTGGAGCAAAGCGAAGTGACTCTGTTTTGAACAGTCGTTTCATCGAACTCACCAAACAGCACCGCTTTGATGCTGATTCGCCGATTGCACAGTTGGCTGCAGCCGTTCGCGATGGGGACATTGCCAAGGCACGAACCATTCTGAACACACCTCATCCTGATTTCTTATGGATTGATCCTCAGAAAGAACCAGAGAAACTTGCCAGGCTGCAATCCGAAGTTGTGAACCATGCACGGTTGGTTCTTGAGGCCGCGGAAAGTGGAGACATTGAGGGTGCACTCACTGCAAAGACGAAACTGCAAGTTCTCTCGTCCACTCGCGATGGACATTTAGGCGTGTACGACTGGAACCAGACAGTAGAAGCGAAGCTAGGTCCCTCAACTTCAAAGAGGTGGTATGCGGGTCGTCCGGTGCTGATTACTCGTAACGACTCCTCAACAGGGCTTGCTAACGGTGACGTGGGTGTGATTTGCAACGTTGATGGACACCCGCGCGCATCTTTTGGTGATCCACAGGATCCCACAACCATTGCCTTGGCACGACTGCCAGAGTCCGACACAGTGCATGCACTTACTATTCATAAGAGCCAAGGATCTGAATACGAGCATGTTGTTGTTGTCTTACCTCAGTCGCACTCTCGAATCGTCACGCGAGAATTGTTGTACACCGGAATTACACGTCCTCAGAAGAAGCTGACGTTGGTTGCCACAATCGAATCAATTGAGGCCGCGATTATGACGCCGATTCGGCGTGCGACTGGTCTCGCAGATCGTCTGTAAATCAAACGCCGATTAATCGGCGCGCACTGTAAGTGCACACGTCATCCGAAGTAATTACGCTCATGAGTGGCGAGACCTTCTCGCCATCAATCCAACTTCCCCGTACACATTGCTTGCGATCTGGAAGGAAAACATGTCGGTTGATGAAATCAGCAGAATTCGATTAGCGAGGCGCGCAGTTGAAGTATTCGGAGAAGCAGAGGCGGCGACGCTAATGGAACATCTCCCATTAGGTGGAGTGTCGAACCTTGCCACCAAAGACGACCTCAAAATTCTCGGAGCAGAACTTCGCCTCGAGATGTCAGACCTTCGAATCGAGTTGCGTGGAGAGATGTCGGAGATTCGCGCTGACTTTGGAACGTTGCGTGGTGAGTTCGGTACGTTGCGTGGTGAGTTCGGTGAGTTGCGCGCA
>Ga0208463_1000154_pt1 | contig 17535 bp, 21 predicted proteins | sample LakMenEpi09Jul08_FD_150752 | JGI IMG/M metagenome (GOLD analysis project Ga0208463, IMG submission 150752) | Freshwater microbial communities from Lake Mendota, WI - 9JUL2008 deep hole epilimnion (SPAdes) | ecosystem: Environmental > Aquatic > Freshwater > Lake > Epilimnion/Euphotic zone ... | reverse complement strand
CAATAAGGCCCACCGCCGTCGGCCAATGATCATTCCGGTGGTCATCGTCGACTGAGCGGCCAAGCCGGCCCTAATTCGACTAGCCCCGCCTGCCTCCCGCATTTTGTCTGGGGTCGCTGTTAAAGTTTGTGGCATGGCAACGCGCAAACCCACGCCCAAAATTTCGGCTAGATCGGGTGCCAGCCGCACCCGAAAGCCGGCCAGCGAGGGCAACCCGCAGAACCTTGCCACCAGAATTTACATGGTTTTTGCCCACGGGGTAGGGGCAGCGGCCCGAGCCCTCAGCCCAGACCAGATTGCCAAAGAAGACCGCCGCGACGGCATCCCGTTCTTTCTGTTCTTGCTTGGCATCGCGGGCGCTATCTTCAGCTGGTTCTTGATCAATAACGAGTTTGCCCTCGGCTTGCACGTGGTCACTTTTGGCTTGCTGTTTGGAAAGCTGGCCCTGGCGCTGCCGGTCGTGATGGTGATTTTTGCCCTCTACCTGATGCGCCATCCCTCGACCGTGAGAGACAACGGTCGAATTGGCATCGGTCTATTTCTGCTGCTTGTTTCAATTAGCGGTTTCTTTCACCTGCTCGGCACTCAGCCGCAGCCAAGTGACGGCGAGTGGAAACTTGCTTACAACGGCGGGCTCTTCGGCTGGCTAATCTCTTGGCCTTTCTTGAACACCATCACAGTGTGGGGAGCGGTGCCGGTCATGGCGCTGATTGCCATCGGCTCGATGCTGATCATGAGCAAGACGGCGCCTACCAGAATTCCAGAGCGCTTGCGCGAATTGAAGCACTACCTCTTCGGCGAGGCCAAAGCTAAAGCCGAGCAAGACGCCGATGACGAAGATGAAATTCCCGATGCCTACGACGGCACAAAAGTTCCATGGTGGCGTCGCGGCAAAGGTTCAGACGAGGCTTTCGAAAAAGCTGTGCTCACCGACGGTTCTGAGCCAGACGATATCGAATCGCTAGATGCGCTTTTCAATCCGCAAACAGAGACCCACGTTCCTTCGGTTGACACCGCTGAGCCCGTCGACCTAGCCGAACCGCAAACCGAGCCAATCGACATTCCGCAGGCCGAGCAGCCAGAGCTCGATGCGGTCGCAGTTGCCGAACCCGTGAAGCCGATGCGCCTCAAGCCATATGTCTTGCCGTCGAACGACCTGCTAACCCCGGGCACACCGCCGAAGTCAAAGACCGCTGCCAACGATGCAATCGTTTCTTCGATCGACAGTGTTTTTGGTGAGTTTGACATCGCAGCCAAGGTAGTCGGGTTCTCGCGAGGCCCAACCGTCACGCGCTACGAAGTTGAACTTGCGCCAGGCGTGAAGGTCGAGGCGGTCACCCGCTTGACCAACAACATCTCTTATGCGGTTGCAAGCAACGAAGTGAGAATCCTCGCTCCAATTCCGGGCAAGTCGCTGATTGGAATTGAGATTCCAAACACAGATCGCGAAATCGTGTCGCTCGGCGACGTGCTGCGTTCACAGGTTGCTAAACAGAATCTTCACCCGCTAACCATCGGCGTCGGAAAAGACGTTGAGGGCGGTTACGTCGTCGCAAATCTTGCCAAGATGCCTCACCTTTTGGTCGCTGGAGCAACCGGCGCTGGTAAGTCGAGTTTCATCAACGCCATGATCACTTCGATTTTGATGCGCGCTAAGCCAGCCGAGGTGCGCATGATTTTGATCGATCCAAAGCGAGTCGAGCTTGCTGTCTACCAGGGCGTTCCGCACCTCATCACGCCAATCGTCACCGACGCCAAGAAAGCTGCCGAAATTCTGCAGTGGGTCGTCAAAGAGATGGATTCGCGCTACGACGACCTAGCCTCGTTTGGCTTCAAGCACATCGATGACTTCAACCGGGCCATTGTTGCCGGAGAGGTCAAACTGCCAGAAGGCAGCGAACGCAAACTGCAGCCATATCCATACCTGTTGGTCGTGGTCGACGAGTTAGCCGACCTCATGATCGTTGCGCCTCGCGATGTCGAAGATTCAATCGTGCGCATCACCCAGTTGGCTCGCGCCTCAGGAATCCACCTGATACTCGCGACTCAGCGACCATCCGTCGACGTGGTTACCGGCCTAATCAAAGCCAACGTTCCAAGCCGCCTTGCGTTCTCGGTTTCTTCCATTACCGACTCGCGCGTGATTCTCGATCAGACCGGCGCCGAGAAATTGGTTGGTCAGGGTGACGCGCTCTTCCTTCCCTACGGAACCAACAAGCCCATCCGTGTTCAGGGAGCCTGGCTGGCCGAGAACGAGCTTCAGCGAATCGTCGAGCACGTCAAGGCACAGATGAAGCCCGAGTATCGCGAAGACGTCAACGAAGCCAAAGCAACTCGCATTGTCGATGCCGACATCGGCGACGACCTAGAGGTTCTGCTGCAGGCCGCCGAGTTGATCATCAATTCGCAGTTCGGGTCTACTTCGATGCTGCAGCGCAAACTGCGCGTCGGCTTTGCCAAGGCTGGGCGCTTGATGGATCTTCTAGAATCACGCAACATCGTTGGCCCGAGCGAGGGTTCAAAAGCTCGTGATGTTTTGGTTCGCGCCGAAGACCTTGCTTTGGTTCTGGCCCAGTTGCGCGGTGAACCTGGCTCAAAGGCGACCCCAGCCGTTTCGCAGGCTGCCCGAGAAATCGAATCAGAACGCCCAGGGTTTGAAGCGCTTGCCGCCGGCGACCCAGCCGATTTCATTCCGCGTGGCAACGATGACGATGACGACGGCGACGAAGACGCCTGGCAGTTGACAGGGCGCAAGTAGTGGCTCTCGGCCTGAATTTGCCAAACAGCATCACTCTGCTGCGAATTCTGCTGGTTCCGGTCTTCATCACGCTGCTATTCGTCTCACCCGAAAAGAGCAGCCTCGAGCGCTGGTTCGTCGTCGCGATTTTCGTCTTGGCTATCTCGACCGATGGCATCGATGGGGCCATCGCGCGCAAGCGCAACCTGGTTACAAACCTTGGAAAACTTCTCGACCCAATTGCCGACAAGGCTCTCATCGGTGGCGCTCTGGTTGCGCTGTCAATTCTCGGCGAACTCAGCTGGTACATTACCGCAGCAATTTTGATTCGAGAAGTTGGCATTACCGTTTATCGTCTGATAGTTGCGAAGCGTCGCGTGCTGGCCGCATCGGGTGGCGGAAAATTCAAGACCGTGATGCAGTCAATTGCAATCGGCTTCTTGCTGTCGCCTCTCGACTATTACTTTCCATGGCTCATCCCAGTGGAGTTGGTGTTAATTTACCTAGCCCTCATCATTACGATTGTCACGGCGCTTCAATACATCGACGCAGAACTCAAGTTGCGCAAGTGAGTCATCAGCTTTTCGCAGATCTGATTGAGCAGCTCAAGGCCCGCGGTCTAAAACTCGCAATCGCGGAATCGGTAACCGGTGGATTGTTGAGTTCGAGTTTCGTGTCGGTTGAAGGCGCATCGAAGGTGCTGCTGGGTTCTGTGGTTGCCTACCAAAATTCTGCAAAACATCAGCTGCTCGGGGTTCCGCTTGAACTGCTTGATGCCAAGGGTGCGGTCAGTTTTGAAGTTGCGGTTTCGATGGCCGAAGGCGTTCGCAAGATGTTTGCCAAAACCGAGGCTGATCTCGGCTCTCTCGTCTCGCTTTCATCCACGGGCATGGCCAGCGCCGACTCGAGCGACCCGAAAGCACCGCCTGTCGGTTTGGTCTTTGTGGCCGCGCAATTGCCGGGTCAACCCGCTGAGTATCTGCGGCTCAGCCTTTCAGGTGACCGTGACGAGATTCGCCGAGACGCCGCCGAACAGGCCGGCCTGCTGCTGCAAAGTCTGATGAATCGGAACTAATCGGGACTAACCGGGGCAGCGGCCTTGTTTGTATCTTCACGACAGTCAGGCAACTTTCAGACACTTTGCCTAACTTTGTCAGAGGTACACGGTAGGTTATTTCAGAAGGAGGCTCTTATGGCACTGATTCGTCAGGAAATCGGCGATGTTCTGCGTGATTTTCGCACCCAAAAGGGTCAGACCCTCCGTCAGGTCGCAGCGAGAGCCAACGTGGCCTTGGGCTACCTGAGCGAAGTCGAGAGGGGCCAGAAAGAGGCATCCTCAGAGATTTTGGCGTCTTTGGCCGAAGCCCTAGACACCCCGGTCTCAGTAATCTTGCGCGAGGTCAGCGACCGTTTGGCGCTAATCGAAGGCGTCGAGATTCCAGATCTCGTTCCAGACACCTTCGCTCAGACCGTCAACGGCCGCCAATTCGCAGAGGTTGAGCTCGATGAGTTCGATGCCTTCTTGCTAGGCAGCTCGAGCAGCGCCTCAGCCAGCCAATCGGCCAAATAACCCCGCCAAATCAGCGTGAGGCTAAGTCAGTTTCATGAACTCATGGATGATGAGTTCGGTCAGGCCTACGGTGCCGTTCTGCTCAAGGATCTAGCCCTTCAGTCGCTCTCAGACCGAACCGGCCAGGCCTGTCTAGACGCCGGCGAAGACCCAAGAGCGGTTTGGCTAGCCATTTGCCAGACTGTGGGGGTTCCCGAGGATAGATGGCAGGGCAAGTCGCTAAAGAACAAAAAGACTAAATAGCGACACGCCAAGCGAAAGATTATTCGAAAATCTGTTCGAAACCTGCTAACCTGCTCACAAGCACTTCATTTGAGATAGTTCTCAACAGAAGCCGCGAGTTTCAGGCAAATGTCTGAGGTCACATCTAGTGTCAGTTGAAACATAAGCAGTCAGAAAGAAGCTCAAATGCCATCTCCATCAGATCGCGAAAAGGCCCTCGATACAGCACTAGCTCAGATCGACCGTCAGTTCGGCAAAGGCTCCATCATGCGTCTCGGCTCAGACGAGCGCGCACCGGTTGAGGTAATTTCAACCGGCTCTATCGCCCTAGATGTCGCTCTCGGCATCGGCGGTTTGCCGAAGGGTCGAATCGTCGAAATCTACGGCCCAGAATCTTCAGGAAAGACCACCGTCGCGCTACACGCGATTGCTAACGCACAGAAGAACGGTGGCACTGCCGCGTTCATCGACGCTGAGCACGCACTCGACCCGGTCTACGCTCAAGCACTTGGCGTTAACATCGACGAACTTTTGGTTAGCCAGCCAGACACGGGTGAGCAAGCCCTAGAAATCGCAGACATGCTGATTCGCTCTGGCTCGATCGACGTTATCGTCATCGACTCGGTCGCAGCCCTTGTTCCAAGAGCTGAAATCGAAGGCGAGATGGGTGATGCCCACGTTGGTCTGCAGGCACGATTGATGTCTCAGGCGCTGCGCAAGCTAACCGGCGCATTGAGCACAACCGGCACCACCATGATCTTCATCAACCAGTTGCGTGAGAAAATCGGTGTCTTCTTTGGAAGCCCAGAGACTACCGCCGGTGGTAAGGCGCTTAAGTTCTACGCCTCTGTTCGTCTAGACATCAGAAGAATTGAAACGCTCAAAGACGGAACCGAAGCTGTTGGAAACCGTACTCGCGTCAAGGTTGTCAAGAACAAGATGGCATCTCCGTTCAAGCAAGCCGAATTCGACATCATCTATGGAGTCGGAATCTCTCGCGAAGGCTCACTTCTTGACTTCGGTGTCGACCAAGACATCGTCAAGAAGTCTGGCGCCTGGTACACCTACGAAGGTGAACAGCTGGGCCAGGGCAAGGAGAACTCAAGAAACTACTTGCTAACCAACCCAGAGGTTGCCAACGAGATTGAAAAGAAAATCAAGCAGAAGCTCGGCATTGGTGTTCCAAAGGCCGTTGCAGATTTGCCTGCAGAAGTAGCTGAGGTTGCGGTCGAGGCCGAAAAGCCAGCTAAGGCAGCCAGCGCAAGCTAGGCGTATGAACTCAAGCAGACGGGGTGCTCCCGCCGGATTCAAGAAACGATACCCATCGAAAACTGATTCCGGCGAGGCACCCCGCAAGCTTTCCCCAGAGCGCCAGGAGCAACGCGCCCGAAACGTGCTGCTCTATCAGTTGGCCAGGGGAGCAAAGTCTGCGCAGACCCTGAGGCAGATTCTTGAGAAGCGCGAAATCGATGCTGAGATAGCAAACGCCGTTATCGATCGTTTCATCGAAGTCGGCCTCATCGACGACGTTGCTTATGCCGAAACAGTCGTCAATTCGAGGCAAAAGTTCAAGGGCCTTGCCAAGTCTGCAATTCGCCGAGAGCTGAGCCAAAAGGGCGTCGACGCGTCGATTGTCGAGCAGGTCACCTCAGACATAACGGTCGAAGACGAGTTAGCCATGGCCGTTGATCTCGCCACCAAACGAATAGGACGCATGGCGAACCTCGAGTACACGGTTCGCCAACGTCGACTAAACAGTTACCTCGCCCGCAAGGGCTACTCCTCATCAATCGTGTTAGTTGCCGCCAAACAGGCAGAACTGAGCTTGAGCGAAAAATCTTAGTCGGTTGTGCCTAAAAACAATTCGGTCAGCGACTTGGGTTGCGGGGTAAAATCGCAGGGATGACTCAAACACTCAACCGCACCTACGAGGTACGCACATTTGGTTGCCAAATGAACGTGCACGACTCAGAGCGCCTTTCGGGACTGCTCGAGTCTGCGGGCTACCTGCCGGGCGAGCAGGGTGAATCAGACGTTGTTGTATTCAACACCTGTGCCGTGCGCGAGAACGCCGACAACAAGCTCTACGGCAACCTAGGCATCCTGTTTGAGAAGAAGCAAGAGAACCCGTCACTGCAGATCGCCGTGGGTGGCTGTCTTGCACAGAAAGACCGCGACACCATCGTGGCTAGAGCCCCTTGGGTCGATGTGGTTTTCGGAACCCACAACATCTCTTCTCTGCCAGCGCTTCTGCAGCGCGCGCGGCACAATCAAGAGGCGCAGGTCGAAATTGTTGAGTCGCTCGAGACTTTTCCAAGCAGTTTGCCTGCCAAGCGTGATTCGACTTTCTCGGCATGGGTCAGCATTTCGGTTGGCTGCAACAACACCTGCACATTCTGCATAGTTCCAACCCTGCGCGGCAAAGAGCGCGACCGCAGCCCAGAAGACATCCTTGCCGAGATCAGAGCACTGGTAGCCGAGGGAGTCATCGAGGTCACACTTCTTGGCCAGAACGTAAACACCTACGGTGTTGAATTCGGTGACAAGGGGGCGTTCGCTAAACTGCTTCGCGCCTGCGGCGAGATCGAGGGTCTTGAGCGAGTTAGGTTCACCTCACCGCACCCTGCCGCGTTTACCGATGACGTCATCGAGGCAATGGCCGAGACCCCAAATGTCATGCCCCAGTTACACATGCCACTGCAGTCAGGCAGCGATCGCATTCTGAAAGAGATGCGTCGCAGCTATCGAAGCGATAAGTACCTTGGCATCATCGACCGGGTGCGAGAGGCCATGCCGCACGCATCGCTAAGCACCGACATAATTGTCGGGTTTCCAGGCGAAACTGAAGAAGATTTTCAAGAGACCATCCGTGTGGTTGAAGCGGCCAGATTCGCAGTCACCTATACCTTCCAATATTCGAAGCGTCCAGGCACCCCAGCGGCTGACCTGCCAGATCAGATACCGAAGGCCGTGGTGCAGGAGCGCTACGAGCGACTGCTATCCGTGGTGAATCGCCTTGCCCTCGAAGAGAATCAAAAGCAAATTGGCAAGACGGTAGAGGTTCTCGTTGCGAACGATGGCCGCAAAGACGACAGAACACACCGCATTTCCGGGCGTGCGCGCGATTTCCGTCTGGTGCACTTTGAGGTTCCCGCTGGCGAAGAGTTGCCGCGACCCGGAGACCTAGTCACCTGCACAATCACTGAGGCTGCCCCGTATCACCTGATTGCCGACTTGGGCGATGGGTCTAGCTACTCGGTTCGCAAAACTATCGCGGGCGATGCCTGGGATAGGGCAGAAGCTGCATCCTGCGGCGTCGGCGATGCACAAACCGCCAAGTCTAAGATTTCGCTCAGCCTCTCTGTGAAAACCAAACACGAAAATCACTAGCGTGTCGGCAATCAATTTGGTTGCGGTGGTTGGCCCTACCGGTTCCGGAAAATCCGAGTTGGGTTTGCAACTCGCCGAACATCTGATTGCTCGGCAAAGACCTGCGCAGATAGTCAACTGCGACTCGATGCAGTTCTATCGGGGAATGGACATTGGCACCGCAAAGCTGAGCATGGACGAGCGCAGGGGAGTCAAGCATCACATGATTGACACTCTCGACATTCGCGATGAGTCGACGGCGGCTGAGTATCAACAGCAAGTGCGACCGCTAATCGAAGAGCTTCAGGCCAAATCAATCACTCCGATTCTCGTTGGTGGTTCGATGCTTTACATCGCTGCCGCACTGAACACCTTCGAGTTTCCAGAGCGAGATGCCGAGTTGCGTCAACAGTTAGAGGTTGAACTAGAAGCGCTAGGTTCGCACGCAATGCACAGGCGCATAGCCGAACTCGATCCAATTGCCGCTTCTCGTATTGACCCGCTAAACGGCAGACGAGTTGTCAGGGCACTTGAGATTCTGCTGATCACCGGAGAGCCTTTCAGCGCTGCCCTGCCCGACGAAAATGAATCTTGGCAACCAGTGCTCGAGATCGGCCTTAACTCCGATCGCGCGCACCTGGTCGAAAGATTGGCAAAAAGAGTCGAGAAAATGTGGCAGCAGGGATTGGTCGATGAGGCCCAGTCTCTGATCAGCAGCGGCTTGCGCGAGGGCAAGACCTCGTCGATGGCGATTGGTTATCGGCAGGCACTAGCGCAGTTGGATGGCGAACTCTCGCAGCAGGAAGCAATCGACCAAACCGTGCAGCTCACCCAGCGCTATGCCAGACGACAGATGTCGTGGTTCAGACGTGATGAGCGCATCAACTGGTTTGACTACCAGCAGCCTGACCTGTTCGGCGCTGTCACCGAACTTGTGGCGGCCAAGGCCCCGCATTTGATTGGCGAATAGGCTAATACCCATGGTCAACCAAATCGATTTCACCAAGGGGCACGGAACCGGCAACGATTTCGTCTTGGTGCTAGATGCCGATGCAGAGCTGAAGCTCTCGCAAAAGCAGATCGCCAAGATTTGCGACCGCAACTTCGGCGTTGGGGCCGATGGTCTCATCCGTGTGGTTCGAACCAAGAACAGCCCAGAGGTGAGTCATCTCTTGAAAGACGCCCCCGAAGCCGAGTGGTTCATGGATTACTACAACGCCGACGGAACCACTGCCGAAATGTGCGGAAACGGCTCAAGGGTGTTCGCCCGATTCTTGATTGAGAAGAACCTCGTGTCACTCGAAGATTCGCAGGCCCTCTCGATTTCAACGCGCGCCGGAGTGAAAGATCTGCAGCGCAACATGGCGGGCTTCGCCGTCGACATGGGGCGTTGGAAACTCGACGAGTCCGAAGTGTTGGTTAGGGCCAGTCAACTGGATGTGGCAAGGCCGGGACTTTCAATCAGCGTAGGCAACCCTCACGTTGTCGTGGCTCTCGCCGATGCAGAGGAACTCAAAGAACTCAATCTGCATCAAGCGCCGCAACTGCAGCCTCAGCCCGAAGCCGGTGCAAACGTGGAGTTTGTAGTTCCAGATGAACCCATGATCAAAAATGGCGTCGGCTACATTTCGATGCGGGTGTTTGAGCGTGGTGTTGGCGAAACTCTGTCGTGCGGAACCGGCATTTGTGCGGCCGCTCTAGCTACGCGCTACTGGGCCGGAGCGGGAGCTCCGAACACCTGGCAGGTTACCGTTGCCGGTGGAACGCTGGGTGTGCGAATGTTTGCCACCGAAGATGGTGAGCACGTTGGCTTGAGCGGCGCGGCCGTGCTCAGCTTTGAAGGCACAATCGACCTCGACTCGCTCTAGTTAGAGTCGCTCGCAGCGAAGAATTCGAAAGCCTTTGGCGGTGTCGACCCTTTCGCTCGCCAGACTTTCAAAATTTGTCTGCAGCCATTTGAGAAGGGTGTCAGCACCCAAGTCTTTCGAAACCACCAGGTAGGCGTCGCAGCCGACTTCGAGCTTTGGCAACCACTCATTGAGAATCTCGTGCAGCGCCTGTTTGCCAACACGGATGGGCGGGTTCGACCAGATGCCAGAGAATCGAATGTCGTTTGGCACTTCTGCTGGCAAGACCGTGCGAATGTTCGATAGCCCGAGTTTCTCGGCATTCATGCGCGTGAGCTCTAACGCGCGTTCGTTCACATCGACAGCCCAGACGGTTGCCTCAGGGCGGGCAGCTGCAAGACTCAGAGCAATTGGCCCCCAGCCGCAACCAAGGTCAAGCAGGTGTCCTGAATTGGGGGCATTCTCGGAGTGCTCCAGAAGAATTGCCGTTCCCGTATCCATGTGATCGGGGCTGAAGGTAGAGCCGGCTGTGAATAGTTCAACTCGCTCGCCGTTGATTGACGTGAAAATCGTCTTAGTTTTGAACTCACCAACCGGTTGCTCAGAGAAATAGTGTTCGCCCGACATGAACCAAACCCTATCCCAAACTATGGTTGAACTAATGACTGAAAACACTGATTCAAACTCGACAGATCGTGGAGCCGAGGTAATCGACCGCATTCTTCGCAGAGGAGAGCGAGCCGCAGCTCTTGGCGCAGATGACAGTCACGGGCACCAGAATTTCGACGGCGATCAACTTGAACTTGAAGAACGCGCGGCGCTGCGCCGAGTCGCCGGATTGTCGACCGAGCGTGAAGACATCAGCGATGTCGAGTATCGACAGCTGCGACTCGAGAAGGTCATCGTCATCGGCCTATGGGGTCAGCAAACTTTAGCCGAGGCCGAGAATTCGCTGCGCGAGCTCGCCGCTCTAGCCGAAACCGCCGGCGCCGAGGTTCTCGACGGATTGCTTCAGCGCAGAACTCATCCAGACATGGCAACTTACCTAGGCAAGGGGAAGGCTCAGGAGCTCAAACTTTTGGTGCAGCAGGTCGGTGCCGATACCGTGATTGCCGATACCGAGCTAGCGCCGAGCCAGCGACGTGAACTCGAGAATGTTGTCGATGCGAAGGTCATCGATCGCACCGCCGTGATTCTCGACATCTTTGCCCAGCACGCTAAGAGCAGAGAGGGCAAGGCCCAGGTTGAACTGGCTCAGCTCGAGTACCTGCTGCCGAGGCTTAGAGGTTGGGGTGAGTCGATGTCGCGCCAGGCCGGTGGTCAGGCCGCCGGCGGTGTTGGCATGGGTTCTAGGGGTCCCGGTGAGACCAAGATCGAACTCGATCGCCGAAGAATCAACACGCGCATGGCCAAATTGCGAAAGCAGATTGCCGCGATGAAGCCCGCCCGCGATACCAAGCGGGCCAGTCGAACCAAGAACGGAATCCCGAGCGTTGCCATCGCGGGGTACACGAATGCGGGTAAGTCCTCTTTGCTCAACCGACTCACTCGGGCCGGCGTGCTGGTCGAGAACGCACTGTTCGCCACGCTAGACCCCACTGTGCGCAAGACCCAGACACCAGATGGCAGACCTTTCACCTTCGCAGACACGGTCGGCTTCGTGCGAAATCTGCCGCACCAATTGGTCGAAGCCTTTCGTTCAACTCTCGAGGAAATCTCGGCAAGCGATTTGGTTGTGCACATTGTCGATGCCTCGCACCCTGATCCGGCCGGCCAAATTGCAACCGTCAGGGATGTCATCGGTGAAGTTGGCGCACGTGATATTCAAGAGCTTGTGGTGTTCAATAAGTGCGACCTGGTTGATGAAACACAGCGACTGGCTTTGCGTGGTCTCGAACCCGGTTCACTTTTGGTTTCGACTAGAACCGGGGAAGGCATTGCCGCGCTAGAAGCAGCAATTGCAAAGTTACTTCCAGAACCAAATGTCGCGGTGTCGCTTTCTATTCCTTACAACAGGGGAGACCTGGTTTCGCGAATGCATTTGAATTCGCGAATCACCAATCTGACCTACGAAGAAGATGGAACCCATGTTGACGCCATGGTCACGCCAGAATTTGCGGCAGAGCTGTCGCAGTTTTCGCGCTAGAGCTGCTGAGCCTTAAACCTTGCGAAGAACGGTTACGACTTTTCCAAGAATCTCGCAGTTGTCTGCAGGGATCGGCTCGTAGTTTGAGTTTCTCGGCAGCAACCAGGTGTGGCCGTCGCGCTGCTTGAAAATCTTGCAGGTTGCTTCACCGTCAATCATGGCGGCAACCATATCGCCGTTTTCTGCGGTCTTTTGCTGTCGGCAGACAATTAGGTCGCCCTCAACTATTGATGCGTCGATCATCGAGTCACCCTTGATTTCGAGCATGAAGAGATCGCCCTTGCCGGTGAGCGCTCGAGGCACTGGAACGTATTCGCTGATGTTCTGCTCGGCGGTGATTGGAACACCGGCCGCGATTGAACCTACGAGAGGAACGTGGGCGGCGTCGCCGAATTGAACCGGATTCTCGCTGTCTGCTCGCTCTAGTCCCTCGGGTTCGATTAGAACCTGGATGCCTCGGGCCAGGCCGTCTTTCAGATCGATAAACCCGGCCTTTTCGAGTTGGTTGAGCTGGTGGCTGACACTTGAAACGGCCTTCAGCTCGACGTTTTCGGCGATCTCTCGCATGGATGGGGCATAGCCGCGCTCGTCTTTGAAGCGGATGATGTAGTCGAGGATTCTGGCCTGCACGGCACTGAGGTGCTCGGCGCGGCGATTGTTGTCTGACATGGTTGCCCCTTTCCTGGCTCTTAGCGGTCAATCTGCTGCGGTTGGTGCCGTGTCAGTGGCTACCGCTTGACTGCTCTTATCGAAACTTTATTCGAATTTCGGTCAAAAAACAAACAGATTTTCGAAAGTGTCGAGAAAAGACTTGACATCCTGTGGGTGTGTTGTCGTATTCTTGTTCTAATTCGAACAGATGTTCGAAAAGAAAGGCTAAATCATGGTTCTTGTAGATCCTCGCCGTTTCGTCCAGCGGGTAGGCATGCTCGTCGTCGCTGGGTTCGCTGTCACCAGCTTCGTCTTTGGTCAGGTGGCTAGCGCTAATGACTCCCAAGCAGAGCAGGTTTACTACTCTGTTGCCTCGGGCGACACCCTTTGGAAGATTGCTGCCGATCAGGCTCCAAACCAAGATCCTCGCGACTTTATCGCGCAACTCGTTGAACTAAACAAGCTCACCACTGACGGTGTCACTCCCGGTCAGCGGTTGCTACTGCCAAACGGTTAGTCCTCCGTTTAGCGCTGCTCGCGCGGAGAGTCATCTGGGGCCTTTGGGTAACCTTTACCTGTGGCGCACCCTGATGATTCTCCGATTCGCGATGACTCTCACCTAGAGACTCCGATTGTCGCCATTTTCGAATACGCCGGCTCACATGCCGACAAAGTTGCAAACTTTCTGGCAACACACGACGCGGATGTATACGTCTCATCAAATTGGGCCATCTGTCTTGCCGCCGACGGGCTAATTATTCCGGGCGGTAATTCTCCAGAAGAAATTGCTCGAGAAATCAAACCGCTTCGCGCAGCGGAGCTAATAGATGCGAGGCTGCTTGCTAACCGGTCAGTTTTAGCAATCGGCAACGCCTTCAACTTACTTTTCGAAACCGAAGAAGAATCTGATTCCAACGTATTCAATCAGTGGCCGGGGGTATCGGAGCAACTTGAATCGATTGCAGTGCCGCTGTGCTGCAAAGTTGAGGGAGCTCTCGATTCGCATCTTTTCAGCGGTGTTCAAGCCGAAGAGTTTCTGTTCGAAGTTGCTAGATACGTTACCGAGTGGAAGCTCGATTCGCAGGGCCCGATGACTGCTCCAAAGGTAAGTTGGGCGAAGGCTGCTGACGAAGTAAATTTCATCGCGGCGATTGAGAATGGTCCGCTGGTTGCCACTCAGTTTCATCCAGAAAATTCAGGTGAACAGGGCAATGCTTTGCTAACTAATTGGATTCGATCTCTATGACGACCACTAGCTCGGTGAATGCGAGACTGCAACTTTTGCCAGCCGTCGACGTTTCCGACGGCCAGGCGGTGCGGCTTACGCAGGGCAACTCAAACTCTGAAACCCAATACGGTTCTGCGGTTGAAGCGGCTCGATTGTGGCTTGATGCGGGTGCCGAGTGGATTCACCTCGCCGACCTAGACGCAGCGTTCTCAAGAGGGCACAATCGCGAAGTGCTAGCCGAGGTAGTGGCTAACGCTGGCGGCGCAAAGGTTCAGTTGAGCGGCGGCATCCGTGATTTGGCGACCCTAGAAGCCCTGCTAGACCTGGGGGCAGAGCGAATTGTTCTCTCAACCATGGCGCTGCAGGATGCAGAGTTCGTGCGTGAATCCATTGAACAGCACCGAGAGCTAATTGCCGTTGGTCTAGACGTCAGGGGAGACCGCCTGGTCGCCAGAGGCCAAACTGCCGAGGGCATGCTTCTGGCCGAAGCGCTCGAACTGCTGGAGCGTTTCGATTGTCGGCGTTACGTCGTCACCGATGTCACCCGCGACGGAACACTCGGTGGCCCAAACTACGAGTTGCTTTCGCTGGTGATGTCGCAGACCAAGAAGCCGGTGGTTGCGTCGGGCGGCATTGCTTCGTTGAACGACATTCGCGAACTTCGATCAATGGTTGGTGACGGCCTGGAAGGCGCAATTCTCGGCAAAGCGCTATACGCGAAGAACTTCACTATCGAACAGGCACTAGAGACTGCGGGCGAAAATGACTTTTGACCACGAGCACATCAACAAGAACAAGTTTTCAGATTCCGCAGGTACACCCTGGGCCGGCCGCGCTTTCGATGTCAACAACTTTTCGGGTGACGATGGTTCTGCTCCGGCTGCCCTGCTAGCCGCGCTAACCGCATTTCACGCTCGCGAGGTTGACGCAGAGGTGGTCATCGATGCCATAAGAGAGAGCCGCCTGTTGATTCCGCTGCTCGCCGAAGTTGCAGAGAGCGAAGTCGGAGCGCACGGCCTGAAGACAGATAAGAGCGCCGATCTAAGCATCGTCACGGTAGCCACTCCCGACGATCAGAACGGCTTGCCGGTTTTCAGTTCGGTTGCAGCAATGCAGCGTTGGAACTCAACCGCTCGGCCGGTGCCCGCTGATGCTCGCCGTGTCGCGCTCGCGGCTGTCGCAGAAGACAACACGCGAATAATTCTTGACCCCGAGAGCGAAACAGAATTTGCCATTAGGCGACCTGCCATAGCGGCGATAGCTCAGGGCCTGGTGTGGGTGCATCCCGCTCGTAACACCGAGGTGCGCGAAGCAATCGCTCGGGTGCTCGGTGCAAAAACAGACTTTTTGAGTTTCAAACTGCTCGACGAAGATTTGTCGTCAAGATTGCACTCGGCCGAGCTGATGCTCGAATTGCAACTCGCACCCGGTTTGACAGAAGAACGGGTCACTGAACTGGTTCAGCAGCTGGCGATCGGTTTGGGTGAGAGCGCTGAAATCGCGGAGCACGTCGATAGCCTTCGGGTCAAGCTGGCCTGAACCCTCGGCCGAGAGCCGGTAGCTAGTTGACCGGGCCGGTGTACTTTTCGCCAGGGCCTTGCCCCGGGGCATCCTTGATCACGGATGCTTCGCGAAATGCCAGCTGTAGCGAGCGAAGGCCGTCTCGAAGCGGTCGAGCGTGGTGGTCGCCAAGGTCTTGAGCGGCCGCGGTTAGCAGCCCAGCCAGGGCATTGATAAGTTTGCGGGCCTCATCCAGGTCGGCTTTGTGGCCGTCTTCACCAAGGCCGCATTGAACCGCGGCTGCGCTCATGAGGTGAACGGCAGTCGTCGTGATCACCTCGACGGCGGGCACCTCCGAGATGTCGCGCACCTGATCGGCTACGTCGCGAAACTCTTGAGAATCAAAATCTGGCAAGGGGTTTACTCCTGTTTAGTCGTTCTGCTAGGCTAACCCATGGCTCCGAGGTTCGCCTCGGTCAGAAGTGGATTCATTTCCCACCTAGTCCACCGACTTTTTAGGTGTTCGGGTAAAGCTTTTGGAAACTTCGTTTCTGTACGCGCGCTCCCTGCGTTGCGTGGCCAAGGTAATCAATACCAATGTCACATCTAAAGAGGAGCAAAGATCAGCGACCCACGTATCAATGAGCGCATTCGCGTGCCAGAGGTTCGCCTCGTCGGCCCAGCGGGTGAGCAGGTTGGTGTAGTTCGTATCGAAGAGGCAATGCGTCTTGCACAAGAAGCAGATCTCGACCTAGTCGAGGTAGCCCCAGATGCAAAACCGCCAGTAGCGAAACTAATGGACTTCGGAAAATTCAAGTATGAAGCTGCACAGAAGATTCGTGAGGCAAGAAAGAACCAGGTCAACACAATTCTGAAAACCGTTCGTTTCGGTTTGAAGATTGACGACCACGACTACGCAACCAAGCGCGGGCAGATTGAGAAGTTCCTCAAAGCTGGTGACAAGGTAAAGGTAATCGTAGTTTTTCGCGGTCGTGAGCAGAGTCGTCCAGAGATGGGCGTGAAGCTGCTCCAGAAGCTTGCCGAAGAAGTGAACGTGTTCGGAGTCGTTGAATCGACACCATCGGTTGATGGTCGAAACATGGTTATGGTTATCGGTCCATTGAAGAACAAGGCAGAGGCTAAGGCCGAAGCGAAGAAGGCGGCAGCCAAGGCAGAAGCCAAGGTTGCGCCAACTGAGAGCAAAGAGTCGGCAAAGGCCGACGAATAGAAGGAGAAAGCAATGCCAAAGCAGAAGACCCACTCGGGCGCTAAGAAGCGTTTCCGCTTCACCGGTAGCGGCAAGCTCATGAAGCAGCAGATCAACATGCGCCACAACCAGGAGCACATGTCGAACCGTCGCAAGCGTCGACTAAACGTTGACCAGGTCGTCTCACCAGCAGACTTCAAGACCATCAAGAAGCAACTCGGCAAGTAACCGAATTTTTAGAACTAGGAGCATCTACAAATGGCAAGAGTAAAAAACGCGGTTAACTCGCACAAGAAGCGTCGTACCGTTCTCGAGCGTGCCTCGGGTTACCGCGGTCAGCGTTCACGTCTTTACCGCATGGCAAAGCAGCAGATGCTGCACTCGTTGGTTTACGCATTCAACGACCGTCGTGCTCGCAAGGGTGACTTCCGTCGCCTCTGGATTCAGCGAATCAACGCAGCTGCGCGTTCAAACGGCATGACCTACAACCGCTTCATTCAGGGATTGGCTTTGGCTGGCGTTCAGGTTGACCGTCGCATCCTTGCCGACCTCGCCGTAAACGAGCCGAAGACTTTCGCAACCTTGGTTGCTTCGGCTAAGGCTGCGCTTCCTGCAGACACTTCGGCACCGAAGGCAAAGTAGTAGCAATTGCTAACTGATCCCAAGTCGAACCAGGTTCGCGGGGTCGCCAAGCTTAACAAGAAAGACGCCCGGTCAGAGACCGGGCTCTTTCTGCTTGAGGGCCCGCAAGGATTGCGTGAAGCGCTCTCACGACCAAAGCTGATTGTTGATTTGTATGTCACGGCAGAAGCCGTCGATCGCCACACCCAACTAATCGAACAGGCCGAGGCTGCGCACGTAGAAGTGCAAATGGTTTCCGATGCCGTTCTCAAAGTTATGTGCGACACCGAAACACCGCAGGGAATTTTGGCAGTCTGTCAGCAAATTCACGTCGAACTCGATGACCTGCTCGCAACTAAACCGAAGCTGATAGCACTGCTCGCTAACATTCGTGATCCCGGTAATGCCGGCACAGTTCTTCGCGCGGCCGACGCCGC
>Ga0208463_1000141_pt1 | contig 18595 bp, 17 predicted proteins | sample LakMenEpi09Jul08_FD_150752 | JGI IMG/M metagenome (GOLD analysis project Ga0208463, IMG submission 150752) | Freshwater microbial communities from Lake Mendota, WI - 9JUL2008 deep hole epilimnion (SPAdes) | ecosystem: Environmental > Aquatic > Freshwater > Lake > Epilimnion/Euphotic zone ... | reverse complement strand
CTGATCGCAGCGGGAAAACTCGAGGTGCCTGGACTAAATCGGGCTCGTGGGAGCGCTATCGGGGTAGGAAATCCGTGAGAATTGGTCGTTTTTTCGCTTTTTGAGGCATTTTTTGCTCAAAACGCCAATTCAATAGGTAGTCGTCCACGGATTCAGGAGACACCCGATGTCAGCCAAAGAGATACTCACTGGAGCTGAAGCGCTCATCCGTTCGCTTGAAATGGAAAACGTGGAGACCATGTTTGGTCTTCCTGGTGGCTGCATTCTTCCGGCGTATGACCCTTTGCTGAAATCCAGCATTCGCCACATCCTCGTTCGACACGAACAAGGTGCAGGCCACATGGCGCAGGGCTATGCCCATGTCACTGGTCGCCCTGGTGTCGCCATGGTGACAAGTGGTCCGGCCGCAACAAACATGGTGACACCTCTGTGCGACGCATTCATGGACAGCATTCCGATGGTGTGCATCACTGGTCAAGTTGCGACAACTGCAATTGGTACCGATGCTTTCCAAGAGTGCGACACGATCGGCATTACCCGAAGCGTGACAAAGCACAACGAACTCATCATGCGCGCCGAGGACATTCCGATGGCTGTGCGTCAGGCTTTTCACATCGCAACGACGGGTCGTCCTGGTCCAGTGCTGCTCGATGTCCCCAAAGACATTCTCATCAACACGATGGAATGGAATTGGCCAACGGACGAAGAAGTTCTCGCTGCGCTACCTGGTTATCGCACCGTCACAGAAGGTGACCCAAAGCAGATCAAAGCTGCCGCAAAGTTGTTGTTGTCATCTGAGCGTCCAGTTCTGTATTTGGGTGGTGGCGTGTTGAAGGCACGTGCAGCAGAAGCAGTGAGAGAACTCGCTGAAATGTTGCAAGCACCAGTAGTCACAACATTGATGGCACGCGGCGCCTTCCCTGACAATCATCCACTGTGTTACGGCATGCCCGGTATGCACGGGACTGCCACTGCAATTACCGCGATGCAAAAGGCTGATCTTTTGTGTGCGCTTGGCGCTCGTTTCGATGATCGCGTGACAGGCAAGATCGCCGGCTTTGCTCCAGAAGCAAAGATTATTCACGTTGACATCGACCCAGCAGAGCAAGGCAAAGTTCGCAAGCCAGATGTTCCGTTGACGGGTGATTGCCGAATCATCGTTGAAGAAATCATCAAAGCCATTAAGGAATTGCAGGCTGCAGGCACTGCACAAGTCGACATCACACCATGGCGTAGTCGTGTCAACGGATGGCGTGAACAGTTCCCACTCGTATATGAACCATCAGAACCTGGTGCGCGTTTGAAGCCGCAGTTCTGTCTTGAGCGTTTGCGTGATCTTGCACCTGAAGGCACCATCGTGTGCGCTGGTGTTGGTCAGCACCAGATGTGGACAAGCTTGTACTGGGAATTCAATGAGCCATACACATGGGTGAACTCCGGTGGTCTCGGAACAATGGGTTTCTCTGTGCCTGCAGCAATTGGTGCAAAGGCTGGTCAACCAAACAAAACCGTGTGGGCGATTGACGGTGACGGTTGTTTCCAGATGACTGCACAAGAACTGGTGACTGCAACCACTGAAGGTATTCACGTGAAGATTGCAATTCTCAACAACACGTACCTCGGCATGGTGCGTCAGTGGCAAGAGATGTTCTACGGAGAGCGTTATTCCGAAGTTGATCTTTCTGGTTGCCCAGACTTCGTGAAGTGGGCTGAAGCAATGGGTTGCGTCGGAATCCGCGTTGAGTCACCAGAAGAAATCGATGCGGCCATTGAACGCGCGAACAGCATCAATGACCGCAGTGTTGTGATTGAGTTCCGCGTTGAGGAATTCGAAAAGGTGTTCCCCATGGTTCCTGCAGGCGCAGCGAACGATGATGTGCTTCTTCACCCGATGCAAGAAAGCCGTCGGGAGTTCCTCAAGTGAGCACACTGAATACGAATAATCCTTACGGCGATTCGCACAAGCACCACATCTTGTCGGTCATCGTGCAGAACCGTCCCGGTGTGCTTGCACGCGTGTCGGGTCTTTTCGCACGTCGCGGATACAACATCTATTCGCTTGCAGTCGCACCGTCGTACGATCCCGATTTCAGTCGCATCACCATGGTGGTCGACATCTCTGCAACACCACTCGAGCAAATTGTGCAGCAGTTGTTCAAGCTCATTGATGTTGTTGAAATCACCGAACTTAATCCCCGTCATTCCGTTGAGCGCGAGATGCTCATGGCTTCCATTCAGGTGGAAGGGGATCGCCGTGCACAGGTCGTTGACCTCGCCGGCATATATGAGGCGAAGGTTCTGGACGTTGGGTCTGCCTCCCTCACCATTTCTCTTGACGACACGCCCGAGAAACTTGACGATTTTGAGGAATTGTTACGTGGATATGGCATCGTTGAGAGCCAAAGAACGGGCAGAGTTGCTCTGCCCAAGTTGGAACGCGAGGCACCAAAAGGTGTCACAAAGGGAAAGGCAAGCTGATGGCAGCAAAGATGTATTACGAAAAGGACGCTGATCCATCGATCATTCGTGGCCGCAAGGTCGCAATCATCGGTTATGGCTCACAGGGTCACGCTCATGCGTTGAACCTGAAGGAGAGCGGTGTTCAGGTCGTCGTTGGTTTGCGCGAGGGTTCATCCTCTGCAGCCAAGGCAGAGGCCGCTGGTCTCACCGTCAAGAGCATCGCTGATGCAGCCAAGTGGGCAGACGTCATCATGATGACAATGCCTGACACAGAGCAGAAGGCCACATACAACGATCACATCAAGCGTTACATGAAGGCCGGTAAGGCTCTCGCGTTCGCACATGGTTTCAACATTCGTTTCAAGCGCATTCGCCCACCAAAGGGTGTCGACATCATCATGATCGCACCTAAGGGTCCAGGTCACTTGGTGCGTCGTACCTACACAGAAGGTGGCGGCGTTCCTTGCCTCATCGCTGTCGAGCAAGATGCAACCGGCAATGCAAAAGCACTCGCTTTGTCATACGCAGAAGCAATCGGCGGCGCACGTTCAGGTGTGATCGAGACAACTTTCACCGAAGAGACTGAGACCGACTTGTTCGGCGAGCAGGCAGTGCTGTGCGGTGGCGTTGCAGCTCTCGTTCAGGCTGGCTTCGAAACCCTCACTGAAGCTGGTTACCAGCCAGAGATGGCGTACTTCGAGTGCTTGCACGAAGTGAAGCTCATCGTTGACCTCATGTACGAAGAGGGCATCACCGGAATGCGCTACAGCATTTCTGACACCGCTGAATACGGCGACGTCACACGTGGTCCTCGCGTCATCACGCCAGCAACAAAGAAGTCGATGCAGAAGATCCTCAAGGAAATTCAGTCCGGCAAGTTTGCTCGCGAGTGGATCAAGGAATCAGAAGAAGGCCGTGCAAACTTCAATGCATTGCGTGAAGCTGGCGCCAAGCACCCCATCGAAGAAGTGGGCAAGCGCTTGCGCGGCATGATGCCGTGGTTGTCTGCAGGTAAGCAGTCAGTGTCGGAAGTGTCCGGCGGCTGATTCGGCTTCCTCTTCGCATAACGAAGACTTTCAAAAGGAGCGTCACCTTCGGGTGGCGCTCCTTTTGCTTTTCGTTCTCACCGCCTCCCATTGAACTCATGTCAGAATTCGAAGAGTCAATGTCTGTCTATACTGACAAAATGTTCTCTAATCGCTCATGTGGTTTTCGCAAGGCACTCGCGTGTTCTGCGGTCGTGTTTGCGCCATTTGCTTCTCAGGTCATGTCGTCTTCAGTGGTGCACGCTGCAGCCTGCGTCCCGAATGAGCGCGGTACCGATACAGAAACAATCTTGACCTTTCGCACGACGGGAACATGTCAATGGACAGTTCCATCGGGAGTCACCTCTGTTCGCGCGTTGATCGTTGCAGGTGGCGGAGGCGGAGGTTCCGACAACGGTGGCGGTGGCGGTGGTGGTGGTGTCATTCACGACCAGAACATCACGGTGACACCTGGCGCTTCCATGAACATTGTTGTTGGTAACGGCGGTGCTGGTGCGGTGAATGCGTCATCTGTCGCATCCAATGGCGGTAACTCGAGTTTTGCCTCTTTGGTTGCGCGTGGCGGTGGCGGCGGAGGAAGCATTGACAATACTGCTGGTGCCGATGGCGGATCTGCCGGAGGACGAGCTGCGAACCGTTGGGGCGGGGCCCAAGATGCAATCGCAACAACTTCTCCGTCACAAGGGAACAACGGCGGCGCAAAACTTAACGGTGGTTTTGGCGGTGGCGGCGGTGGCGGCGCTTCCTCTGCAGGTGGTTCCGGCGGATCAAACATGGGCGGCAACGGTGGAGATGGCTTCAGCAGCGACATTGATCTGAATTTTCAAGAACTGCTCGTCTTCGGTGGCGGTGGCGGCGGTGGTGGCGATAGCAACAATGCGGGAGATGGCGGTAGCGGTGGCGGCGGCGCAGGAAGCCGACGAGGAGATCAAACTCCTACTGCGGGACTAAATGGACACGGCGGTGGCGGTGGCGGTGCTGGTGGAAGTGTGGCCGGTGGTCTTGGAGCACGCGGAGGCTCTGGCGTTGTCATTCTTCGATTCACACGCACCGTGTCCACCTATGCGGTGATTTACGAAGGATATAGCGCGACCCTCACAGCTCCCACTGGACGCACGTTTACCAATGTTGCATACGCCTCATATGGCACGCCGAGCGGAGCATATGGCTCGTATGTGGCGGGTGATTGTCACGAGGCGAACACACGAGACATCTTGCTTCCGTTAGTGGTTGGCCAAAACTCGGTGACAATTAGCGCTGATAACGGAGTGTTTGGTGATCCGTGCGGAGGAACATACAAATGGCTCGCAGTGTCTCTTGCATTGTCAGCGCCGCCAGTCGTTGCTACTACAACAACGACATCAGTTGTTACGACTACAACAGCACCAGCAGTGTCTCCCACTGTCACGACTACGCCACCGGCACTTGACATTGTTGTCGTTGCACCGGCAACATCGGTCGTTCCTGGCACGACTGTTCCCATTGGTCAATCACAAATCCCTTCGATTGCTGGAACATCAAAATCAACACCGTCAACAACGACGCCACTACTCACTGCAACAACAACTACGACTGTGAACCCTTCAGGCACTATCGCACCGAAAGTACCGAAAGCTCCGTCTGCTCCGTCGGTTGTTGCAGGGTCCGCTGCTGTGAACGTTGGTGGGAAAACAGAAACTGCAACTGTTGAACGTTCGAATAATCAACTTGTTGTTTCTGTTGGTGCCTTGAAAGCTGTTGTTGGTGGGTTGAACCCCGATGGTTCTCAGATGGCACTCGATGATGACGGCAACGTGCGATTAAACACTGGTGACACTGTGCGCATCAAGCTCGCAGGTTTCAAACCGGGAACCCAGATGGAAGCATGGTTGTTCTCTACTCCGGTTTTGTTGGGCACATCCAAAGTAGGCGTGGATGGTGCAGTAACGGGATCGTTCACAATTCCGAAAAATGCTCCAGAGGGTGCGCACCGTGTAGTGATTGTTGCTCAAACAATGGATGGCAAACCGGCGACATTGGCTGTTGGCATCAATGTGGGTGAGTGGGACTCTGGTCCTGGTGTTGCCGTTTGGCTCATTGTTCTGCCCATCGCTTTAGCGGTAGTGGGTGGGCTGCTGTTGCCTGCCCAACGTCGACGCCGTCGTGCGGCAGGGGAAATGTGACGGCTGGCTAATTCCGACTTGTTAGGTCGGGAATTGGCAGATAGGGTTCCCGCCATGAGTAACGCCAATTGGGGTTTTGAGACCCGTCAGATTCACGCAGGACAGCAGCCAGACCCCACCACAGGTGCTCGCGCTGTTCCCATCTACCAAACCACCTCGTATCAGTTCCGCGACAGCCAGCACGCTGCAAACCTCTTCGCACTCGCAGAGATCGGCAACATTTACACCCGCCTCATGAACCCCACCACGGGTGTTCTTGAAGCTCGCTTGTCAGACCTTGAAGGCGGCACAGCGACTGCAGTTGGTCTTCCAGGAGCACTTGTTGTTGCATCTGGTCAGAGCGCGGCAACTCTCGGCATTCTCACACTTGCTGAAGCGGGTGCACACATCGTTGCATCGCCATCGTTGTACGGCGGCACGTACAACTTGTTGCACTACACATTCCCGAAGATGGGTATCGAGGTCACCTTTGTTGATGATCCAGATGACCTCGCGCAATGGAAGGCAGCGATTCGTCCGAACACCAAGTTGTTCTTTGGCGAAGTTCTTGCCAACCCGAAGAACGACGTGTTTGACATCGAAGGTGTCTCCAAGGTTGCACATGATCACGGCATTCCATTAATGCTCGACAACACAGTGCCAACTCCATACGGCATCCGTCCGTTGGAGTGGGGTGCTGACATTGTCATTCACTCAGCAACCAAGTTCCTTGGTGGCCATGGCACAGCAATCGCAGGCGCAATCATTGACGGTGGAAAGTTTGACTTCGCTGCAAGTGGTCGTTTCCCGAACTTCACAGAGCCAGACCCCAGCTATCACGGTCTTGCGTACTGGCCAGCACTTGGTGCCGGCTCGTACATCATCAAGGCACGCGTACAGATGTTGCGTGACCTCGGCATGTCGGCAAGCCCATTCAACGCATGGAGCATCTTGCAAGGTGTTGAAACATTGTCATTACGCATGGATCGTCACTGGGACAACGCCGCGAAGGTTGTTGACTTCTTGGAGAAGCAGGGCGAAGTTGTTGCTATTAACTACGCCGGTTTGCCAACAAGCCCATGGCACGAGCGTGCGAAGAAATATTTCCGCGGCAAGGGATTTGGTTCTGTGATCGCAGTCGAGTTGGAGGGTGGCCGCGAGGCAGGGCAGAAGTTCACTGAGGCATTGCAATTGCATAGCCACGTGGCAAACATTGGTGATGTGCGCAGCTTGGTGATTCACCCAGCGTCGACAACACACAGCCAGCTCACCGAAGAAGAGCAGCGCTCCGCTGGTGTTGCACCGGGCCTCGTGCGTCTGTCTGTCGGACTTGAGTCCATTGCCGACATCATCGCTGACTTGGAATTGGGCTTCGCCGCAATCCGCTAAGCACTAACGCAAAGGCCCGTCTGCAATTGCAGGCGGGCCTTTGCGATTGGGAGAAGAGGATTTGGTGGGACACGAGATCTGGAATTAGCGCAATGACTATGATGCATTTATGAAAATACGGATCGCAACGGCGACTGCTCTTGGATGTGCACTTCTTTATTTCTTCGCTTCAACGAGTGCAGTGGTGGTGTCGGCAGACACGGTCCCTGTTTCCTCAAGCTCCGTTTCTTCGATGCCTAGTGCAACTTCAACAACTAGCACGAGCCTTCCGGCTGTTATGCCAGCGGCTCATTCGTTTGGTCCAAACTCTTTCCTGACGATCAGTGATGTTCCCCGTCAGTGGAACAATTGGTTGGCTTGTCAATACGAAACGCAAACCTATTGTTATGAACCTCTGAAGATTATTGACTCAAGTGGCAATGAGCAGCCAGCCCAATGGTCTTTGATTCCAAGTACGAATTGCCATGGCAATGGTTCTCCTTCCAGTTATAACCCAGAAGTCATTAATCCATTGTGTGATCTGACTGGGGCTCATTGGATGGAGGTTGGCGTACGAGGAACATTTACGAAAGCTGATCTCGCAAATACGTATCGTTGGAAGTTAAGAACTGGAAAAATTGAACCCAGTGTGTTGATGTTGGGTGACACGCAGAAGACCCTGGTTGGCGGAGATGCCACCACAGGATGGACTCTGGAGATTTGGGCAAAACCTGCAGTGAAGGCCTACTTGGATGGTTGTTTCTCGGCTTCCTCTTGTCCGAAGACCTCGGTGGCATCACGCTCTGAGGTTGCATTAGCTGGATATTGCAGAATGCTGAGTATTGATTCTTCTCGCAATGGTATTTCGGTCCCATCTGTCGAACTACGTGATGCTCTGCGGGGAACCTTCATTGCAACAAATGGAATGTCACAAAGTTGGAGTTTTTCAGCTGACACATTTTTTGTCACTGCAGTGTCCCCACATTTTCTTCCGCCGGATTCATCTGGAAAATCAGAGATGACACCGGGGTTTGTGCGCGTGTTTTTGCCAAAGGCATACATCACCTTTGATCGTGGGTACAAGAGTCTGTCGCTTGTCACTTCTGAGAGGGTGAAGCTGACAGTGTCAGGCGAAAAAGCAACTGCCAAGGTGACCGCAATGGACCTTGGGATTCTGGTTGACACCGGTGTCACTCATTTCTCCGCTCCTAATCCAGAAATGATGGTCCTTAAGGCTGATGATTCTTTAACTGCAGTTCCACCAGCTTCTGTTGTGCCATCAGCAAAGCCGACTCTTGCAACATTGAAAAAAGGAAAGTCGAAGACACTGAGCTCGATTGCAAAGCCGAAGGCTTCTCAAAGACCGAAGTGGACTGCGTCGGGTGCCTGCAGAATCTCGGGTACTCGGGTCGTGGCATCAAAGAAGTCCGGCACATGCAAAGTGACAGTCAGAGTCTTGAACACAAAGAAGAAATATGTTGTTCTGAAGACTGTGTCGTACAAAGTCTCTTGACGAGTTATTCGTCGTCGGATTGATTGCGCAGGAACTCTTCAAGTTCGGCAGCTAAGTCATCGCCAGTGGGCATATTCTTTTCAACAAGTTGATCGTGACGATGCTCAAGCATTTGCACATACGCCGACGCCTGCGGGTCACCTTCAACAGCAGCATCGTGTAGTTCTTGCCAGCGGCTGATCTCTTGTTGCAAGTTCGCATGATCAGTGGGAATACCCAAGACATGTTGCAGGTGTTGTAGTAACGCTGCTGCACTCTTTGGATGTTGTGCATGCATCAGGTAATGCGGAACGCCGACGCGCAAACTGATGTTGGGAATCTTCGCCTGATCAAGTGCGTCGAGAAGTACGCCGGCAACACCAGTAGGGCCTTGGTATTGCGGACGGCTGAGCCCCAGTCGCGATGCCAAATCAGAGTTTGTGGTGCTGCCCACAACAAAAGGAACGCGTGAGTGTGGCACTTGCTCTGCAGCAGCACCGAGGCTGATCACCAATGTGCATCCGAGGCCCTTTGCGACTTCAACAACAGACTGAGTGAAGACAGCCCAGGAAACATGTGGTTCCACGCCGTTGAGCACCACCATGTCGCGTGCACCCTCGGGGTAACGAATAACGGTGAACTCATTCTCTGGCCAACGAATCTGGCGGTCACCATCAGCATCGGTGAACACCTCGGGGCGTTCCTGCGTGAAGTCAAAGAACGGGTCGGGGTCGATATCGGCAACAACTGCGAAATCGCGTTCTTTCAACATCCAATCAAGTGCCGATGTTGCAACGCCGCCGATGTCGAAGAGGCCACGCAGTGCAACCAACATCACAGGGTTGCGTAATGGCTCAATGTCATCCCAATAGGTTTCGAGGACTTCTTCGACTGACAGAGGCATTGCGTAACAATCTACGAACGTAAGTGGTCGACCACTACGTCAATGCACTTTGTCAGTGCGGCAACATCGGCGGGGTCAATGGCGGGGAACATGCCCACGCGCAATTGATTGCGACCCAGTTTGCGATAGCTATCGGTATCAACGACACCATTGGCGCGAAGGATGGCGCTGATCTGGTTTGCATCAACGCCCTCAAGGTCAATGGTGCCCACAACGTCTGAACGATGCGCAGGGTTCGTAACGAACGGTGTGGCGTAACTGCTGGCAGCGGCCCAGGAGTACAGAGTTTCTGCAGATTGTGCAGAACGGCCGGCGGCCCATGAAAGACCACCATTTGTATTCATCCACTTCACTTGCTCGTCCAACATGATGAGCGTGGCAAGTGCGGGCGTGTTGTAGGTCTGGTTTGCAACTGAGTTATCAAGCGCAATCGAAAGGTCAAGAGATGCAGGCATCCAACGCTTTGATGCTTTGATCTCACGAATGCGCTCAATCGCAGCAGGGGAGCATGCGGCAAGCCACAAGCCACCGTCAGATGCGAAACACTTCTGCGGAGCGAAGTAGTACACATCGACATTTGCCGGATCCCACATCAGACCACCAGCAGCAGATGTTGCATCAACAACAACAAGTCCGTCTTTCGCAGGACGCACAGGTGTCATCGCAACGCCAGTAGACGTTTCGTTGTGTGGGTATGCGTACACATCGCACGACGCGTCAGCGGATGGCTCCGGATGCATGCCTGGATCAGAAGAGACAACGACAGGGTCAGCCAGGTGAGGCGCTGCAGCAGATGCTTCAGCAAACTTCGAAGAGAACTCTCCGAAGACGAGGTGATGGCTGCACTCGCGAATGAGACCAAACGTTGCAACATCCCAGAACACGGTGGAGCCACCATTGCCCATGACGATCTCCCAGCCCTCCGGAAGATTGAAAAGACTCGTGAGACCGCTGCGAACCGAGCCCACGATGTTCTTCACAGGCGCCTGGCGGTGCGAGGTGCCCATGACGGAGGTCATGCGCTCCATCACCGCAGTCAGCTGATCGGGGCGAACTTTGGAAGGTCCACAGCCAAATCGACCATCTTGAGGGAGAAGGTTGGCAGGAATCTTGAAATCAAGTTGGTTCTTATCGCTCACCCTGTCATCCTTTCATTTATGCCTGGTCCAACAGAATTGCGACGTATTTCCGCCCGCCTCGGCGCTATTGCCGAGTCCGCCACCCTTGCGGTGGACGCAAAGGCCAAGGCCCTGAAGGCCAAGGGTGAAAACGTCATTGGTTTCGGTGCTGGCGAGCCCGACTTCCCAACCCCCGCTCACATCGTGGAAGCAGCCATCAAGGCCTGCTCCGAGGTGAAGAACCATCGCTACACACCCGCTGCTGGTTTGCCAGAGCTGCGTGAAGCCATCGCAGTCAAGACAATGCGCGACAGCGGCTTTGCATGCACCGCAGACCAGGTGCTCGTCACCAACGGTGGGAAGCACGCAGTGTTCACAGCGTTCGCAGCATTGTGTGATGAAGGTGACGAGATCATTTGTCCTGCTCCCTTCTGGACGACATACCCCGAAGCAATCTCGCTTGCCGGTGGTGTTGCAAAGGTCATCGACACTGAGGAAGCAAATGGCTTCCGCGTCACTGTCGCACAACTTGATGCAGCGCTCACACCGCAGACCAAGGCATTGCTGTTTGTGTCTCCTGATAACCCCTCTGGTTCTGTGTATCCAGAATCAGAAGTCCGTGCCATAGGCGAGTGGGCAGTAAAGAACAAGGTGTGGGTCATCACCGATGAGATCTACGAACACCTCACATACGGTGACAACAAGTTCGTGTCAATGCCCACAGTGGTTCCTGAACTCGCTGAGCAGTGCATCATTCTCAATGGTGTTGCAAAAACATATGCAATGACAGGCTGGCGTGTTGGCTGGATGATCGGTCCGAAGGACATCATTAAGGCCAGCATTAACTTCCAATCACATGCAACATCGAACGTTTCAAACGTTGCTCAGATGGCCGCACTTGCAGCCGTCAGCGGAGACCTCTCAGCGGTGTACATGATGCGCGAGGCTTTTGAACGTCGTGGCAAGTTGATGCACAAGATGCTCACCAGCATTCCTGGCGTGACATGCATGGAGCCACAGGGTGCCTTCTATTGCTATCCAAACTTCTCTGCATTGTTGAATCGTGATATTCGCGGCAAGAAGGCGACCACAACTTTGGAATTGGCCGATCTCATTCTGAATGAGGTGCAGGTGGCGGTGGTTCCTGGCGAAGCATTCGGAACCCCCGGCTTCATGCGTTTCTCGTTCGCTCTCAGCGACGAAGACTTGGTCGATGGCGTTCAGCGCATCATCGACCTCGTGAAGTAAACGATTTTTTCCAGTAATCGTCATTCATAGAGTCTGTTTTTCTTCGGACTCTCTCGGAAGTGCTACGGTCATATCCGCATCCCAATAGGGGTGTTGCGCAAGCAACAGCGAAGTCCGGTGAGATTCCGGCACTGTCCCGCAACGGTGGTTCAGACAGAGGCAACTCTGCACTGACAAGTCCGGTCGCCTGAGCTTGCGTGCGAAAAACCAGTCCTCGAAGGAAGGGCGGTCCGCGGAGGCAACCGGCGTGAGTCGGAATCTGTGACCCAACCTTCTTTCTCCAGACTTACTTGGAGGAAGATCCACATGAAATACAAATTCCCATTCAGGAGGCGAGCAATCACTGCGATTGTGGCCTCCGTTTTTATTCTCGGCGCATGCGGCGGGCAAGGCAGTGAATCTGCCGATTCCGCACCTACATCATCCGAGCAATCACTCAAGATTGTCAGCTTGTCGCCGACAGCAACCGAAATGCTCTACGCCATTGGTGCGGGAGATCAGGTTGTGGCTGTTGACAGCCTGAGCACATATCCAGCAGAAGTGGCTCCCAAGGTCACGAAGATTTCTGCATACGAGCCAAGCGCAGAAGCAATTCTTGCGTATGAACCTGATGTTGTTCTGATCTCGAATGACATGAACAAGATCACCGAGCAGCTCACATCAGCTGACCCTGACATCAAGGTGTGGACAGGTGCGGCAGCAGCCTCACTTGATGATGTGTATGCACAGATCAATGAACTTGGTGCTCTGACTGGCCGTGTTGATAATGCAGAAGAAGTCGTGTCATCGATGAAGTCACGTATTGACGCTGCAGTTCCCGATGAAATTCCTACTGTTGCGATTCCTGTTTTTTATGAACTGGACAACACTCTGTACAGCGTCACTTCGAACACTTTCGTTGGTGCGTTGTTGAAGCAGTTTGGCTTCGCAAGCATTGCTGACGGTGTGGAAAAAGGAAACGATTATCCGCAGTTGAATGCAGAAACGATCGTGAAGTCGAATCCCGCTGTCATTTTCCTTGCTGATACAAAGTGCTGCCAGCAAACTGCCGCCACTGTTGCGGCACGAGCTGGCTGGTCAGGTATCGCTGCAGTTGCAAACGGCAATGTTGTTGAACTCGATGACGACATTGCATCTCGTTGGGGACCACGTGTGGTTGACCTCATCGAGCAGTTCGGCAAGGCGCATTCAGCACTTCTTGCTAAGAACGCAACGAAGTAACTCGTCCGCTTCATGTCGTCGTCCGATACAGCAATACAGAGCACTGTTCACGGTGCGAGTCGGTGGTTGATCCCCGCCTCGGTCGTGGCGTTGTTTCTGGCTGTGTTGGGCGGCGTCATGATTGGGCCAGCTGGCCCGACATGGTGGCGAGTTCCATTGGAACTTCTCAACCGTCTCCCTCTCGTCTCGATTGACAGTGGGATGACTTCAACAGAGTGGGCGATCATCTGGCAGATTCGCGCACCGCGTGTTGTTCTGGCCGCAATCGTCGGTTCCACCCTGTCGATTGCAGGCGCCAGTTATCAGGGCGTCTTTCGCAATCCGTTAGTCGACCCATATTTGTTGGGCGTCGCTGCCGGTGCGGGGCTTGGTGCCACCATCGTCATCACGGTGAATCGCAGTGGTTCAAGCGATTGGATCATTGACCCATTGCCGCTTGCTGCATTTCTTGGTGGTCTTCTCGCGGTATTGGCAACGTATCTCGTTGGTTCATCTGTCAAGAACGATCGCAGTTCCATCAGCCTCGTTCTCGCTGGTGTGGCAGTCACGTCGTTAGCCACGGCGATGCAAACGTTCTTGTTGCAGCGCAACTCCGACGTTGTGCGTCAGGTGTACTCCTGGATCCTTGGTCGTCTCTCTACAGCAACATGGAGCGATGTTCGTCTTGTTATCCCGTATGTACTGGTTTCAACAGTGGCATTGCTCATGCATCGTCGTTTGCTTGATGTGTTGCGCGTGGGCGATGAAGAGGCAACAGCACTCGGTGTTGATGTATCGCGTGTGCGACTCATTGTGGTCATCTCGGCAACCCTGGGTACCGCAGCAGTGGTTGCCGTGAGCGGCCTCATTGGCTTTGTCGGTATCATTGTTCCCCATGCCATCCGTTTAGTGGTTGGTAGCTCATATCGCATCGTGCTGCCAATGTCGTTGCTGCTTGGTGCTGTATTTCTCATTGTCGCCGATATTCCCGGACGCATTCTTGATAACCCCGCAGAAACACCCATTGGGGTCGTGACTGCTTTCTTGGGTGCACCATTCTTTCTCCTCATTCTTCGAACAAGGCAGGCTCAGCGATGACATCGCTCGCATTTGAAAACGTCAGCGTGCAATACGACGGTCGCACTGCCGTGCATGGCTTTACCGACACCATCAAGCCCGGTGAATGGTTGTGCATTATTGGTCCAAACGGCGCCGGCAAGTCATCGTTGTTGCGTGCCATTACCGGTGTGACACCGCATGGTGGCCGCATCTTGGTTGATGGTTCGCCACTGACTGCGCGCTCATCGCGTCGTCGTGCCCAACTGATTGCCTACGTTCCGCAATCACCAGTTCTTCCCTCGGGTATGACTGGTGCTGAGTATGTGCTGTTGGGCCGTAACCCTTTTGTGACTCACTTTGGTCATGAATCGGCACTTGATCACAGCATGGTGAACGATGTGATTTCTCGCCTTGATCTTGCTGATCTTGCGCAGCGCGATGTGGACACGCTCTCTGGTGGCGAACGCCAGCGTTTAGTGATTGCACGTGCGATTGCTCAAGAAGCACCCATTTTGTTGCTCGATGAGCCAACGAGTGCACTCGACATCGGACACCAACAGCAGGCGTTAGAACTTGTTGACAAACTGCGTCGTGAGCACGGCCTCACTGTGGTGTCGGCGATGCATGACCTTACGCTCGCAGGTATTTATTCTGATCGTCTCGCTCTCATGCACGCAGGCCATCGTGTGGCACACGGCCCTGCAGAAGATGTCCTCCGCGCAGAGACACTTGGTGAGTTCTACGGAGTCTCGGTGCGCGTGCATCGTGAAGATGACGGCACCATCGTTGTGGTGCCGAACCGCACTTCACTGCGCTAATACACAGAGTGACTTGCTCCGAGTGGGGCGGAGTAATGCAGGGGCTAGGTTGAGGTCACTTCGATAATGGAAAGTTGTTTCATGAACATTCGCCGCGCCATCTGTGCTGTATCCGTCTTGATTGTTGTCAGTGCCTGTGGGTCATCAACCACATCAGACACGACATCTGGAAGTGATACGACTGAAGTGTCGCAAGCTCCACAATCGAATTCTGATTTCTGCAAGAACGCCGCACTTGCAACAACGTCAATGGAAAGTGTTTTATCGGAAGCGAGTTCGGATAAGAGCCCGGAAGAATCCTGGAAAGCGGTGCTCTCGTATGCCTCCAAGATGCTTGAAAACGCTCCTGATGAAATCGAGAACGAAGCTCGTCGATTGCAGAAGGGCATTTCTGATTATGCGGCCGTCCTTGCTAAGTACGACTACGACTTCGTGGCGATGGCTGCTGACCCGAGCGTCTTGACTGAAGTAGAGGCTCTTGATATAGACGGCTCCATGACAAAGGCCAGCGAAGCAGTAGATGCGTATCTTGAAGGCGAGTGCGGGATCCCGCAAGGGTCGTAACTTCACTTCGCTAGCGGGTTGAATTCACCTGCGAGTACCGTGGGGGAATGGCACGCCCCCTTGACGCCCGACTTCTCGACGCTTGCGTTGAAGGATGTGCTGCCACCCATCAACTTCTTTTAGAGACTGTCGACGCGATGAGTCCTAAAGCCTTTGCAGAGCCTTCTCGACTGCCTGGGTGGACTCGAGGCACGATTGTGGGGCACTTGGCTCTCAATGCCCAAAGCCATGTGGAGCTGTTAGCGGCGGCCGCTCGAGGGGAGTCCGCTCGGCAGTATGGCGGTGGGCCAGAAGTTCGCTCTGCTGCGATTGCGGAGGCGTCGTTGTGGGCCCCTGAGAAGGCTGTGAAGGAACTCCGCAAGGCCATCTACAGCCTGGAAGGGGCATGGGCTGGCTCAACATATGACACATGGCAGGGAACTGGGACGGCTTCTTCGGGGTCTGTTATCTCAATGCATGAACTTCCTTTTCTTCGCTGGCGTGAATGCGTCCTGCATCTCACCGACCTCGATGTCGGTATTGAGTACGACCAGTGGCCTTCGCACTACGTGAGGTTGGAATTGGATCGCCAGAAGATGGCATGGGCCGCAAGCCACGCCATGGGACTCACGCAGCTTCCGCAAGCGGCAATGAAGTTGGATGAGAAGCATCGTCTTGCATGGTTGTTGCAACGCGCAGAAGTTGATGGTCTTCCTCGAGGGCTGGGTTTGTAATGCGCCGTCGGATGTTTGCTGCCTTTGGTGCCGTTGTTGCGCTTGTTTCTTTTGCGACTCCGAACGTCGCGTCTGCACACGCAATTCTTGATTCATCGAACCCCGTTGCATCTTCGGTGATCATGCAGTCTCCGGAAGAAGTTCGTTTGGATTTCAACGAAGCGATTGAATCCACCCTGTTGAATATCCGGCTCTTTGACGCGGAACAAAAAGAAGTGACGATTGAGCGTGCTGAATTGCTCGCGGTTGATCCGTCAGTCGTTGTCGCGCCACTTCCAGATCTCTCAAACGGCGTGTATGTCGTTGTGTGGCAGGTCGTGAGTTCTGATGGCCACCCCGTGTCGGGTGCGTTTCCATTTGAGGTCGGGGAGCAATCGTCCGGGACGAGCGAGGATGTTCTTGAAAAGATTCTGAACAGCATCAATACAGATTCACCGTTGGGTACTCCTCTTGCCATCGCACGATTTGTTTCATTTCTCTCGTTGATTGTCTTGCTGGGAACTGTGGTTTTGACATGGGGATCATCACTGATTGTCGCGCCGAGAGCACGCAGGTTGATGCGTTCGTCCGTGGTGGGGCTTGCAGTGGGCTCAGTCGCCGTGTTGCTCCTGCAGGGTCCATATGCATCAAGCAGAGGATGGGGAGCAATCTTTGATACTCAATTGATCAGTGATGTGATGTCCACTCGTCTGGGAATCGCAATGCTGATACGTCTCGCATTGGTTCTGTTGTGGGGCGTTGTTTGTGTGGCGGTCGCGCACGCTGCCACCTCGTGGTGGAAGAACCTTGCCTTCTTAACTGCGGTGGGAACTATTGCGACTTTCTCGATGAGTGGGCATCCCAGCGCTGCGTCGCTTGCGCCACTGTTCATGCTGATTGATGCCGTGCATGTTGGTGCAGTTTCTGCATGGGCAGGTGGGCTCATCGCGCTGACTGTGTTGCGCCGTGAAGAGGGAGCTGACGCAGCTCGCTTCTCCCGCATTGCAACATGGACAATGCCGCTCGCAGCGGTGACAGGTGTCGTGCAAGGTCTGCATTTACTTGATGGTCTCGGTTCCCTCACGAGTTCCACCTATGGAAAATATCTTCTTCTCAAGATCGTTGTCGTCGTTGGTGCTGTCATTCTTGGCGCACGCGCTCGGCGAGAACTTGTTCATTCCGATACCCCTGGGTTCGGAAAGACAATCCGTCTTGAAGCAACACTCATGGTTGCGGTTCTTGCCGTCACCGCGATGTTGGTGGGCACCTCTCCGCAGGACACTGGTCCTTCCTCGTCTCAAGTCTTTAGTGCGACACAGATTCGTTCGGGCATTGTCGCTGATCTTTCCGTGTTCCCCACACGAGTGGGAACTGCCGAGGTGCATGTGGTGCTCACACCACCGGGTGGAGCATTGAAGCCAGTCACGAATGTCTCCGTATCGCTGGCACTGCCGTCACGTCAGATTCCTGCCATACCCGTGAAGATGTATGAGTTGGGCCCGAATCACTGGACAGGTGTTGTCAGCATTCCGTATTCGGGCAACTGGGCATTTGAAACACGTGTGCAACCAACAGAAAACTCAACGTTGTTGTACACCGATTCTTTTGAAGTGGCTGACTAGCGAACTGCCTTACAGTCGTCGCACCACGATGTGGTGAGGCATGTCGGTCGGTTCATCAATGAATCCGTCACCTACCGTGTGGAAGCCACACTTCTCGTAGAAACCAAGTGCTGAATCACGTGCGCGGGCCCACACGATTTCGGCGTTTCGTTCTGCAGCTAACGCAACGCCGGCCTGAATGAGTTGTGCGCCGTAACCACCCGATTGCAATGAAGTATCAACGGCCATGCCTTTGAGTTGCATGGCGGCGACTCCTGGCGCCTCGGGGCACTCCTTGATGAACCATGTTGATGTTGCAATAACTTCACCGGACTGCACGATGCCAAAGTGCACAACGTCGGGGTACTCATCTTCGGGGTAGTGCGCGTGCGTGGCTGGCGTTCCTTGTCGAAGTACCTGAACACGCAATGACATGATGTCGTCAATTGTTAGTTGCTGCACCATGGCTATTTCACCGAAGCGACACTGATGTTTGAGCCTTCGTTGCGCGCGCTTTCGTACATGGCCTCCACAATGCGATGAGCTTCGAGCGCAATGGAGAAATCAGGGAAACCTGGTTGTTTGTCAATTGCAGTGAGAACAAATGCCGCGTCAGGGTTCGGGTGGGTATGAGCCAAGGGTGCAGTTTTCGCAAGTAATTCTTCGCCCTCTAATGACCCCTTGCTGCCATCTGCATCGCTCCATGTCACAGGCCCAAACCAATCATCCCCCGCGATGATCACAGTGCGGTTCTCGCAGAACACTTCAACGTGGCGCAGGCTGGGCCGTGAGAGATTGTCGTGCCAGATGGTGGTGAGAGTGCCAATCGCACCGTTCGCAAACTGCACGGAAGCAGCAACGCAATCTTCGATTCCCTCAATGCC
>Ga0208463_1000136_pt1 | contig 18849 bp, 14 predicted proteins | sample LakMenEpi09Jul08_FD_150752 | JGI IMG/M metagenome (GOLD analysis project Ga0208463, IMG submission 150752) | Freshwater microbial communities from Lake Mendota, WI - 9JUL2008 deep hole epilimnion (SPAdes) | ecosystem: Environmental > Aquatic > Freshwater > Lake > Epilimnion/Euphotic zone ... | reverse complement strand
GTTGGTTTCTAGATCGCACTCGTCGATAACCCAGAAGCCCATCTCGTCTGCCAAATCGAGCAGCAAGGTTGATGGCGGATAGTGCGAGGTTCGAATCGCGTTGATGTTGCTGCGCTTCATTAGTGCCAACTCTTTGCGCACGGTTTCTTCGTCGACTGCGCGGCCAAACAGTGGGTGATGTTCGTGTCGGTTGACTCCGCGAAGCTGAATCGGCACATCGTTCACGGTAAAAACCGGACCCTTAATTGCAACGGTTCTGAAACCAACTTTTAGCTCAACAGTTTCACCGTCTTGCGAATCAATCGCCGTGCTAACTCGCAGCGTGTATAGATTCGGAGTTTCGGCTGTCCAAGGCTTCACACCCGCGATGGTTTCGGTTTGGTCGTGCTGCAGAGTCGAGCTGGTTTCAACCAGCTGCAAACTCACGGCACTGCCGGCAGCGCTCGTCTTCACGCGCACGCGAAGTTTGGCCTCGCCGTTAATCCAATCGGCGTCAACCGCAACGTCTGTAATTGAAACCTTTGGGCGAGTGATCACCGAAACATCACGGATGATTCCCGGCAGCCACCATTCATCTTGATCCTCAAGATATGACGCAGCGCTGAAAGTGTAAACGCGTAGCGTGAGGGTGTTGTTTGCTTTCGCGAGACCGCTGAGATCAAATTCGCTCGGTAGTCGACTGCCTCGAACAGAGCCAAGGTATTCGTCATTCCACCAGACGTCGGCAGCACCTTCGATGCCGTCAAATCTCAAGACCGCGTTAGTCGGTGGCACATCCCAGCTAACCTCGCGCTGATACTCGCCGACGCCGTTGTCGTCTGGCGGGTAAGGCGGATTGACCGCAAAGGGGTAGTTGACGTTTGTGTAACTCGGAAGACCGTGCGGTTGTTTCAGAAAGTTGTCGAGGTGAGGCATAACGAAACTTGCCGGCACCGGAATCAGTTCGTCGTGGCCTTGCTCGAACCTTGGCACCGAGCTGCCGTCGACCACTCTAGGCAGCCAGCGAAAACGCCACATTCCGTTGAGGTTGGCGGTTGCGGCATCGGTCTTGAGCGCAGCTCTGGGCGGCAGGGTGTTGAAGCCCGGATCTCTGCTTTCTAGGGGCTGAATCATCGATTTGCCGTTCTGGTTAGTCAATTTGGAGTCCCGAGACGCGCAGGGTTATCACCTGAAAAGGCCTAAATTGCAGGTCGATAGAGCCACCCGAGACCTGCTCGGCCGAGGTTGGTAGCTCTAAGAAGTCGGTTAGCCAGATCTTCTCGGCTACCCCGGCGAAGGCGATTCGGCTGTCGGCGCGGCCACCCGTCGACTCATAGAGTCTGACAATCAGGTCACCGCTGCCGTCTTCGGCAAGTTTCACGGTCTCGACAACCACCTGTTCGGCAGAACTGCTCACCAGTGGCTCGACCGGTCGGTTGCCCTGCACCTCGCGTGCCGGGTAGTTCAGTTCGTAGCCAAGGCTCACGGCATCTTCGATTGTCGCCGCCGGGCGAATCTTGAACTTCAGAGTGTGCCTGCCCTGATCGGCTTCTGGGTCTGGAAACTTCGGTGAACGCAATAGCGAGAAACGCACGCTCGTGACCGTTGCTCCGTTGGCCTCGGTGGTTCGTTGAACGTCGAAGCCGTAGGTCGAGTCGTTTGCGAATGCAACGCCCCAGTCTTTTTCATTCAAGAACAGATACTTGTGCTGGCAAGATTCGAAGCGAGCGAAATCCCAACTCGTGTTCTCGTGGGTTGGGCGCTTGACAAAACCAAACTGCGTTTCGGCCGCAACTTCTTCTGCGTGAATGTCAATCGGAAACGCCAGCTTGAGCAACTTCTCGTTCTCGTGCCAATCGATTTCGAAACCGATGTCGATTGACTTTGCGCCTGGCTCAAGGCGAATGGTTTGCACAATCGTGCTGGCTTGTTGCGAGGCAGAGCGAAGCACGCGCTTGGTTTCGATTACCGCAGTGCCATCAGCCTCGTGCCTAACCTTGAACTCATCAACGCTGTCTAACACTTGCTTCGAGTTTCGGTAGTGCTCGTCGATGTCCCAGGCATCCCAGCGGGTTGGGTTGTCGTTGTGCAGGTGCAACTCGTTAGCGGCGATGCCCGGTGCAATGGCCTCGCGGTTGGTCTTCAAAGAGAACAGTGACACGATGCGCCCTGAACGATCGACTCGCACGCGCAATTCTTCGTTCTCGAGAATTACAAATTCGTTCTGTTCAACAACTGAAGTTGCCTGCGCTGACTTGCTCGGCACTCCGACGCCAAGCCCGGCAACGCCATTTCGTGAAACCGACATCGCATTCGCTGTCAAGGCTTGCGGCGCAGTGTTGGCCGTCGGGTCGTTAGCAAGAGCGGCAAGCGAAGTGTTGATTATCTCGAGCAGCTCGCGAGTTATCTCGGCGTGACGATTCTCGACCTCTTTGTAAACCCAGGCGATGGCCGTGCCGGGCAAAATGTCGTGAAACTGCATCAGCAGAATGCTCTGCCAAATCTCCTCGAGCTGGCCGCTCGGGTAGGCGGCGCCTGTCTTTAGGGTCGCGTAACTGGCCCAAAGTTCGGCCTCGCGCAGCAACCCTTCGTTGCGACGGTTGCCCTGCTTGGTTCTGTGCTGCGAAGTCAGAACCCCGCGGTGCAGTTCGAGGTACATCTCGCCGCGCCAGACCGGGGCATTGGCATATTCGCTTCGAGCCTGCGCGAAGAACTCATCGGCCGTGCCCATGGATACCTTCGGCGAACCCTCGAGATCGCCGGTGCGATGTGCCGCGGCAATCATTTCGCGGGTTGGCCCGCCGCCGCCATCGCCCCAACCAAACGGCACGAGCGAAATTGACGAGCGACCTTTTTCAGAAAAGTTCTTTTCTGCGTGAGCTAACTCTTCACCAGAGAGCTCAGAGATGTAAGTGTCTGCCGATGGAAAGTGCGAGAACACTCTTGTGCCATCGATGCCTTCCCACCAGAAGGTGTGGTGCGGCATGCGGTTGACCTGGTTCCAAGACATCTTCTGACTCAGAAACGAACTGATTCCAGACTGCGTGACAATCTGCGGAAGTGAACCCGAGTAGCCAAAGGAATCTGGCAACCAAGCTTCGCGCGCGTGCATCGCAAAGTTCTCTTGAAAAAACTTTTGCCCGTAAACAAATTGCCTGACCATCGCTTCAGAGCCGGGCATGTTTCCATCACACTCGACCCACATGCCACCGACCGGTTTCCATTGACCGCTGGCAACGCGTTTCTTGATGCCTTCAAAAACACTCGGATAGTGATCCTTGATCCACTTGTAGTGCTGCGCAGATGAAGCCGAAAAGATAAAGTCGTCGTGGTCATCCATGAGACTGAGAACGTTGCTAAAGGTTCTCGCACACTTGCGCACCGTTTCTCGAATTGGCCACAACCACGCCGAGTCGATGTGAGCGTGACCGGTCGCAATCACGCGGTGGCTTGAGGCGCTAGCCGGTGCACTAAGTGCGGTGGTGAGTTTCTTTCGGGCCGCACTTGCCGTGCCAGAAACATCGCTCGGATCGATTGCATCGAGCATGTCTTCGATTGCACGAGTGACCACGTGCCTTCTTGTGCTGTCTTGCGGCAGGCTCACCATGAGACCGCGCAGGGTAAAGATGTCTTGAACTAACTCCCAGACCTCGATGTCTCGCCGAGCGATGTGCAGTTTCTTCAACTCATACAGAGGCTGCTCAGAGGCGGTATCCCAGTCGCCAAGGGTTGTCGGCTCAAACGTGTACTCGCCCGCGACATCGGGGTTGGCTGCCACCTCAAGGTAGAACTCGATTTTTTTGTTGGCGTATGACCAGGGCAACCAGGAGTTCTTCGGCGCGATGGCCTTGATCGGCTTGCCGGCCAGGTCGTAGGCCAGCGCTTCGGCCTGAAAGCCCGAACGAGAGGTGTTGTAGCCAAAGTCGATCACGATTTCGGCGGCCAAAGAGCGTTCGTCATTGGCGCTCCAACTCTCTGGAATCGAGCCGGAGACCTTCAGCCAAATGGTCGACCAGGCCCTGCCAAACCGCCATCCGAGTTCGACGGCTTCGTAATGCTGGCTTGTTGCCACGTCGAATGGCACGGGTTCGCGCGGCGCCTGCCATGCGGTTATCGAGAGCTCAACGTGATCGCGGTAAATCGCGGGCTGAAGTTTGTCTCTGAAGAATCTGTCGAGTCGCTCTTCGACAGCCTTGGTTCCCTGATGCATTAGAGCGCCGCTCCCTTTGGTCGAATTTCCACAATCCAAGAATTCTTGCCGCCAGCTAGACCCGATAGCAACTCTGCGTTCAGCAACTTGCCAAGCGCTGTCGACGTGTTTTTGGTCTCTAGGTCGACGACAACGTAGTGCCGGTTTTCATCGAGCTGAGTTGGTCTAAATTCTGCCGAAGGCGTCGAGGCATCGAGCTTGAGTGACATGACTAGATGCACCTCGTTGTCAGTGTTCAGGTTGGCGGTTAGCTGCCATGCCGAGTTTCTCTCACCTCGGTTTCCGCGCAAAGGTGAGTCGGTAAGTGAAACCAAATTGGCAGTTGGTAGAACCGGTGCAATGTGATCTCTAAAAACCTGCAGGTGATAGCCCAGTCGCTCGAGCAGTCGTGCTGGCATTTTTGGCAGCGGGTAACTCACACCAAGACGATGGAACATTGCTGCTCGCATCATGACATCGAAGGTTTCGACTTCTACCTTCGACCAGTCGAGTTGCGAAGGTTCGTAGCCGTTTCTCCACCACGACCATGGCCAGTGAAGAATTGCAAGCGGCGGCAGCATGTGTGCCGAACCCCACAGAACCTGCAGGTGGTGCTCGGTGTAATCGGGGTCACTCAAGAAGAAACAGTGCACGTGTTTTGCTAAACCAAGGTCAACTCGCAACCCACCCGAAGAGCACGCCTCAATCAGCAGCTCTGGAAAATCTGAACGAATTTGATCGAGCAGTTTGTAGAGACCCTCGTAGTGTCGCAAGAGCCCGTCGCCGGCACCGTGGCCGTGATCTGTTCGAGTGCAACCGAAACCCGGATCGATATTGAAGTCCATCTTCAGCCAGCGTGCCTGCATTGCAGACACCACTTTCTTCACCGAGTTGTATGTGTGCGCCCAGCCCTCTGGTGAACCCAGGCAAACGTAGCCAAGAAAGCCTGGATCACTGGGGTCTAGCGATACTGTGCCCACTCGATACGAAGGGTCTGGCCGCAGCCCGCTGTCGTCTCGAGCCATCGCAGCCGGCAGCGAACGGCGCAGCTCCGACTTTGCTCCCACTGCTTCTAGCTCGATCCAGATGCCAGGCGACTTGCCCATTCCTATGATCGACGCGCCAAGTTTTTCTAAGCCGTCGGGAAACCTTGCGAGGTTAACGAGTGACCAGTCACCGCGCAGGTCTGTCCAGTTGGTGTCTAGCTTTGATTCACCAAACCAACCGGCATCAACAACTATCGCGTCGATTGCCATGCTCTGTGCAAGTCTTGCGTTCTCAATGATTACGTCTTGCGTAACTTCAACATCCTCATAGGGCCACCAGTGATTCCACTCAACCGGAATCGCGTCGGTCAACTTGGTTCGCGGCAGCCAATTGTCGCGAATTGCTTCTTGCAAGTTTCGCTGTGCAACCGCTTTGCTCTCGGCGGCAGCAATAATCACACTCGGGGCGTTGAAAGTCTCTTCGGGTGCTAGCAATACGTTGAGGTGCCAGGTTGAGATGCCAGCGCTGATGTATGCGCCGGCTAAAACATCGATGTGCCAGTTTCCGCTCCAGGCCGGCGAAACGATAACGGTGTAGCCGTCAGACTCTCTGACGAAGTAAACGATCGGACTCTCCCCGTGCGAAGACCTTCCCGAGCGAACTCCGAAGAACGAGTCGTGCTGAGTTGTAGCGGCCTTTGGTCGAAACTCGTCGCCCCAGGCGGATGCAAATGATTCAACGCGCCAAACGTCACCCTGCAAAGCGAGGGCAGCGCTATCTAGCCTCGAAATAGAAAGCGGCGCTGAGCTTTTGTTTTTGGCCGACAACTTGAACTCCCAGACCGCCTGGTTCGAGAGTTGAATTGCCTGCCAGTCGAATTGCAAGCCCTGGGTCTCTGCGGTGGCAGATGCAGATGATCCCGCGCAATTGAGGCGAACCGAAGTAGTCAGGTCGACTTCTTGGCCGGCTAAAGCGGCTCTGAAAGGTATCGCGCTGCTGATCGAATCTGAGCCGAGCAGAAGACTGAGAAAGGGCGAAGAATCAGCCGAGGCCTGGAGTCGAAACTTCATCGCAAAGACACCCTTTCGTTCATAACATCATACATTAGGTTGATTTGGCAGAGAAAAGTGATGTTCGAGAGGTCAATATTTGGGCTAATGGTATGATGAAAAGCATTAATCGCTACTCTCTCTAGCATGTAGTTATTGACGATGCCAACTCGAAGGAGCAAATTTTGACTGCAGAAGCACCCAAGTTGCGAGCGGCGGTGGTTGGTCTCGGCATGGGAACAGCGCACATGAAGGCCTTCTATCAGAACCCGCAAACCGTTCTCGCCGCAATTGCCGGTAAAGAAGTCGACCGCTTGGCCGTTCTAGCCAAAGAGTTCAACGTTGAGAAGACAGCCGCCGACTGGCAAGAGCTGGTTGATGATCCAACCATCGACATCATCAGCATTGCCACACCAAACGCTCTGCACCACCCGATTGCTGTCGCCGCGCTCAAGGCCGGCAAGCACGTCTTCTGCGAAAAGCCTCTGGCGATAACCGCCGAGCAGGCCGAAGACATGGTGGCAACGGCCAAGGCCAACAATCGCATTCTCGAAGTTGCGTTCAACTACCGTCGCCGAGAAGACATTGGCATGGCCAGAGAGTTGGTTGCCTCGGGCAAGCTAGGTCGCGTCTACCACTCGAGAATAAGTTGGAAGAGACGCGCCGGCATTCCTGGTCTGACCTCTTGGTTCACCTCGGCCAGCTTGGCCGGTGGCGGTGCCGCCATCGACCTTGGCCCACACATCATCGACTCGCTCTTGTACATGTTGGGTGAGCCACGAGTGGTCGCGGTCAGTGCGGTCACCTACGGCGAACTCGGCCGAGCCGGCTACGGCGCCATGGATAACTCCAACTACACGCAGGGCAGCACTGGTGAGTTTCAGGTCGAAGACCTTTGCAGCGCACTCTTGAGACTCGATAACGGATCATCCGTGGCATTGGAAATCACCTGGGCTGGGCACACGGTCGACGACGAAGACATTTCGTTCGAACTGTTGGGTGTCGATTCGGGGCTGAGAATTTTCATTCCGAGGTATGCAACCGAGAACACGTTGAGTCTTTTCGGTGACGAAAATGGCGAGCACTACACTCGCACACCAAAGGTCTCATCTACGGGCGAGGGTCACCTTGCCGTCATCAACGAATTCATCGAACACGTCGCGTCGGGAGATTTCGCCTCGCACGCCGGTGATTACGCGCTGCACCGCACGGCGATAATTGACGCAATGTATAGATCGGCAAAAGCCGGGAAAGAGGTAACTCTCTAATGACACTCAGAGTCACAATCTGGAACGAAAACATCCATGAGCAGCAAACCGACTCTGTGCCCGCGAAGATTTACCCGAATGGAATGCACGGGGCAATCAAGACCCTGCTCGAGAACGAACTGGGCAGCGCTGTCGAAGTGGCAACCGCGACGCTAGATGAGCCTGAACACGGCCTAACCAAAGAGGTTCTCGACCGAACCGATGTGCTGATGTGGTGGGGTCATGAGGCGCACCCGAAGGTTAGCGACGAGGTTGTGCAGCGCGTTTACGACGCAGTCTTAGGCGGCATGGGCTTGATTGTCTTGCACTCCGCGCACTACTCGAAGATATTCAAGAAGCTAATGGGCACAACCTGCTCGCTCAGATGGCGCAGCTCAAAAGACCGCGAACTGGTCTGGAACGTCAACCCATCGCACCCGATCACGCAGGGTGTTCCCGACCCGATTGTCATTCCGTTGCAAGAGATGTACGGCGAGTTCTTTGACATTCCAACTCCAGACGAGCTCATCTTCATCTCGAGCTTTACCGGCGGCGAAGTTTTCAGATCAGGCGCAACCTGGCGACGCGGGCTTGGCAAGGTGTTCTACTTCTCACCCGGCGACCAGGATTATCCGGTCTATCACCAGAAAGAAATTGGAAAAGTTTTAGCAAACGGTGTGGTGTGGGCGAAGCCTGTTGTTCGCACCGAACCTATCGACGCAACTTTCCACCCGGATGGCTGGATCGAAAAGAACTAGCGGCTTAGGCCAACCTGCAGACCTCGCATGATGTACTTCGATGCGAAGGCGAGCAGCAACAGCGGCACCAATGCCGTGATGAAGAGACCGGCAGAAGTTAGCGGTTGATCTGTCACGAACCTCTTGCCGATAGATGCGAGCGTTGGGGTTAGCAACCTCATCTGCGCGTCTGGAATCAGAATCAGGGCAAAGATCAGTTCGTTCCAGGTGCCGAGAAACTGCAAGACCGCTAGTGTGGCAATTCCCGAGGCACCCATCGGGCGAATGATTGACCAAAGCGTTCTAAAGAAGCCAGCGCCGTCGACCTTTGCCGCATCGAGAATCTCTTCGGGTATCGCTCTAAAGGTCAGGGTTAGGAAGAATATTGCAAAAGGTAATCCGGTTGCCAGATAAACCAATATCAATCCCGCGTAGTCGCCAACGATTCCGAGTCGAGCAAGCACCAGGTAGATGGGAATGATGAGCACCGGACCTGGAATCAACATGACAGATACGAATGTTGCCGTGAAGAATTTGCTGCCGAACACCGGCAGCTTGGCCAAGGCGTATCCCGCAAGAGTTGCGAAAATGAGAATCAGGCTCACGGCACTCAGCGAAACGAAAAGGCTGTTTAGAAATGCTCGGCCAACGCCATACTCATCCCAGAGTTCTATGTAATTCGATATTGTCCATTCGGCGGGTAGACCAAACGGGTCTCGTTTGTAGTCGACGTTACTTCTGAGCGAAGTAATGACCACGAAGAATAACGGGTAAATAATGGTGGCAGCCAAGGCGCACATTGCGATGAAAATCGGCCAGCGACCGCGGGTGTTCAACTGAGAGCTAATCGAATCTGACACGTTAGTCCTCCTTCTGCAACCTGAATACGCGGTTCTGAATCAGAGTGAGCAGACCGATGAACATAAACAAAACCACAGCCAGAGCCGCTCCAGAACCTAGGTTGTTGCTCGAGAAGGCCCTTAGGTAGACCAAGAAGTCGATGGTGGTTGTCTCGTAGCCAGGCCCACCCGCTGTCATTACGAAGACGAACCCAAATAGAGACGCAAAGGTGTAGAGAATGTTGATGATGAAAACGAATCCGAGAACTTTTCTGATGTTTGGCAGAGTGATCGACCAGAGTCTGCGCCACCATCCCGCGCCATCAATGGCCGCAGCTTCGAATACCGCCGGGTTGATCGATGTAAGACCGGCCAGCAGCAAGAGCGACTGGTAGCCGAAACCCGACCAAACCAGGGCCAAGATGATGATGAGAATGCTGTAGTTCGCGTTGATAAAGAACTGGATTGGCTCAACACCGAATAGGCCGAGAAATTGGTTCACGGCTCCGTCGTAGCCAAAAGCGTTTCTAAAGATCAGACCGATGACGGCAACCGAAAGAACGTTTGGAAGAAAGAAGATAACTCTAAAAAACTTCCAACCCCTGAAGCGCTCGAAAAGCAGAATTGCGGTGACCAGCGCCGCAAAGATAACCAGGGGAACCGAAATGATGAACTTGAAGTTGTTCAGAAAAACTTGGTGAACGATTGGGTCAACGAAGATGTCGGTGTAGTTCTTGAACCATATCCAATCGAATGTGAGTCCGTTTGTTTTTGTGAATGAAATGTATAGAGCGAACATAATCGGAAAAGCCATGAAACCGGCGACTATAAAGAAGGCCGGCAGAACCGCCAGCGTGCCGATTAGCTTGGACTGTCGCATCATTCACTTCCTTGTGAATAGTGAGCCTGAAGGCTGGGAAACAATGTCTCCCAGCCTTCAGTCTTGATTCACAAATTTACTACTTATTTATTTCTTGCTCATAGGAGGCTTTCAATTGCGCCACCGCATCTGCCGGCGTTATGGCACCACTGAAGACTCCAGCATTCATTCTGTAGAACAGGTCGATTGTTGCCTGAGGCATCACGCTGTCGAAAGCGAAGGTGATTCCGTCAGTTGACTGTGCCAACTGCTCGAACTGCTCCTTTAGACGTGGGTTCTGAATCATCGACGGGTCACCGTCTTTGTGGTTTGAACCCTGAGTCTGGTAGATCTCTACGAAACGGTCTTGGTGCTCAGGGCGAGCGATGAACTTCAAGAACTCAGCTGCGAGCTCCTTGTTCTTGCTTGCCTTGGTGATTGATAGGGCGATCTCAGGACCACCTGAACCAATCTTTGAGTACTTTGCGCCTTCAAGAGTTGGAATGAAGAATGACGACACTGGTCCATCTGCACCAAATGCTTCGGTCATTCCGTTGTTCTCCCAGCTACCAACTAGGTAGTAACCTGCTTCACCAGCAACGAAGCCCTGGCCACCGGCAGAAACCTGTGCAGCGTCTGGGTTGTTAACTGTGCTTGCTCCCCAGTCTGCGAATGCCTGGTAGGCCTTCAACATCGCTGGGTCGTCAACTGCAACCTTGCCGCTGTACATGTCGGTGAATGCAGTCTGACCTAGCTCGCCACCAACCATGTTCGAAATGAACCATGCGCCAGGGTAGCCTTCCAAGTTTCCGGTGTAGAAACCGTTCTTGTCGGTCTTGTCAGCAATCTGCTGTGCGTTCGCTACAAGAGCTTCCCAAGTAGCAGGCTTAACTGTTGGGTCAATGCCAGCTTCCTTTAGAACATCTGCGTTCTGGAAAACAACAAATAGGTTTCCAGCACCGTATGTCATGCCAAGTAGTCGCCCGTCAGAGGCGAATCCTTCGCGGTTAACATACTGACCCGCCATTGAGTCGAGCATGTCTTTTGGTAGCAGAGGGTCAAGGTCTTCGAAGAAGTCAGCGAACGAAGTGGTTGGTCCACCTGCATACTGAACACGAATGTCAGGACCAGTGCCAGCAATTGCTGCAGCTTGGAACGCAGCAGCGTTAGACGAGATGTCGCCACCCTGCTGAACGATTGTTACGGTAACGCCAGGATTTGCTTCCTCGAATTCCACACCCATCTGGTTTAGGAATGCTTTGTCGGCGTATGGATCATCCGACGGGTCTTTTCCTAGAATTCCTGTGTCCCAGATGACCAGGTCACCCGTAGGTGCTGCCGGGGCACAAGCTACAAGGCTGCCGGTGGTCAGCGCCAATGCCGCCATCACTCCAGCCCATTTACTTACTTTCATTAGCTTTCCTTTCATGGAGGTTTTTTGAACCACACGTGAAAACCGAAGGCCAACACGTGCTTTGTGAGGTAGGCAATCAATCCCTAAATTTGCCCGCCACACTTTTTACATCCTTGACTACATCGCCATTACATCATACGAACAGACCTAAATTGGGTGCCATTTGATGAAAAAAAGTCAAGAAACTATAACGATTTGCCATAAAGGTATGACGAATTGATGTATTCTCTCAGAATAGTCTTATCAAGCTTTTTCTAACTCGGGCTCTGAATGGGAGGCACAAATGAGAATCGATTCGGTCGAGTTCTTCTATGCGGCTATGCCCGAAGTGACCCTCGAGGCCGACGGAAGCCAGGATGCCCTTCTGGTCAGGGTTACCGGCGATGACGGCAGCGTCGGCTGGGGTGAGTGCGAGGCTTCACCGCTCACATCTATAGCGGCGTTCGTAACACCGAGATCGCACGGGGTTTGCCAGCCGGTCTCTGCGAGCGTTATCGGCGAGCGGGTAAGCGACCCCAGAGACATTTTGGGCCTAAGCCAATTGGTTGCCAGAAACAGCATGGACCTTCTGCAGGCCGCCCACACCTGGTCGGGTGTTGAGATTGCTCTCTGGGATCTTCTCGGCCGCAAGCTAGAACAGCCGGTTTGGAAACTGCTCGGCTACCAGAAGAATTTCGCCAAGGTTCCATACGCCTCGATGCTCATGGGCGATACACCGCAGTCAACTCTCGAGCGCGCTCGCGATGCAAGGGCAAAAGGTTTTAGAGCGGTCAAGTTCGGCTGGGGAAACTACGGCACCGCAGATGTTCTAGACGATGCAGATCACGTTGCCGCTGCGCGCGAAGGACTCGGCTCAGATGCCGATCTGCTAATCGACGCGGGGCAAATCTGGGGAGACAATGTTGAAATCGCAATCGCGAGAATTCCGGCACTGCAAAAAGCTGGCGCGACGTGGCTCGAAGAGCCTTTCTTTGCACACGCTTTCAAGGCCTATTCAGAACTAGCCAAGGTTTCGGGCAGCGTCGGTCTTGCCGGCGGCGAAGGCGCGCACACCGAACATATGGCGATGAATCTGATCGACTTCGGTTCGGTGAAATTCATTCAGGTTGACTCGGCACGCATCGGCGGCATCGGCCCATCGAAGATTGTTGCCGAGCACGCTGTTCGCAACGACGTCACTTTCGTGAACCACACATTCACCTCTCACCTTGCGCTCTCGGCTTCAATGCAAGCTTTCGTTGGTCTCGAGAATCACAAGATTTGCGAGTATCCGGTTGAACCAAAGTCGGTTGCCTGGGATCTCTCGGTTGAGCACATCGAGGTTGATGCCAACGGAGAAATTTTGGCACCGGATGCTCCGGGCCTAGGAATTCAGGTCGACGAGCAATCACTTCGCCCGTACCTTCGAGAAGTCGAGATCAAGATCGATGGCCAGCTTGCCTATGAGAGCACTGCCCTCGATACAGCGACTAGGGTAGGACATTAGCGCCCAACAATCCGAGGTGAAGATGGACAATACCTTTGAACCCCTGAGTGGTTCTCGGTCATCTATCCGTGGACTGCAAAAGACAGTCATCGAGGGCATCGGCAGAACCATAATCGGCGGCAAGATTTTGCCGGGCGAGTTTTTGCCGACCGAACCCGAGCTTGGCGCCAACTACAACGTGAGCCGCACCTCGGTTCGCGAGGCCATGCGCGTGCTGTCGGCCAAGGGCCTGATTGAGATTCGCCAGAAGGTCGGCACTCGCGTGCAAGAGCCAGAGCACTGGAACATTTTCGATTCAGACATTCTCAGATGGCATCACGAAGAGGGTCGCGGCGATGCCGTGATGCTCGACCTGATTGAGCTTCGTCAGATTCTCGAGCCAGCCGCTGCAAAGTTGGCAGCGAACAGAGCAAACATGGATCAGCACCGCAGTTTGAAGGCTGCCATTCAGACCATGCAAGACCAACTCGACAGCCCCGAAGATTTCGCGCGAGCCGATCTTGATTTTCACCTTGCGGTTTATGAAGCAAGTCAGAACTCTTTCTTGCTTCAGTTTGGTTCGGTCGTGAGCGACTACCTGCGACGAGTTTTCATGATTCAGCAGCAGGCCGTTCGAGGGCGAGAAGCGTTAGAGCTCGATGTGCAATTGCACAACGAAGTTTATGAAGCGATAAATCGCGGCGATGGCCAGTTGGCTGCTGACACGATGTTGACGGTTGTTTTGGAGGGAAAAAATTCGCTCATCGAGGCTCTAAAGTCTGGTGCGAATTCAAACGACCTAAACCGTCGAGGTGAGTGATGGCAACATCGGTGACTCTTCTCGTCGGTGATTCGCAGTTAGAAATCATTCCGCAAGAAGGCGCCGTGTTGGCCGACTTTCAAATCAACGGGATGAGTTTCTTGGCGCAGACTCCCTGGTCGGCAACCGTTCAACCTTCGCCACTGCCTGCTGCCGATGAACGCGCTTGGGTTGAAAACTGGCGCGGCGGTTGGCAGCTCTGCGCACCAAACACCGGATCAGCAACCGAGCAATCTGCAGAACCGGCATTTCACGGCGCAGCTTCGCAGGCCAACTGGGCGATCACCGAAGTGAACCCAGACAGCCTGACTTTGAACTGGATCGACAGCCGAGGCGAAATCGAATTGTCTCGCAGATGGAGTGTTTCAGCCGGGGTGGTCACCGCGGAAACCACGGCGACAAACCACTCGGCGAATCGCAAGGCGGTTGGTTTCGCAGAGCACCTAATTTTGGGCTCAGACTTTTTGCAACCCCTCAGGCACGGAGCCGTCGCGAATCTGAGTTTTTGCCCGACTTCTACCATCGTCGAACTCGACTATTCGGGCGCACCTCTCGAAGGCAAAGGCCAGCCATCCGTGCCGGCCTTGGAGTTCAGCCAGCTATCGGTTGCCCAACCGGCCAAGGTCTTCGCGCTTTCGAGCCCGAAAAACAAGAGCATTTCGGTTGAAGTTGCGGGCTGGGTGGCAAGGATTGACTGGGAGGGGTTAGACCACGCGCTGATTTGGCAGGAGTTTGCCACTTCAACCGAGGCACCTTGGAACAGTCAGGTCTATGCCCTTGGCATCGAGCCAACCAATGTTGCGCACGGGCTTGGAGCAAACGATTCGGTCGGCCCGTTCTTAGCTGCGGGTGAAACTATTTCATGGACAACCTCGTTGCAGTTTTTTAGAAAGGTAGATGAGTCACTTGAACCAGCAGCTTAGAACTCTTGTCACTGGAGTCGCCAGCGGAATCGGGCGCAGCGTTGCAGAAGCACTTCGCAATCGTGGCGACGCAGTTTTTGGTGTCGACTATCAGGCGGGAGACGGTTGGTTGCAGGCAGATCTTTCGGTGCCTTCAGAACGCGAACGAGTGGTCAAGTCTGCGCTCGATGAGCTCGGTGCAATTGATGTGCTCGTGAATGTTGCCGGCATCTATCGATCAACTCCTTTCGGTGATTCATCGTTGAAAGATTGGCAATCGGTTTGGGCTGTGAATCTCGAGGCGCCGATTGACCTGATGTCGCAGGTGTTTGACTCTATGAAGTCGCAGGGTTTCGGTCGCGTTGTTAACATCACCAGCGTGCACGCCAAGGTTTCAAGACAAGATGCGCTGGCCTATGACGTTGGCAAGGCCGGGGTCGAAGCGGCAACACGATCTTTTGCTTTGGCCGGTGCAGAGTTTGGAATTCTGGCAAATGCGGTTGCTCCTGGTTTTGTGCGAACCCAGATGAGCCTGCTTGAAAACGGCATCGACGAGGCAGACACTGAAGAGTTTCGCAAGCAATATGTAGAAACCGGAAGGCTTCCGCTCAGACGGGCATCGAAGCCCGAAGAGATTGCCGAATCGGTTTTGTGGCTGAGCGGTCGCACGAATACCTACATCACCGGTCAGACCATCACCATCGATGGTGGCCTCACGGCAACCTTCTAGCCATGGCCAATCTTCAGACTCTGAAAACCCTTGAGGGTCTTGGCTTTGCCGAGTCTTTGCGCTGGCGAGGCGAAGAGCTCTGGTTCAGCGACATGTTCAGGGGAGCGGTGATCGCTTGGAATCCAAACTTCGGTGCGACGGTGAAACTCTCTCAGTCAGACGGCGGGCCAGAGATGCCGGGCGGTCTCGGCTGGACACCCGAGGGTGATCTGCTGGTTGTCGATTGCTTGAAGCGACAGGTCTTGAAGCTATATGGCAAGGGCCAACTCTCGGTGTTTGCCGACCTTTCGGGCCTAACCGAACACCCACTCAACGACATGCACGTTGACCCCCACGGAACCGCCTGGGTTGGCGGTTATGGCTTCGACCCCGAGCGAGATGAGCCAGTTGCCTCGGCTATCTATCGAATCTCGCCAACCGGCGAGGTAAACCTAACCCCCGCCAGTTTTGTATTTCCGAACGGGTGTGAGCGACAGAACGGCCTGCTCGCGGTTGCCGAAACCTTTGCCGATCGAATCAGCTTTGTCGACGATGATTGCCGGTTGGTCAAGTCCTTCGATTGCGAAAGCGGCGCCGGACCAGACGGTTTATCTTTCGACTCCAGCGGCAATCTCTATGTTGCGATGGCGTTCAAAGGTGAGATTCAAAAATTTAGTTTGGCTGGTGATTCTGAGTTGCTGGTAAAACTGCCGACAGAAGAAAATCAAGCTGGCGGGCCAAAGGGAATCTTTGATTGTGCGGTTCGCTCTAGCGATTCGACCATTGCGTTTAGCAGTGCGTGTCTAGACGAAGACTACGCAAAGGTGAACAACACCGGTTCGATAGTTCTCGCTAGTCTTCGCTAGCTGCTGAATCTACCGAGAACGCTTCGTCAAACGAACGCTCGGGGCTCTTCCACATCAAGCTCTTGATAAAACCAACCGCCTCGGCCGCGCCGTGCAGTCGATCCATGCCGGCGTCTTCCCACTCAACTGAGATTGGGCCGTTGTAGCCAATTGTTCTAAGCGCTCTGAAGCTCGACTCCCAATCGACATCGCCGCGACCGGTAGAAACAAATGACCATCCGCGTCTCGGGTCTGCCCAGTTCAAGTGCGAACCCATGCGACCCCTGCGGCCGTCGTTTCTAAACACGCGGGTGTCTTTGCAGTCAACGTGATAGATGCGGTCGGCGAAGTCGAGAATGAAATTGACCGGGTCGATGTCTTGCCAAATCATGTGGCTCGGATCCCAGTTGAGCCCGAACGCTTTTCTGTTGTCGATGGCATCGAGCGCAATGCGAGTGGTGTGGTAGTCATAAGCAATCTCGGATGGGTGTACCTCGAGTGCGAACCGAACACCTTCCGAGTCGAAGACATCCATGATTGGGTTCCAACGCTTGGCAAAGTCTTCGTAGCCCTGGTCGATTGTCGACTGCGGAACCGGAGGGAACATCGCCACGTACTGCCAGATCGATGAGCCAGTGAAACCAACCACGGTGTCGACTCCGAGCTTGCGGGCGGCGATGGCGGTGAGCTTCATTTCTTCGGCGGCACGCTGGCGCACACCTTCTTGGTCGCCGTCTCCCCATACCGCCGGGCGAACGATGCCGCGGTGGCGAAAGTCGATCGGGTTGTCGCAAACCGCTTGACCGGTGAGGTGGTTTGAGATTGCCCAGGTCTGCAGTGAGTGTCGCTTCAGAACTTCTTGGCGCTGCTTCAGGTAGCCAGGGTCTTCGGCAACTCGCCAAACGTCTAGGTGCTCGGCGCTGCAGGCGATTTCGAGCCCGTCATAGCCCCAACTCGAGGCCAATCCGGCGACTTCATCTAGGGTCAGGTCGGCCCACTGTCCGGTGAAAAGGGTTATCGGTTGGTTCACTGCAGCCTCCGGCATCAACATTGATTTAGAAAAACCTTAGCAAAAGCCCCGAGTTCAAACCTGAGAGCGAGGGTGCGTGCGCGAGCGCCTCGGCGACCTAGCTGAAGTGCTCGGGGTCGAAAACTTTGCCGGGGTTCAGAATGTTGTTCGGGTCGAAGACCTTCTTGATCTGCCACTGCAGCTTGGTTTGACTCTGACCCAACTCGTCAATCAGCCACTGTCGCTTTAGCAACCCCACGCCGTGCTCGCCGGTGAGTGTGCCGCCCAACGAAATTGCTTTGCGAAAGATTGCGTCGGCTGCATTCCAAATGTGCTCTGGAACCTCTTCGTCGATGTAAACAAAATTGGGGTGAAGGTTTCCGTCGCCAGCGTGAGCGACTGTCGGAATCAAAATGCCATACTGCGACTCAATGTCACGTAGGGCCTGCAACATTTCGCCCATCTTTGAAATCGGCACAGCAACGTCTTCGATTAAGACTTTTCCTTTAGCCTCAAGCGCTGGCAACATTGCTCGCCTAAAGCTCAGCAGCTCTTCGCCTCGTTCTTCAACCTGAACCTCAAGACCGAGATCGCGCCAAACCTGCGCAATCTTCTCTGCCAAGACTTCTGCACCGGCACCATCGGTCTGCGCAATCAGCATGTTGAAACTCTTCTCGAGCACAACTCCTTCGAGATGCTCGGTGATGTAACGTGTGCAAGTTTCATCGATTAGCTCAAAGACGCTCGGCTGTAATCCGTGTCGAATGGTTTCTTGAACGGCCCGCGCGGCAAGAGTTATGTCTGCGGCTTTCGCGCTCAGCGTTGTTACGGCATGCGGGTCGACGGGCTTGAGCGAAACCTTGGCCTCGGTGATCACGCCGAGGGTTCCCTCGCTGCCAACCATCAGACCGACCAGATCGAGACCGGTGACACCTTTAACTGTTTCGTGCCCAAGCGTCATGACTTCGCCATCGGCCATCACCACGGTGAGCTGTCGAACCGCTTCTCGCGTGACGCCGTATTTTGCGCACAGCAGACCGCCGGCATTAGTGGCGATGTTGCCACCGACGGTCGACCAGAGTCGACTTGCCGGGTCGGGTGTGAACCACAGCCCGAGCTTCTGCGCCGCAAGATTCAGGTCTTGGTTGATGACGCCGGCTTGCACCTGAGCCCAACGGTTCTCGGTTGAGATCTCGATGATCTTGTTCATTTTTGCGAGCGAGAGCACAATCTCACCCAAGCTGCCAATCGCTCCGCCGGCTAGGCCACTGCCCGCGCCCCTGGTCACAACCGGGGTCAGCGTTTGGTTGGCAATCTTCATGACGGCCACAACATCATCGGTGCTTCTCGCCTCGACGACGCAGATTGGGTCGAAGTCGCTGGTCTTGCCCGATCGATCGGTTCGCGCTGCGGCAAGGCTCTTTGGGTCGGTGAGCACGGCTTCGCCTAGGGCATCGATGAGTTGGCGCAGAACTACACCGGGTTCTTCGGGTCTACTGGTCACAGAGAATCCTTCGCAAAGTTATGCCAAGAATAACCGCTCGTTACCGCGCAACCAACCACGACATTTTGCGCTTTCTGCGGCAGCGTTAGGCTTTTCTCAGCAGCCATCAATCACGGATGCTGCGGGTCAGAGAGGTATGCGATGAAGCTAATGCGAGTTGGACAACCGGGCAAAGAGCGCCCGGCGGTTGCTGTTGACGAGAACAACTACATCGACATCTCAGACCTAGTCTCTGACTTCGACGCCGATTTCTTTCAGAACGAAAAGTGGTTCGACATCAAGGCTGAAGTTGCAA
>Ga0208463_1000134_pt1 | contig 18949 bp, 2 predicted proteins | sample LakMenEpi09Jul08_FD_150752 | JGI IMG/M metagenome (GOLD analysis project Ga0208463, IMG submission 150752) | Freshwater microbial communities from Lake Mendota, WI - 9JUL2008 deep hole epilimnion (SPAdes) | ecosystem: Environmental > Aquatic > Freshwater > Lake > Epilimnion/Euphotic zone ... | reverse complement strand
GTATAATTAACAAGCTTACCTTGTTGTCTTAATGATTCAATAATAGAAACATCATTGTATTCTTTATCTACCTTTACAGTGCCATTATTTAACTGAGACTTCTGTAATGTATTTTGATATTGAGTTAAGGATCTTCCATCACCGTACAAGTTTACAAGTTTGAAAACAAGCTGTACAGGTGAATTAGCATCCATCTTCATCTTTACAGGAGTACCATCCTCATACTTAACTTTTTGGTATCCATAAATCTTATTATAAACACTCTCATCCTTCTGCATTTCAGCAGCATAGTCAGGACCTTGAATAGTGTAACCTGTTTCAAAGTCAACCATATCTCCTGACTCAGTAGGAATAGCTCTAGACATTGTAACAAAGTCATACGAAGATGCTTTAGATTTAGTGTTTAATCCAATTAAATCTCTAGCAGATTCTGCACCTTGTCTAGCAAATGAAATAGCAGATGTAAATGTATATGCTTCAATCATATCTCCCCACTGTGTAGGAACGTTAGCTTCTGGAAGACTTGCCATAGGAGGATTAACTCTAGGAGCAACTGTTGGATCACTGAAGTTAGTTCTTTGGAATCTAGCATTCTTATAGTAATCACGCAATCTTTCTTCTACGCCTGGAGCATTTACAGCTTTTGTAATTTCTGTAGAAATATCTTCTATAGGAACTACTTCTCTGAATGATGTAACTGTCTTATAAGTTCCCTGTAAGATAGCAAGCTTAACAAGATCTTTGTATAAATCATTAGTCTCAGGGTTATCACGTAACTCTCTGAATCCTTCTGTGTATCTATTCTTATCAGCAGCAGTGTCAGGAGAAACTTTCAATGCAATAGTAGCAGGAGCTACAATAGTCTTTCCAGGAATAACTTCTAGATCTTGTAAGATCTTCATATCAGGATGAGACACTACAGCTTGTTGGAACTTATTGATTACAGAATCTTCTCCATAAACAAGCTTAGCAACATCAAACTCTACGTTTGTTTGTATAATGTAATCTAGTAATGATGCAGACAACTTGTTAGCAATTCTAGAGAACTTGTCTTTAGAAATGTAATCATTGATTGCATATGTATCAATCACTTTATTAATCACAGCTCTATAGCTAGGCATGTTGAAGCGTAAGATTGCACCAAGTCCTCTATTAGCTTTTATAAGAGCATTAACTAATGTACGTAAGTGCGTCTTGTCTAATAGATCTTTAGCAGAAGAAATTCTGAAGCTATCTTCCTCAAACTTGTATTGAGTAAGAGTCTTCATTTGTTTTCTTCTGAAGTCATCAGCATTAGAGAACTTAGCTGTATCGTAGTTAGTAGCTTCTGTTATAATAAATAAACCATTAGCTGCTTTTGCAATATTGAAGAACTCTTGTAAAATTAATAGCTGTTCAGCTTTCTGATCATCTGTTAACTTAACACCAATGTTCTTGTCAAGAGCCTTAACATTAATCTCTGAAGTTCTTTCATATGCTGCTTCAGATGCTGCATACTTATTCATTATCTGTTGTACAAGAACAGACGGTTCTCCAGTCTTAGGATCTTGATAAGTCATCTCAGTTAAGATGTACTTATTATCTGCATCAGCTGTGGTTACAAAGTCTTTAACAATTGGTTGGTTTAAGAACATTGCTGCTTGACGTGTATTAACTCCAGCTCTAGCTAAAAACATAAATGCACTTACAACTTGATCACTATAGATTAACTTGAAAATGAATGGATCATTACCAGCATCAGCAAATGAACTTGTGTATTCTGATAAGATATCAGAGATGTATTTCTTATCTGCTTCTTCTATATTCTCTTGTCCTGCAAAGAAACGTTGTGAAAGATCTACTTTACCATCAGCAGTTTTGTTGTGTGGTAAAGACAACTTAAAGATGTGATCTACAAACGTTCCAGCTTTCTGTGCATTAGAATGTCCAGTGGTAGCTGTAGCACTAATACCAATCCAGTTTTTACCAGTGATGAATGCATGACGTAAGAATGACATGTATGTTCTATCTAAGATTCTATTCTTGATAGTGCTCTCATCATAACCTGTTAACGCATCCATCTCATCAGCAATTGATATCAATGTATCCGTAGTGTTAGGAGTAGTTAAACGCTTGAAGTTTTCTGGAAGAGATAACAATGTATCAATTGCTGAATAGTATTCATTCTCAAGAGCTTGTCTATAAGTCTTGTTGATGTACATTTCTTTATTAGCAATTCTATCATTAAGCTTCTCTTGCTTACCAACTAGTTTCTCTTGTAAGTCAACATCCTCATAGTCAGCCTCATCCATTAACTTAGAAATGTAACGCTGCTCTTTCTCTGACATTTGATCAAAGATTTCACTATAGAATGCTTTTGTTTCTTCTTCAGAACCTTTTAATTCAACAGGTCGAATATTACCATTAGCATCTTTGTACAATGCTTTGAAGTACATATTCAACTTGTCAATATCAAAGTCAGATCCTACTTTGGTAGTGATGGCAGAAGGAACAACTACAGTAGCACCCATGAAATCAGGAAGTAATCCTTTGATTACAAAACGTTCCATTGAGTTCAAACCTTGTGTAGGGATACGGAAACCAACACCCTTTAATGCTTCTGGAGACTGTGTATTTAAGTAAGTAACAATTGCCTCATCATTAGGGAATCTTTTCTTATCACTGAATAACGCTCTAGCTTGTGAAGGAAGAGTAACGTAGATTTCACAATAACGCTCACCTTCTTTATCTTCATAGAACTTAAGTGTATCATCTGTAAGAACTTTCTTACCATCAATCTCTACAACTCTTCTACCTTTAGATAGATCTTCCCAACCTGTTACAGGAACCTGTACAGCTGACATACCATTCACCTTTGGAGAAACAATTCTCTTGTGGATGATTGAGTATAACAAACGTACAATCTGCATGTAACTAGCAGATGATTCTAATGGCAATACAAAATCACCAGTCTCTTCATTAATCTCAAGACTAGCAATTAAGTTATCAGAAGCATCATCTGTAAGTACTTCTTGCTTTAATACATTAGATAACTTTCTTTTGTCATTCAATACAAATTGACCATCCTCTAATGTAATACCAAGATCAGTTAACAATGAATCAGCAGCTTCTGTATACAATGCTTTCAATGCATTGTCATGTCTTTCAACAGCTTCTTTAATAAACTGTTGTCTTTCAGGAGTAGCACCAATTGCTTGTCCACCAGCGAACAAATCGATTGTAGCAATCTTTGTAGGTTGAGATCCTAGTGTTGTACCTTTCTTATCTTTGTATCCTGTTTCAACTTGAATACCATAAGCTTTGAATGGAATCTGAATTAAGTTATTAAACGGTGCATCATTGATTTTACCATCTTTGTATAACTCATGTCTTTCTTCTAATGTTCCAATCTTACCACCTGATTCCATTACAACGTAATCACGTTTCTCATTGAACATATTAATGAATACGTCCTCAAGAGCTTTACCTTCTACAGCTTGATAGTAGATAGGCATCTGTGACATCTTGTGTCCAACAAGATCAATAGAAGTCTTCCCAAACTTATCACCAGATACAACAGGCTTAATTACATCTGTTACAAATACAGGAGAAGGTTTAGATGTTAATTCCTCATCGTATTTCTTTAATGCAGGCTTTGTCTCATATCCTTTGTATATACCTTTAGCAGCTAGTTGTTTTCTAGCATAAGCCATTTGCCAGTTGTGGAAATCGTTTGCCTCATCTGACCATTGAGCATTCTTAGTCTTAACTTCTCTATAGAATCCTGGAGACATTAATGAGAATGCATCAGCCTCATTAGTTTTTATACCAGGATATAAATCAGCCTCAATAATAACATCCTTAATTACAGCTGTATTGATGTATGACTTATTCTCATGATATCCAAAATCATTCTCATCTAATGCAATATCTTCTGTTTCAGTGTAGATGGTGTTGTTAGATTCGTTTAACCAAGCGTTCAGTTCAGCAAAGTCAACAGAGAACTTTCTTGGAGACAAGAAGGTTTTAACACGCTTAGTTTCTTCTAAGATTGTTTTACCATTCTTGTTCTTGATTGCAAACTGATAAGGATCACCAAATAAGATCTTGTGGAACTCAATGTTATTTAAAATATAGTTTGTTGATAAGAACTCAGCAACAGTGTTAAGATCTTCTTTTGACATACTATTAGTGTTAACACTATATTTTGTCATAAGCTCATCTTGGAAATTAGAATCTAATTTACCAAATCTATATAAAGCTTCGCCATTCTTATCTGAAGATACAGTGACTAACTTAAGATCTTCAAGAGTCTTAACTAAATCATCTCTTGACTGTGTTAAGTAGTCAATGATATCTTTCTTAATAACTTCAGAGTTTTCTGTTTTGAATTCCTCTAACTCAGTTCTGAATTTCTTTTCTTTAATCTTTCCTGTAACTCGTTGTTCAATTAATGAGTTAAGTTTAGTTAATGCATCATCAGAAAGAATATCTTTGAAGAAACGTAAGTCTCTACCTTTATTACCAACGTTCTTTAATAACTCTCTATTCTTAGCATCTAAAGCTAATTCAATATCAGCATCTAAATGTTGACGCATGATATCAACAGCTTCATCATATCCTCTACCTTCAGCAAACTGCTTGTAAGAAATACGATTACCTAAGTTCATCATCCATTCTGTAGATGAATCTGCAGGCACTAAAATGTAGTAACTACCATTGATGTTTTGGTTAATCTGTGTAATGTATCTGTCTGCTTGACTCATTCCAGAAACTCCACCACCTTTGTTTTCATCTTGGTCAATCTCACCAGAGATAACCTGAACTTTTAATTTAATGATGTTACCAAACTCATCTAAACGTCTGTCACCATCTTCATTAAACAACGGACCACCTGATTGTAAAATCTGTGAGCTTTCAGAGAATACATCTCTTAATTGAGGCATCTTCTCTGCGATCTCAGACACATTCATAATTGAATTGAACTGATACTCAAATAGAGAAGGAGCGTTGCTCTCAGTTAAAGTATTGATGCGTTTACCTTCTGCATTATAGATGCTATTGTTTTGGTTAGGCATTTCTACAGCAGTGAACAGGTCAGCTAGTCTAGTGATGCCGTTTCCTAATGTTTTGAATTTACCTTTCTTTAACGTAACAACACCTTTGGTTTTAGCAGAGGTAAGATCAGCTTTGATTTTAATTACAGCTGTAGTGAACTTCTTAACTTGAGCTTCGTTTAACTTATTGTAGATAGGCATTGTAAATGTAATACCTAACTTGTTAAGGAAGTCAATCATCTTCTCAGGTGTAGAGATATCTGGATCTCCAATGTTAGCTTCGAATTGCTTTGCACCAGAGTTATATTTAATAACAGAAGATTCAATCTTAGAAGATGTAATCATGTTATTAATCCAACGCTTCTCAATTTGCTTAGCACCATTTGTTAAATCAGCTGCACCACGGAATGTAGAATCTTCTTTCAAGTATTGAATGAACATGTCTGGTTTAGATTTAGTGAATGTCTGCATAGCAGAAACAAACAATCTAAAGTCAGCATCATCCATTGCATCAAAGTCAACTTGACCAGTAACCATGTTACCACCTAAGCGTACAAACAATTGTACATAGTCAGCATTTGACTGTGCAATATTGTACATCTTATCTACAAAGTCTTGTACATCTTTGATGTTAACTAACTTGTTAACTAATGCACTATACACTTCACTCTCTGGAATCAATTCTATTGTTTCGTGTTTCTCATTTAACTTAGCATTAGGTAAGTATCTTGGATCTTCAGATTGTTGACCATCTGTTCTTACTAATGAACTAGTTAAAATCTTAACAGCAAATGGAGTTGATTTCTTTAAGTTAACACTGAATGCTTCTGGAGCATACAGTCTATCAGAAGCAGACTCATCATTGATAGTTGCAAGTTCATCAGAGTTGAATGAGATGTACAAACTAGCAAGTTGACGCTTTGTAGCATCAATGATCTCTGTGTATTGCTCATCTGTAAACTGATGTCCGTTCTCTTTATAGTTATCTACAATACTTTTGAAGATAGCATTAGCAGAGTTTGTATCAATATTATATAAAGATCTATTATCTCTAAACAATGTTATATAGAACTTAGCCTTGAAGTCTTCAGTGAAATAATATTTCTGTTCTGCAGATAAGTCTTGGTATACAGGGTATTGATTTCTTCTACGAGATTTCTTCTCAATAGGTTGACCTGTATAGTTAGCTGCTGTGTTACCTAATCCTAATCCTGCATTTGGAGCAGCACTAGCTTGTTCTAATTGCTCAGACATGAATGTTAATAAGTCATTGAACTTAGAATTAGGAATTCCAAGAAACTTAGAAACTATATCTGCTAATTGAGCAAATAAACTTTTCTTAGTATACTCAGGTGCAACCCCTGGCATTATCTGTAAGAGCCTAATCATATCAGGATCAGTAAGACCAACTGCAGCCATCTCTTCTGGAGATGCAGCAATGTAGTCTAACATGTTACGAAGATGTGTGATCTGTGGCTTAGAGAAATTGTTAGTAAGAACTTCAGCAGCCTGCTTATCAATACCTGATGCAGCCTTGTGGAAGTAATCTTGTACACTTTGGTAAATATCTGTCAGACCTTTGTATAGTTCTGTTCCTTTGATATCACCCTTCTCATTAAGTTTAACTTTAATTAAACCATGTACAAACTCATGAGCAATGATATACTTTTGCTCAGTTGCTGATTTTGTATCAAATGTAGACTTGTTAATAGTTAAGATGATTCTATACTTACCATCAACTACTTCAGTATCTATAGAAGCTACTTTAGGAAGTTTACCTCCTAAGTGTGCAGCATCGTATGACACTTGAATGTTATTAGCTTTTAATAGTGGAGTGATAAATTTAAACTGACCAGCTAGTCCATAGTTATTTAACTCTTCATCAAGATCATATAACTTACCAGGTTTAACTTCTGGAGTTACAGATACTTCTGGTTCAATACCATATTTAATAGTTTGTTCATAAGTGTATGTTAACTTACCCTTCTTAATAAGATTACCTTGAGAATCTACTTTAGGTAATTGAGTAATAAGAACACCCCTTCCATCAGCCAATCTCATAGGCTTAGGAACAGTTACATCATATAATCGACCAATGTAAACTTGCCAATCATAAAGCATTATACCTAACTTTGATTCAGGAGCAAGCATAAATACATCTCCTTCTTCATCTACACCATAATAAACATCGCTACCTGTTGGATTTGCATTCCTAGGATCAAATCTTTTATCCTCACCAAGAATACTAAACTTAGTTACTTTACCTTTTGGAGAAGTTTTAACTGGAGCTACAACTGGTTGAGCAGTAGGTTTTTTTCTATTAGCATCTTCTGTAATTAAATCAAATGCAGCTCTTGGAGCATTAAGTTTTTCAGCAACAGCATATCCAAGTGGACTTGCTTCTTGAAGCCACTTAACATATGTACCTTTATCTAAAGGCTCATCAAATTTATCAATACCTTCTACCTCAGCAAAGTAATCTAATATATTTTGCGTAGCAGCACTTCTTGTATTAGATTGAGTTTCAGGTAAAGCTTTTCTTCTTATGTTTAAATCTGCACTTTCTCTAGTTAAACCAGCAAAGGTTGCATCAATATCTTCAGCAGTTAAATCACTTTTTGTTTCTGTAGGTGCTTGAGCAGCAATCTGCTCATTCATTACATTATTAATGTTAGTAATAGCTGCATTGATGAATGTTGAACGTATAAGCTCAGGATCTACATTTGGATTAGCTTGTGCTAATTTCTTAACAGCTTCTACTAGTTCTTCTCCATTTAAGAATTCAGGAGAAAGATCTACTGTAGCTTCTGTTCCATTATGTGTAAATGTAAACTGAACCCCATTGAACATAATCTTATTAGGAGTACTGTTTGTAGCATATCCTTGAGGAGTTGCTGGCACAGGTTGTCCCATAACTTCATCGCTAATCAATTGATACACTGCACCTAATATTGTATCAGATGCTAGTTGAGGATCTGTAGAAGAGAATCTAGGATCTGATGCAATGAACTTCTCGACTGCTGCTTGTGTAGCATCGTCTTGTACAAACGTGATGTCTGTTCCATTATACTTATATTTAAAATCAATACCAAACACATTCATGGTTTTGACTTCATCACTAGCCTGAACTATAGGAGCTTGTGGTACAGCTAACTTAAAGTTTGTAGGGAATGCATACTTCTGCTCATACGCGTATGGTACAGATTCTGTAGGAATTGTAACATTGATTGTAAGAGGAGGAGCAGTTGTTCTCTTAGTTTTATTATCTGGCATTACATCAGATAATAAATACGTTTGATAGTTTGTCCACTTACGTTCTTGCAATTGCTTACCATCCCAGAATTGCTCATAGAATGGTTCATTGAAATACTTAGTCAATAACTCATTGCTAGTGTTAGTAAATACATTAGATAATGCAGCAATGATTTCTTTCTCTTGACCTTCAACATTAGAGAAGTCAAAGTTTTGACCAGCGATGTTAATATCTCCTGTAGCGTAGTTAATAAAGAAAGAGTTGTTTGTAACTCTCTTAGAGCTCCAGAATAATACAGCTTTGATATAGTTGAATAACTTAATGTTCTCTTTCTTCTTCTGGTCTGTAGACATAGAAGAATCAACTAACACATTGTGTAGTTTCTTTAATACTTCAACAATTGTAACTGCTTGATTAGGAGTAACCTTATCGTTCTGTAAGTATTCTAACTTATCGCCATACTTTAATACAGGTCTACCAACAGCAAACTTGTAGGCAATACCATCTTTATGTGTAATATATCCTAATGTAGAGATTTCAATAAGTCCTTGCACACCTGAGATTACAGATTGCTTGATCTTATTGAATACTTTAGAGATGGAATTATGTTGAACAACACCTTCTTCTTTTACAGCATGACCTTTAGATAAACCAAACTCATAAGAATCAATAGGATTTCCTGCTTGATACTGAGTGCTAAATAATGTTTTACGCTGATCTTTCCAAAGAGTTTTATATTGTTCTACAACAGCAGGATCATCACTAGATCTAGCTTTCTCATTTACAGTGGGTGTTGTAGAGAAGATAGTTTGCTTGATGTCAAAGTTGTTATTAGCATTACCTAATACAGCATCAGAACCATCTTGATTTTTGATACGCTTACCATCTTTGTCAATTAAGAATAACTTACCGTTATCAAACTCAACAAACACAGCCATTACTAATCCAGTATCAACTGTACTAATGCTATCTAACCATTCAGGAGTTGTTACAAAATCATCTCCCTTCATGTAAGACAATTCTGCAAGACGAGATAATCCTAATGCATCTTGTTGATTAGGAGTTACGTATACAAAACGAATGCTCTTACGATTAGGGAAACCATCTACATTGTTTACAAACTCATTGTAACGAGTGATGTTGATAGGAAGACCGTTAGGATAGTTTCTACTAGATGCAGTTTTTGTACGGAAGAATAATTTATCTGCAGAAGGAATAGCTCCTTCTTTCTCATCATTGTATTCATCAACTTCAAATCCTGTGTTTATATTAGGATCTGCTTCTTCTAGTTCATCTTGAATATCTTTGATCTGTTGTGCATTACTAACGATAGCATCTCTGCTATCACGAACTCTTTGTGCACCTGAGAATAATTCAGGATTAAATTTAACAATCGATCCATCAGATAGTTCTATATTCATTGTACCGTCATCATTGACTTGTACAACTTTAAACTTATACAAAGGATCATTCTCATTATATCCTTTGTTTGCATACTCACGACCTTCCTCAAAAGATTCTTCTACACCGTTCTTATTTACAAACGTTGCTACTTTTCTTTCTGGGATAATAGGTTGTGGTACTACTTCTTCTGTAGGAGCGGTAGCAGATGGTGTACCTTCTGTTGCAGGAGCTGGAGGAGTAGCTGTTGGAGTAGCCTGACCTTGTTGTGCAGCTACTGGAGGAGCAGGAGGTGTATCAGTTTCTTCTTCATCTGTTACATCTTTTGCAGAAGTAGCTTCGTCACCACTTGTCCATTTCTTAGGATTCTTTTTGATATCCTCATACTCATTCATATAAAGCTTTCTACGTAGAGACATTTCAATAACGTCATCTAACTGAAGCTTTAATGTAGTTCTTTCTTCAGGAGCAATATCACGTTTAGGATCATCAATAGCATCATAACCCTCCTTCTTAGCTTGAGCAGGAGTCATAGTACCATCCATAATCTTTCCTAACAAATCAAATGTAGGAATGTTATTTACAGTGAGTCCTTGATTTACACTAGGAATACGTAGATCATAGTTATTAATCTTAGAAGCAGCATATGCAAGTTTGTCAATTGTTTCAGGAGTGTACATAAGTTCTCCTTTCTTATTGACCATTCCAGAATATCTAAGATCTAATGCTTTGTAAATCTCATTTGTATCTTTAGCAATCTTCTCAAAATTAAGTAATCTTTTTTGGAATGATTGAATATCATCATTGATGTTAGCAACGCCTTCTTCTTTTAAATCAGACAAACCTTGTTCTGTAGAAGACATTCTGTAAAGATCTTTCATGTCTTCCATAACCATATCAAATCTACCGTACTTAATACGTGTAGATAAGTAGTTATGCATTTGATCAGCCTTACGATCTTTAGCTTCTAATATATCTCCTGCAACAACTGCAGCTTGTTCTTCTTCTTGTAGTTTAACTCCACGGTTAACACTATTCATTCTATCAGCAAATGCTTTCTTGAATGTAGGAGCATTGTTTAATTCTTGTAAGTGAGTAGCAGTGTTAGCGGCTATTTTTTTACCTTGTCCAAAATTAGCAACTGCTTGCATACCACCACCAGTGATAGCACCAAGTAATGTACCTTCTAAACCTTCTTTAGATACTAATGATCCAAGACCTTTACCATATTTATCTTCACCAACAAATCCGTATAGTGCACCATCTACAAGAAGTTGTGCATCTTTACCTTGGTATGCTTTGTTGAAATAGTTTTGTGTACCTATCTGTAAAGCGTATTGTAAGTTTTCTTGTATACCTTCTTTAGGATCAAATACATACTTCCCTACACCAAGTGCACGATCCATAAGTCTACCAAATCTTGTAGCAGATTCTGCAGCAACATATTTACCACCTTTGTAAACTGTTTCTGAAACTTGACCCATTAAACTGTTAGCTGCTTGTTTCTCAGCAGAATAACTAGATCCTAATAACTTAGGAAGCTGTGCGTATTCTGTAACACCTAATAGAACTAAGTTACCTAAGAATGATGTAGCACCTACACTTCTTGCACTACTTTCAATAGCTTCCAAGTCTGCACCTTTTGGATCATCTCCAAAGTGTGAATCTCTATATTGTTGAATAAGACTGTTTCTATATTCTTTAGAAGTTTGCATTGCTTCAAACGAAGCTTCACCTGCAGATGAGTAACCAGCGATAGCTGTTCTTCTGAGTCTATCTCCAATACCAGCAGCTTGATTTGTTGTACGAGCAATGTTTCCAATTTGAGAAGTAATTGCGTCTAACTCAGCAACACTATTAATACCACTCTCCATCAAACTAGCAGCTTCAATATTTTTAGCTCCAGAGAATGCACGAGACAAATTCTTCAATAACGGAGTGTATGTTCTGAAAGCTTGGTTAGCTCCCATTGCTGCCATGCGAGCATCTGATGCAGCATTAAGTGTAGCAGCAACAGTACCTGCACCTTTCAATATACCGTTCATGATATTACCAGATACCATAGCACCTACGGCATATCCAGAGTTCTTGATCAGTTTATCAAATAAGAAGTTAGCAGTAAATAAATTTTCTGTAGATAAAAAGTTTGCATTCTTCTCTACATCAGTATAATAGTTAGGAAGATACTCTTGATCTACTTTCTCATTCCAAGCATCTAAGTTTTTCATTACTGGGTTTTCCCAGATGTCAGAAAACTTACCACCAGGTAATGCCCACTGTACTGCACCACCAACCATAGCAAATCCACCAGCCACAGTAGTAGCTGCTAGATTCAATCCTTTTAATGTACCATTAATTGCTTTACTAAGAATACCTTGTTTAGCTCCCCAGATATCTTCGTTGTTAGCACCATACACAACCTCATCATATCTTCCTGTAAGATCTCCTTGCACAGAAGCTAACTTAGGAGTTGCTGACGAAACCAGGTTTGGATCTTTACTAGAATCAATTAGTTTTCCAAAATCATCAAGTGTTACAAGTCCTTTTGTCTGAAGTGTTTGACCAAGATTTGCATCATCTACACCTAATAAATTAGGTCCTTTTGGTCTAGCAATATAAGGACTTCCGTATATATTATCTGGCATGCGGGGTATTGTTTATTTTTTTAAACCTTGTAAGTATTGAAGATATGTATTCTTAATCATATCTCCCGTAGCTCCTTTGTATGTTTTTTCTAATACAGATTCATCTTGATATACATTACCGTATATTAACTGGAACTTATTTGATGTAGGAGGCTTGATGTAATAAACCATTTGGAATCCTCCAGGAACTCCAAGAGCATCTGCTCTAAATTTATAATCACTGGCTTTAGCACTAGGATTTACTAATTTATTTTCTTTGAAGTATGCTCCTTTCCATGCATCAGCATCCTCAACAAATCCTATTTTATTTGTAGAACGAGTATTAGTGTTTATATTAATCAAGTTCTCAATAGGTGTACTTTGATATTCAGCAAATTTTAAACCTGTTAATTTCCCTAAGTCTGTTCTATTAATATCTTCAATAGTATGTATTGCACCGTTCTTATCTGTAATAATTACAGAACCTTTCCAATCTTCTCTAGATGTAGTAGGCTTATTTGCTTTCCATGTAATACTTGTAGGATCACTTAGTGCTGTTCGTAATTCTTCTATTTTTGTATTAGATCCTAGTTTTCTCATACCTTCAGCTGAGTTTAAGTATGCAGAAACTAAACCTACACTCTTCTTAATCTCTTTAGCTTCTGCCATTGGAAATGATCCACCTGTAGCATCAGTAACACCGATGTATTTAGCTAACTCATTATTCCATGCTTTTGTATATTCTACTCTATTCTTTTGAACTTTCGAACCATCTGCTCCTAACACTGGAGATAATAACTGATGATAGTTAGGACCATACTTCGCTACTAATCGCTGGTGAGCTTTACCAATGTTTGTTTTAGGATTACTTCTGAAGTTAGCATTACTTGCTCCTCCGTATGCCAATAAGAAAGATGTTTGGTCTTCTATATCAACAGGTGCTGTAGTACCATTAGCTAATCTTACTTTAGGGAAGGTAGCATTTGTTTTTTGCATAGCTTCCTTCTGAGCTTTTCCACTTAGATAATTCATATTATCTAACTCATCGCTAACCGTATTAAACGAACTCAATGCTAAGTCAACACTTTGAGGAGGAGTTAAACCACTCTCAATATATTTATTTTGAATACCGCTGGCCCATCTAAATAAATAATCATTAGGAGTTTCTTTTGTTCCTTTTGCAAATCTTACAATAGCATTCAATACTTCTGTATTGCTCATGTTTGGATTCTTATTTACTTTACGTAAATACTCTGCATATAAACCAAAGGCAACATCTTTCTTAGCTTGGAACAAGTCATCTATATCTTGACGAACTCTAGTAATTGCATGATCATCAGGAAGTTTTTCTCCTGGAACAGATCCATCAAATAATGTTTTAGGATCAATTACTTCTTCTTTATCAGCATCAGGTCTTTTTCTCCATTGCCCGTTTTCATCTTGATAATAGTCTGCTCCAAATTTAAGATCTTCTATGTAACTTTTATGTACGTCTAATTTATAATCTCTATTCCCCTCTGCAATTCTTCTATTCTCTTTGGCAACATTAAATAAATAATCTCTTTCAATATTCTCTTGAGCTTTTCCAGGATTAGCTTCAATCTTAGTTTCAGATTTCTCTTTAAGAAATCTTTTCATCATACTGTTTTTGTATTCAGTTTCGTATAATGTTTGTTTGAATGCTTCTGGATTTTTGAAAGCAGATTCATATGCTTGAGCAAATTTCTTTTCGTTTTCTGCTTTAGCTAATGCCATGCCTGAGATTTGTTTCTCATACTGTGCCTTTTGTTCTGGAGTTATATTTTTAGCTTCTGATAAAGCTGTAAGATCAATCATGTTCTTTTCATAGATGCTATCAAACTCTTCGTGCTCATTCACTAGATTGCCCACTATAGATTCTATAGGAGTATCTTTGTAGTTTGCCCAACCATCAATTTGTAATTGACGTTTAACATCTCCTCTTTTGAATACAGTATCTAGTACACCTATTACAGCGTCTTTGTTACTCGTAAGAGATTCTATAGTTTTAACATCTGCATACTTGTATTCATACTTACCAGGAACTACTTCTGCTTTTCCTGTTTTAGGATTTATTTGTGTTACAGGAAACTTCCTAGGCTTATCACCATCCATGATAAGAATGTTCTCAGCAATAGAAGCGTTCTCACCAGCATTAGTTAATTCTTCACGAAGAATTTTTGTAATGTTTGTATAAGGAATATACTCAGAATTGAACTGAATAGGATTACCTTCAGCATCAGTAAGCTCTCCGTTATCAGCGTATTGATTAATGTTATGTGCAAACAAATCATCATTGTTCTTATCTGTTAGCCCTTTCATCTCTAACTCCTTACGCTTCTCTTGTCCTGCTTTGATCTTAGCAGTAGATTTAACAGCAGCTTGGATTACAGGATCTTTAATAACTGATCCAGTCATTCCTGCCACAGAGTTAACTAATTGTTGATTAGAGAAGTCACCACCAGCAACAGTACGTAACTTGTTACCCAGTTCATTCATTTTTGATTGAAGATGTTCCTTATCTACGTTTCTATAAATATCTAATCCAGCTACATTATCAATGTAGTTTTGAATTTTTTGAACACCTTGATCGTATTGGGCTTGCTTCTGCATACCAACTTTCGCCATCAACTCAACTGGGAGCTGCTGGACGTAAGGGTTAAATTGTGCTATTGCATCTGTATATGAAGCCATAAGATAGTATAATTAACAAATATAATTTAAAATATTACATATACAAAAGATCATAACAAAAGTTGTTAATCTTGTATAACGAGTTTGATTAGAGACCTTTGATTGCTTTTACGATTGAACCATTTCTAGATACTACTGACTCATCATCTTTAGTAGTACCTTTCTTTCTCATTGCTTTATAAAACTCATATCCAGCTGGAGCAACCCCGTCTTCATTTTTTCCACTACCAGTCACATTGAATTGAGCAAGCGGGTTCATATTGTACGCTACACCACTAGGAGAGAATCTATAGTTGTACATGTTTTCCATAACACCCATTTGTCTGTTCTCAGCTTTTTGCTTAAGAATCTTATCATTGATTGAGTTGAGAGCAACAATGTTTTGCATCTTAGTATTACTTCTAGCTTGAGCTTGACGTTGTTGTTGTTGATCAAATAAACCAATATTCGTCTTCGCAGCTTCATTAATAGTCTGACGATTAGTTTCAGCAACACGTTGAGCCTCACCTTGATTTAATCTAAATTGTTCTCCTAAGATTTTATTCTTAGCATCTGCAGCTTGAGAAGCAATCATTGCTAATGCAGCAGGATTACCTTGTGCCATTCTTTCAGCAGAACGAGCTTGAGATGTAATCTCATTTAATTGATCTTGTAAGCTAATGTTAATTCCTTGACTAAGCATCGGTTGATAGCTTTGTGCAAACACTGGCTCTTCTTGATTCTGAGACAATGCATATAACTCTCCAGATAGTTGTGATGGATCTAAAGGTATTTGATTGCTAGGACGCAAGAATGGTAACATAGAATTAGCTCCTGTCAATAACATATCCCAAGGGAACTTACCTTTTTCTTTTTTAACTTTTGTCTCTTTTACTTTATCTACTGGAGGCACAACTTTAGAAGCTAGAGCTTGAACTATAGGAGGTACAGGTGCAGGTTCAGGTTTAAGTCTAGGAGTAACTACTTGCACGTCTTCTAAATCACCACGTTCTACCATCTTACTTTGAGAAGGGGAATCGCTCATTAACATAAGTTGATTAAGTGATGAATTCTCTGCTTGTTGTTGTTCCATTCTTCTCATTGCTTCTGCTATATCTTTAGGAGATCCGCTTGGCGTAATTCCAGATACAGGAGAATAAACATCGGGCATTAATGAAGATCTTAAATCATATTCAGAAAGATCATCTGAAGCACCCATAGGAACTCCTGATAGATATGAACTATTACGAAGCTCAGGAATAAATTGAGGAATCAATTCTCTATTATCAAAACTAAATGTATCATTACCAGAAGTTGGTACAATTGGACGAGTGGTTGCTTTAGCAGCAGCACCTTTAGGTGTTTTAGCAGAAATAGATGCAGCTTTAGGAGCATTGGTAGGCATTGTTGATTTTGCAGCTGCTGCAGCTACTCCTGGTTTAGGAATATATTGTTGTGAAGCATACTTTGCTAACCCTACATAGTCATCAAAGAATTCTCTAACTGTAGTAGGATCAACACCAAAGTCATTATTAGCAACTATACTATCATAGTATCTATCTTGCTCAGCATCTAATTTACCTAAGAATGCTTGTGGATCTTTATTGTACTCATCAAGAATTACTTTCTTATTAGCTTCCCAATCTTTATTACCTGTAATGGCTTTATCTTTACGCTCACCTTTAGTAGCTGCTCTATCAGCAACACTCATTTTACCAGCAGCTACCATAAGTTCTCCATAAGGATCACCTGTGTTAATAGCTAATTGTAAAGCACGAGTTCTTAATCCTGGAGGAAGATCTTTAACCTTAGACCAATAGTTCTTATAATAAAATTCTTTTGCTTTTGCACGAGTATTGTGAGCTCCATCATCTTTATTACCTGTTCCATAATTATAAGCACCTCCACGATAAACTCCTCCTATAGGACTTTTTCTTTCACTTGGTGTTACTTGTTGACTGCTATTAGCTTGTTCTAACATCATGGCTTGATCAATGAAGTTTTCAAATTCAGGATCGTAAGTCTTTTTAACTTTTCCACCTTTTTGTAACTTAGCACCGAACTCAGCATAAGGATCATTAGCTTTAGCATATTTGATTTTACCTTTAGCTAATTGATCTGATTCTAATCCCATTTCTTTTGCTGTATCAAGAATAGCATTCTGTACAGTTGCTGCAGTTTTCTTCTTCTCTGCAATATTTTTTAATTTCATTGTTGCACCAATTAAGTTTGCTTGTCCTGTGTTTAATGACAATTTATCAAACTGATCGTTAGCATCAGTATTATTAATTAAAGCAGTAGTCTTTTCAATTAACTTACCTTGCTTAGCTTCTATCTTAGATAGATCAGCAACGTAGTGTTTGAACTTTTTACCCTTAGCATTCTTATCACCAAGTTCAGCAACACCATAGTTAGGAATGATCATATTACCATATACAACTAAGTTACCATCTGGTGATCCACCATCTTGTAATTTAACTGCAGGTTCTCCACCTTCAACCTCTACACCATTCTGACCATAAGAGATAGGCATACCACCATTGTCATGAGATGGTCCTCTAAACATTACAGTTTCTCCACCATCTGGTAAGAAAGGATTGTAAGACATAGTTTCTGCTTGTCCACGATGAACCTGTAAATCACCACCCATAGCCATCTGTCCACCGTATTCCATTTGATTACGTCCTGTGTACATAGCTCTCTCACTAGGAGGAGTGTATTCTTTTAAGTGACCACCAGCACGTAACATATCAGCATCGTGTGGAGGAGCAAGTAATTGATCCATAGAGTAATCACCAAACTTAGCAATCACTTGTGGATTGTATTCTGGGTTCATATATCCTCCATTATACATAAATCCTCTGTTTGCTTTATGTAAGTTAGATGTACCAAGTCCAACAACTGCTTCACCAATTGCAGTAGTTTGTCTGTCTTCTGCTTGTTGTAATTGGTTTTGATCATTTGCATCAAACAATCCGCCAACAAATCCTCCAACACTAGAACCTAATAAACCTCCTACACCAGGAAGAAGAGCATTACCAATAGCACCTAAAGCTGTAGAACCAATTGCAGAACCAGCACCACCTCTACCTGTACCTTTTCCTGCTGCAGAACCAAGCATCCCACCAATACCACCAGCAATTCCAGAAAATTGATTAAGGTTAATTGCGTTTGGTCCTGTATTAATTGATTTAAGCGTATTACCAAAACCAGCTTTGTGAAGTTGTCCCCCATGAACATATTGTTTAGGATTACTGTCATTCAAAGGTTCGTAACCCATATCTGTATAGATGGTGTTAGGAGCAAATGTATTTTGAATCTCAGCACCATTCTGTGCAGCAAGTAAAGAATCTCTCTTACCTAGAGGATTGGCTGCTGTAACTAAATTATCTTCAGGACGTACATATCTACGTCTAGGTTGTTCTGGTCTAGATAAAGCAGCTTGTGATACAACTTTAGAAATATCAGCCCATTGATTAGCTTTCTTAATATCTCTTTTGTTTTGTTCTATTTGTTCAATGTTACCAATAATGCTTCCTAATTGTGGAGCAAGTTGGCCAGCTGCTTTCATTGCTGCATCTTTAGCATTACGTGCAAATTTACTTGGGACTTTTAATTTATTCTTAGGATTTAATTCTGGAATCAAATCACTGGGTGTACCAAAAGCAAAATTACCAGTTTCACCAACAGACTGTTCATCAAAAGGTATTTGATAACTTGAATCAATAACTGGATCAGTTGGAACAAATGCACCACCTTGTGCTTTCTTTAATTCTTTACCATGCTTCTTCATGAAAGCCTCCTCTGTAGGAAACTTCTTGTAGAACTCCTTTTCGTTTTTAACTCCAGCAATTTTTAAGATTTGAGCTTTCATATTAATCTTGGTATTTATCTAACCAGCCGCCTGGTTGTTTAGTGTTGTAATTAGTAAAGTTAGTTAATTG
>Ga0208463_1000133_pt1 | contig 19025 bp, 12 predicted proteins | sample LakMenEpi09Jul08_FD_150752 | JGI IMG/M metagenome (GOLD analysis project Ga0208463, IMG submission 150752) | Freshwater microbial communities from Lake Mendota, WI - 9JUL2008 deep hole epilimnion (SPAdes) | ecosystem: Environmental > Aquatic > Freshwater > Lake > Epilimnion/Euphotic zone ... | reverse complement strand
GCATATGAAGAGCAAGCACGCGGCCTCATTGACGGAGGCGCAGACCTTTTCCTCATCGAAACATGCATGGACCTTTTACAGATCAAAGCAGCGATGCAGGGATGCCGCAATGCAATGAAAGCCTGCGGGCGCGAACTTCCCATCCAGGTGCAAGTCACCATGGAAACAACAGGACGCATGTTGGTCGGCACCGAAATTGGTGCCGCGTATGCATCACTTGCAGCAATGAAGCCCGATGTCATCGGCATCAACTGCGCAACTGGCCCTTCAGAGATGCAAGAGCACCTTCGCTATCTCAGCGAGCACTCACTCATCCCCATCAGCGTGTTGCCCAATGCAGGACTCCCCAGCGTTGTTGATGGCAAAACCCATTACGACCTCACGCCTGAACAACTCGCCGAGTTTCATCGTCATCACGTGAGCGACTTGGGAATCGGCATCGTTGGCGGATGCTGCGGCACCACTCCGGAACACATGCGTCAGGTCTGTGAAGCAGTCCATGGCGTTGCACCAAAGACGCGCACTCCAGAATTTGAACCCAGCGTTTCGTCGCTCTACTCCGCTGTCACCCTTGAGCAAGACCAAAGCTTCCTGATTATTGGTGAGCGCACTAATGCAAACGGATCAAAGGCGTTCCGTGAAGCAATGTTGCGCGAAGATTGGGACACCTGCCTCAAGATGGCAACTGAGCAGATTCGAGAGGGCTCCCACGTTCTCGACGTGTGCGTTGACTATGTCGGTCACGACGGCACAGTCGATATGAACGAGATTGCATCACGTTTCGCCAGCCAAGCCAGTGTGCCGTTGGTTCTCGACTCGACCGAACCCGAAGTGATGGAAGCAGGCCTTCTGCACACCGGTGGTCGCAGCATTCTGAACTCCGCCAACCTCGAAGATGGCGAAGAGCCCGGCAGTCGCCTTGACCGCGTCTTCACCTTGGCCCGAGATTTTGGCGCTGCAGTGATTTGTTTGCTGATTGACGAACGTGGCCAAGCTCGTGATGTCGAATGGAAGATGGAAGTCGCTCATCGCATTGCAAAGATTGCGACAGAGCGTTATGGCCTCTCCAACAGTGACCTCATCTTTGATGCGCTCACGTTCCCCATCGGTACGGGCGACGAAGACCTTCGTAAAGACGGCATCGCAACCCTCGAAGCAATCAAGCGCATTAAGGACGAGATTCCTGGTGCTTTCACCACTCTTGGTCTTTCAAATGTGAGCTTTGGACTTAGCCCTGCCACTCGTCAGGTACTGAACAGTGTGTTCCTCCACGAGGCGCGTCAGTACGGCCTCGACTCGGCCATTGTTCATGCATCCAAGATTCTTCCGTTGGCTCGTATTCCCGAAGAACAAATCACGGTGTGCCAAGACCTCATTTATGACCGTCGCAAAGACGGCTACGACCCACTCACTGCACTTCTTGAAATCTTTGCTGGTGTGTCGGCAGTCGAGACAGTCAAAGTCGACCGCACCGACTGGACCATTGAGCAGATTCTCCGTCAGCGCATCATCGATGGCGACCGCGAAGGGCTGATTGAAGATCTTGAATTGGGGCGCAGTAACGGCATCGCACCGCTTGACATCATCAATGAAATCTTGTTGGACGGCATGCGCGAAGTGGGCGAACTATTTGGCTCAGGCCGTATGCAGTTGCCATTCGTTTTGCAAAGCGCAGAGACAATGAAGACAGCTGTTGCTCACCTTGAGCAATACATGGAAAAGACAGGCGAAAGCAGCGCAAAGGGCAAGCTTGTTCTTGCCACCGTGAAGGGTGACGTCCACGACATCGGTAAAAACCTTGTCGACATCATCTGCACCAACAATGGCTACGAAGTACACAACATTGGCATCAAGATCGGCATCCAAGAGATGATCGACAAGGTCAAAGAGGTCAATGCAGATGCTCTCGGCATGAGTGGACTTCTCGTGAAGTCCACCATCATCATGCGCGACAACCTTCAGGAATTGAACACCCAAGATCTCAGCGACATCCCCGTCCTTCTTGGTGGCGCAGCACTCACACGCAGCTATGTGGAACAAGATCTCCGAAAGATCTACGACGGCCGCGTGTTCTACGGCAAGGATGCGTTTGAAGGTCTCTCTGTTCTCGACACCCTGATGAACATCAAGAAGACCGGAATTGATGACCCTGACTTTGGTCGCAAGCTGGGCACTCGCCTCATTGAGCGCGCCGAGAAAGTCGAAGTTGATCCGTCAACGATTCCTGCTCGTTCACCTGAGGTTGAGACAGACAACGAAGTCTTTACTCCTCCATTCTTGGGTAGCAAAGTTGTGAAAGGCATCGGACTGGATGAGATCGCCGAATACATCAACGAGACCGCTTTGTTCCGCAACCAGTGGCAGTACCGCCCCAACGAGGGCGAAACCGACGCCGACTTTAAAGATCGCATTCGTCCGCTGTTGCGCGAGCAATTAGGTGCAGCAAAATCAGGCGGCTACCTCGTTCCTCAGGTCGTGTACGGATACTTCCCTGTCAACGCCGACGGCAATGACCTCATTGTGTGGACCGACGACACGCGCACCGTGGAGAAAACACGCTTCCACTACCCACGCCAAAAGGTCGCGCCGTACATGTGCATCGCCGACTTCTACCGCAGTGTGGAGAGTGGCGAGAAGGACTACGCCGCATTCCACATCGTGACAATGGGATCCCCTGTGAGTGAGAAGGCTGCAGAACTCTTCGCCGAGAACAAGTACAACGACTACATGGTGCTCCATGGCATCGGCGTTGAGATGGCTGAAGCATTGGCCGAATATTGGCATCATCGCATTCGTACAGAGTGGGGCTACGTCGACCAGGACGGTCCATCGCTTGCCGGACTCTTCCGTCAGCAGTACCGCGGTGGTCGTTACAGCTGGGGCTACCCCGCTTGTCCAGATCTCGAAGACAATGCCACGGTGGCTGCTCTGCTTGAAGCAGGCCGCATTGGCATTGAAGTGAGCGAAGAAACTGGATGGCAGTACCAACCAGAGCAAACAACCTCAGCGATTATCTGCCATCACCCGAAGGCCAAGTACTTCGTGGCTCGCGACTAATTCAGCAGTCACGCCTAATGAGGTTGTGTTTTATTCCAGGTTGCCGCAAGCAACGCGTAATGACCATTGAGAGCGATCAACTCGTCATGAGTTCCTATCTCGGAAATCCGAGCATCTGCAACAACAGCAATCTTGTCGGCACGCTGCACTGTGGAGAGCCTGTGAGCAACCACGATGACAGACCGGCCCACCATCAGACGCTCGAGCGCCGCCTCAATCAGCATCTCTGTTCCCGGGTCAAGGTTGGATGTTGCTTCATCAAGAACCAGAACTGCCGGGTCAACAAGTGCTGCACGAGACAACGCCACCAACTGTCGTTCTCCTGCCGATAGACGAGAACCTCGTTCTCTCACTTCAGTATCAAGGCCTTCTGGCAACGCTTCAAAGCGCTCACGCAAACCAAGGCGATCTAACGCGCCAAGCAGTTCGGCTTCCGTGGCATCGGGCTTTGCAATCAACAAGTTGTCTCGCACGGAACCGTCGAACAAGAAGCCTTCTTGAGGAATCACCACAATGCGACGACGAAGATCTTCCATTGACGCATCTCGAAGATTGACACCACCAAAGGAGACTGAACCTTCTTGTGGGTCATACAGCCGAGCCATCAGTTTTGCCAGCGTTGACTTGCCCGCGCCAGTAGGGCCAACAAGAGCAAGACGCGTACCAGCCGTCAACGTGACGCTCACATTGTCCAGTGCTGGCTTAGTGCTCCCTGCATACGCAAATGTGATGTTCTCAACAACGAGATCACCAGCAGACGGAAGTGGCGTGGGATTCGTCGATTCCTCGACGTCGGGTTCTGCGTCAATGATGGCGAACAATTTGTGCAGGGATGCAGCCGCCGATTGCAAGGTGTTGTACAGCTGAGACAGTTGCTGCACAGGGTCAAACAACGTTGCTAGCAAGAGAACAAACGCCACCACTGTTCCTAGCGAAACGGACCCTCTGTGCACCAGGAATCCACCGAGTCCAACAATGAGAGCAGACGAAGCAATACCCGCAAACTCAATGAGACCGAAGTACCAGGTACTCACCTTGACACTGTAGAGATGACTGCGGAAGAGCTCACGATTTGACTCTTTGAATCGACGAATTTGCTCGTCTTCACGGGCGTATGCCTGAATGACGCGCACTCCCGTGATTCCTTCTTGCAATGCCGAGAGATTCGCCCCCACCTTTTCGCGCACTTCGAGATATGCCCGACTTGAGTCCCGCTGGAACTTCACTGACGCAGCAATGAGGAATGGGAAGACAATGAGACTGATGAGCGTCAATTGCCACGACATGCTCAACAGAAGAAAGAAAGCAAAGAAAAGCAAAAGGAACGAAGAAAGGAACTGCATCAGTCCCCACTGAACAAGTTCTGACATGGACTCCACATCGGCCGTCATGCGAGCAACAAGAACTCCAGCTTTCTCTCTATCGAAGAAGGCCATTGACTGACGTTGCATCTGTGTGAACACACGAATGCGCAGAAGCCGAAGGAATCCTTCACCTGCGGAGTTCAACGCCACATATTGCAATCGCCCAATGACATACGCAACTGCAACTACAACGAGATATGCGATGACCGTCATATTGAGAACTTTGGAGTCCTTCGCATTAATGCCCGAGTCAATACCGTGCCGGACGAGGACAGGACCAGCCAGTGCGCACAGCACCGTAATGACGACATAGAACATCGCCAGTGCAGCCGTACGGCGGAACTCCCCTGCCATTTTGATGCTGCGAATCAGTACGACACGTGTTTGCGAACGATCAAGTTTCTGATCTTCGTCAACAACACTTCGTCCGCCGCCGCGGCCTCCACCAGACCACATAACTACTCCACCACCTGTGGCGTAGACCATGCTGCGAGCACTTCTCGATACTTTTCATTGGTCGCTAGCAACTCATGATGCGTGCCCATCGCTGCAATGACGCCATTATCGAGAAGTACCGCGCGATCTGCCAATTCAATCGTGGCGGGGCGATGTGCAATAACAAGAGTTGTTCTCCCACGCATCACCGTCGCCAACGCGTCGCGAATCTCATGTTCCTTCGTGGGGTCAACTGCCGAGGTTGCATCGTCAAGGACAAGCACTCGTGAATCCGCAACGATGGCGCGTGCAATCGCAATGCGTTGGCGCTGTCCACCCGACAGTGAAAACCCGCGTTCGCCCAGCACTGTGTCGTACTGCTGCGGCAACTGCATGATGAACTCATGCGCACCGGCAAGTTTTGCGGCCCGAATCACTATCTCTTGATTTATCTCAGGCTTTGCAAATGCAATGTTCGCCGAGACTGTGTCGTTGAACAATAACGTGTCTTCGAATACAACTCCGACGGCACGACGAAGGTCCGACAAAGTGAGATCACGAAGATCAACACCATCAAGTTTGATACTGCCCGATTGAGGGTCGTAAAAGCGCAACAGCAACCGAGTGATGGTGGATTTACCAGAACCCGTTGCGCCCACAATTGCCACTGACTCTCCTGGGGCAATCGTGAGGGACAGTCCATTCAATACCGTGATCTCGGCATGACCAATGTCGTACCCAAATACCACATTGTCAAAACTCACAGCCCCCACTGGTTGTGCCAGCCCTGCTTGAGGCAATTTGCGTGGTTCAACAGCGTCTGCAATTGCCGGCACTTCAGAGAGAATTTCATTCACTCGTAAAAGTGCAGACGCCGCACGCTGGGCAAAGGCGACTGTCATACCAATGTTGCGCATTGGCCAAATCAACATGGTGAGATAGGTATTGAAGGCAACAAGACCACCCACTGACATGTCCCCGTTAATCACGCGGTGGCCGCCTAGACCAAGAACTGCCACCAGCCCCAGTGATGGCAAGAGATCAATTGCAGGCAGGAAACGACTGCGAATACGTGCCGCACGCATCGATTCGCGCTGAATGTCATCAGCTTCAATGTTGAGTTTGCCTTGCTGCACAGCTTCGGCACCGAATCCTTTAACAACACGGATACCAGAGACTGACTCTTCCACGATGTTTGCCAATTGTGCTTGCTCTTGCTGAACAGCCATCACTGCAGGGTGAATCTTGTGCGAGAAGGAACGCGCAGAGATATTGATGAACGGCAATGGGAACAGCGACACAGCGGCAAGTATCGGATCTGAGATGAACAGAATGACAACAACACCAATCACCATTGTGATCTGAGAGACAAAGATCGGAATGTTGACAACAAAGCCCTGCACTTGCTGCAAGTCACTTGATGAACGACTCATCAACTGCCCCGTCTGCGCTTTGTCGTGATACCCCACATGCAGACCTTGAATCTGAGCGAAGATTCGCTCGCGCAACATGGTTTCTGTCAGGCGACTTTCACGAAATGCGATGTAGCGACGCCATCCAGCGAAGACACCGGCGATCACCGCAGCCGCCAAAATCAACATTGTCCAGAGCAGCAATGAGCCGTTCTTCTCAATCCCTCGGTCAATGGCCAACTTAGTGAGTTGAGGAACAGCAACTTTGCCAAGTGTCCACGCAAGCCCCACACAGGCTCCGGTAATCAGAGCGCGTTGTTGCAGTTTCAACGTGGCGAACAGCAGTCGCCAGCCTTCCCTCGTGACCCCCTTGGCTTCGTTCGCCATGAGTTACTTGTGCGCTGCAGGCGACAAAGACTTGACAGCATCCCAATAGTTCAACTCTGGGTCGAACGGCATGATTGCCAAGGAAGAGGTCGTTACGCCATTGTCGAAGTACTGACGAATCCGATCGCGGCAATACTCTGGCGATCCATGGACGATGAGTTGGTCAACAACCTCATCTGGAATTGCTGCGAGAGCTGCCTTGCGATCCCCTGCCTTCCACATATCCCACATGCCCTTGAGTTCATCACCACGGCCAAGCCATGCATGGAACTGCGCATACACCGGCACGTTGAGATACGCAGCGATCGCGAAACGAGCAGCGGTGCGCACAACCTCTGTGTTCTCTGATGGACAAATGAAGATTCGCGCAACAATCTCTTTTGGCGTGCCCTCTGCAGCACCATGTACAACTTCTGCAACTCGCGTGACGTCCTCAGCGCTTAACCAGTTGATGATGGCGCCATCAGCTTCACGCGCAGCCAGGCGAAGCATTCCTTCACGCAATGCTGCAACAAGAATCTGCGGCTTCACTTCAGGGCGAATACCTAAGCGAAAACCATCAATATTGAATGTGTCGTACTGCTTTGTGACTTTCTCGCCTGACAATGCATCATTCAGGAAGCGAACAACGTCACGAACCTTCTTGTATGGCTCATCAAAAGGAATGCCATTCCATTTCTGCACGATGACATTGCTCGAAGAACCGATACCGATTGCAAAGCGCCCCGGCGCAGCATCAGCAAGTGTTGCCACCGACTGGGCGAAACAGGCCGGGCTACGTGTGTACGCAGGAACAATCGCTGTTCCTAAACGAAGTCGTGGTTCCCATGCAGATGCCAATGCAAGAGGTGTAAACGCATCAGCACCATCTGCCTCTGCCGACCAGATGTCGGTGTACCCCATGTCGGCCAGTTCAATCAGACGATCTCGATGTGTGTTGAGATGACCTGGCAACGGAACTGTCATTCCTGGTCGCACTGGCATACCGTGTTGTGCTTTTGCTCCGTAAGCGTTCATGTTTCCCCCTGAATCGTGATGTTGTTAAACGGGTGTTAGCCCTTGTGAATTCTTGCGATACAACTCTGACTGGCTGTCGCCATCAGAGTTCCGTCCTCAGCAAACATGTTGACGAGTCCGTGGCCAAAACCACGAGCAACGCCATGAACGCGAATGTCGAGCAGTACCCATGTGGTGGGAACAAGATTCATCACACGCAAGGTGTTATCGAGCGAGTTTCCACCGCCACGGATGCCAAGCGCTTGTCCAACGCCACGCGGAACAAAGTCGCCCAACACACCAAGGGTTGCTGCATCGACACCTTCAATCACTTCAGGCAATCGTGCCCACATGATTGTTTGTCCGTCACCTGGAGACCCATCAAGATCTTTTTCGGCACGTACCTTCACGACACGCTCATCCATGAAGTCATGAATAGAACCCTTCACCAGAAAACGATGTTTCCAGTCTGGGTAGTCGTCAGGGCTGCCGACATCTGGCATTGTTTCGAACTGGCCTGAGTATTCGAAGTCTCGATCGCCGAGCGCAGCATTCACGGTGATGATCTCACGCTCACCCACACGTGCAATGACGCGCGCCTGCGTGATGGCGTTACCCGTCACGGGCACGATGACATCGATGTCCATCACCTCACCCGGGCGGGCATAACTGAGGTACTGGGCGGTGACCCAGATGACATTGCGGCCAGTGGCGCCTTCGAGAGCCGAGATCGCTGCGCCAAGGGCACTGCCTCCGTAGAGGAAATTGCCTCCGGTACAGAGTTTCATCTCGACAGGGAGGTACCAGCGGAAGGGGTTGTGGGTCTGTTGGAGACCCAGGAAGGTACGACTATCCATGCCCCTTTGACCCTAGTCCCACAAGGGTTTTCCCAACGGATTGAGATGAACCCGAGTGGGCTAACTTGCCTTCATGACTGATTCACCATGGCAGGGCGATGCTTGTTCACTCGTCGACGAATACCGCGCAGGTCGCAGACACCCCAAAGAAGAGATGCAAGCCACTCTGAATGCCATTAAGGCCAGTGGACTCAATTCGGAGTCCTTCATCGACACAGACGGCGCTCTTCAACGTGCTGCAGCAGCCGATACGTCTCTCCCCTTCGGTGGAGTCCCACTTGGCATCAAGGAACTCGACCCTGTGAAGGGTTGGCCCGACACGGATGCATCAATGCCCTTCGCGGATCGCATTGCGACCAAGACAAGTATTCATGTGAGCCGCATCACTGAACGCGGTGGCGCAGTTGCATTCGGTCTCACCACTGCAAGCGAGTTTGGTGGCGTGAACGTCACGCGCACTGTTCTTAACGGTGCAACCAAAAACCCGTGGAACACATCTCGCACACCCGGCGGTTCCTCTGGCGGCAGTGCCGCAGGTGTTGCTGGTGGCTTGTACACACTTGCGACTGCAGGTGACGGTGGCGGCTCCATTCGAATCCCCGCAGGCTTCACTGGGCTCGTCGGCTTGAAGTCAACATATGGCCGCATTCCTCGTGGCCCTGGTGCAGAGTTTGGCAATCTCACCGTGACCGTCGGTTGTGTTTCACGCAGCGTTCGTGACACCGCACGCTGGTTCGACGTCTGCAACGGCCACGATGCACATGACCCACTGAGCTTGCCTCGCGTTAGTGGATGGGAAGCAGGCCTCGGCACAGTTGATGTGAAGGGTTTACGCGTCGCAATCGTCAGCGATTGGGGTGGTGCCGTTGTCTCCCCCGCAATGTGGAATGTCTTGCTCGAAACGGCCGACTTCCTTGTGGCGAATGCTGGGTTAAAGCGTGTCGACAATCTCGACACCACGTTGCCCCGCATGGGTGCTGCATGGTCCATCAGTGGAATGATTGAAATTGCTCACGCACTGAAAGATCACTGGCCTGCATGTGCCGACCAACTCACACCCGAGATGCGCATGGGTCTTGAGTTCACAGCAGGCAAGTACAACGCCGAAGCACGATCACGTATTGAAGAGCGCCGTGCAGCGCTGAACACACGCATGGCACAGATTTTTCAAGATGTTGACCTGATCATCACTGCTACCAACCCTGACATTGCCTTTAACGCTGAAGGTCCATTGCCCAGTGAGTTCGGTGGCATCAAGGCAGGCGCTGGCAACAATGGTCAACTCACATTCCCGTGCAATCTCTACGGCAACCCAGGCATCTCAGTTCCTGCTGGTTTTGTTGATGGATTGCCTGTTGGTCTACAAATCATCGGACCGCACTTCTCGGAGCCCATCTTGTTGGAACTTGCACACCGCCTTGAGCGCGAACGCCCATGGCCGTTGACGGCACAAGGAGCTCCTCTGTGAGCACAGGTCCACTAACCGGCATCAAGGTCATTGACCTCTCCACCATGATCTCTGGCCCGCTTGCTGGGATGATGCTTGCCGACCAGGGTGCCGAAGTCATCAAAGTTGAATCACCGGGAATGGGCGACATGATGCGCCACATCGGCACCCAGAAAAATGGCATGACTGGCATCTATGCGCTACACAATCGCGGCAAGAAGTCACTTGTTGTCGACCTCAAGCATGAGACAGGCAAAGAAGTCCTTCGCACGCTGATCAAAGGATCAGATGCACTTATTCAAAACTTTCGACCAGGTGCAATGGAACGTTTGGGGTTTGGTTACGAAGAAGTAGCTGCCCTGAACCCTCGGTTGATCTATGTCTCCATCGCTGGTTTTGGTGAAGACGGACCAAACAGTGGCCGGCGAGTGTACGACAACGTGATTCAGGCAACTTCTGGGCTCGCGAGTGTGCAAACCGACAAAGCAACTGGGAAGCCATCGATCTATCGCACTCTCATCTGTGACAAAGTCACGGCATACACCGCTAGCCAAGCCATCACAGCTGCTCTCTTTGCACGTGAACGTGGCGGCAGTGGGCAACACATCACCTTGTCCATGCTTGATGCCGCCATTGCATTCACATGGCCTGATTGCGCAATGGATGAAGCACTACTTGATGACGATGTCGTTCGTCTCCCCACCATTGCGTCTAGCTACAAGGCAATCGAATTCAGCGATGGATACGCCGTTGCCACTGTGCTCTCCGAATCAGAATTTCGTGGATACTGCGCGGCTCTTGGCAAACCTGAACTTGCCGATGATCCACGTTTCGCCACAGTGCAGTTGCGGGGCAAGAACGACGTTGAGTACCGCGAAATCATTCGAGAACTCACATCCAAGATGACGGTTGCTCAGTTTCTAGAGGCTGCGGTGAAATACGAGGTTCCTGCTGGCGGACTCAATGATCTGAAAACAGTGACAGAAGAGCCTCAAGTCATTCACAACAAAACGTTCGTTCTTCGCGACCATCCTGTTGCTGGCACCATTCGTGAAGCACGCCCTGCTCCCCGCTTCAGTGCAACTCCGATTCAACCTGGCAATCACGCCCCCGAGATGGGCGCAGATACGGATGAGATCGTGACAGCGCTTGGATTTGATTCCTCTACTTTGCGCGAACAAGGAATTGTGAAGTAACTACTTCGAGAGTGCGCGACCGACGATCTCTTTCATGATCTCAGTCGTACCGCCATAAATAGTTTGAATGCGGCTGTCGGCCCATGCACGTGCAATGGGGTATTCCAACATGTAGCCATACCCACCATGCAGTTGCAGACAACGATCGACAACTTTGTTTTGCAACTCTGTAGTGATGTACTTCGCAGCCGCTGCTTGTTCTGCTGTCAGCTTGCCTTCACAGTGCAGTTCCAGACAGCGGTCAACATATGCCTGCGCCATCTGTGTTTCTGTGTGCAGTTCTGCCAACAAGAACTTTGAGTTCTGGAAGCTGGCGATGGACTGACCAAACGCCTTGCGCTCTTTGGTGTACTCAAGCGTCCAACGTATTGCAGCCTTTGCAACAGCAACAGCACCGAGTGCCATGCCGAATCGCTCTTGCGCAAGGTTTGTCATCAGATACGCAAAGCCCATTCCCGGCTCACCCAATACGTTCTCTGCAGGCACTTCCACATTGTCGAAGAACAGTTCGCCGGTGTCTTGTGCATGCATACCCAACTTTTGAAGATTGCGGCCGCGTTCAAAACCCTTCATGCCGCGTTCCAACACAATCAACGAGAAGCCACGATGTCCAGCATCAGGATCCGTACGACACACAGTGAGTACGAGGTCAGAGTTGATGCCATTCGAGATGAATGTTTTAGCGCCATTCACAATCCATGCATCGCCCTTCTTCACAGCCGATGTCTTGACGCCCGCCATATCGCTACCTGTATTGGGCTCGGTAATCGCAATAGCGCCGATGTACTCGCCTGTCACCATCTTCGGCAACCAACGTGCCTTCTGGTCATCGTTCGCCAACGACAAGTAGTACGGCAACACAATGTCGTTGTGCAACGTCATTCCATTCACACTGCCGATCACTCCCGAGTCCGACACTTCTTCTTGCATCACAGCACCGAAGTGATAGTCGTCGGTTCCACCGCCGCCATACTGCTCAGGCACGTGATAACCGAGGAAGCCAAGCTTGCCTGCCTCGCGCCAGATTTCGCGTGGTGCAATGCCGTCCTTTTCCCACTGTTCGTGGTTCGGCACCACTTCATTGTCTAACCATTGACGAAAGACGGCACGAAACTGTTCGTGATCAGCGTTGTACACGGTGCGCTCGAAGAAATCCATGCCCCGTACGCTAGGCGTTCACAGGCGACTACAGTGAAAATTCATGAGCGCACTTTCAATGTCCCCAGCAGACAGAGAGCAATTTCTCGCAGACCTCCATGTAGGGGTTCTCTCAATCGAACGAGTTGACGGACCTCCGCTCACAGTGCCCATTTGGTACATGTACGAACCAGGGGGCGAATTGTGGTTCCTCACCGAACTTGATTCCCTGAAAGGCCGTCTGCTGCAACAATCAATGCGCTTTAGTTTGTGTGCACAATCAGAGGCTCCTCCGTACAAGTACGTCACCATTGAAGGCACAGCCACAATTTCTGACGCCGACCAAGAACTGCATAGTCGACCAATGGCTCATCGCTACCTCGGCGTCAAGCAAGGCGACAGATACGTCGACGGTGGTTCAGACTCCAATTCGGTTCGCGTGTCTACAACACCCGACCGCTGGTTCTCTGTCGATTACTCGAAGATTTAGGCGAGTACTGCGCGGGCAACGAGGTCCGTGCCGAAGGCAGTGAGAATTGCCAAGTACAGCAACCCAGTTGCTGCCATCACTGCCGAATAAAACTTCTCTTTTAACGCTGCACGCGTGACTTCAGTAAGCACCACGGTGGAAATCGCACAGGCGATCCAGAACCACCCCAACATGCCACCCCAGCCATCATCAACCGTGCCGGCAAAGACACTGAACATTCCTGTGGGCAACAACATCACGAGAATCTCAAATGGAGTGATCCATCGCAATGCAGTGACAAGTTCACTCAGAATGGAACGCGGTAAGCCTGGCTGCACCAAGTACCAGTGCCCTAACAGCATTGCGTCGCTCACTGCACCGAGGAACAACGTGCCCACGAGAACTCGCAGCAAGTTGACTGTGATTCCACCAACACCATCTGCGGCGTCAATAGCGCCTGCAACGACACCCACAATTCCAATTGCTGGTGCCAAGAGATCCCACTGTGGGTTCTTTCGCTTCATTGTCAACAACGCAGCGAACGCACAACCAATCGCTGCTACTTCACGCACGAGGATGACATCGGTGTAGAAACCAGCCGCTGCTGCACCACCGGCCAACAACAAGAACGTGGAACGCATGAGCCAGCCGTACCCAGCACCCATTTCATGTTTGCGTGTGGTGAACCACAAGAAGAAGAGTCCTCCGGTGGCCCATTGGAGAAGAACAGTTGCCGCATCAAGCCTGATCATGATGTGCCTACTTGTCGAGAATCACGAGATGGTGATTGGCATGGTTGACAGGCATTGGCCCACTCTCTGTTGCCACAACGATGTCTTCCAAACGCATACCCCATTTGTTCGGAATGTAAATGCCTGGCTCCACGCTGTACGCGTGGCCGGCAGCAAGCAATGTGGTGTTACCCGACACCATGTACGGGTCTTCGTGCTCTTCCATGCCAATGCCATGACCTGTGCGATGCACGAAATACTCGCCATACCCTGCGGCATCAATGACGCGACGAGCTGCTGAGTCGACCGACTCGCAAGTGACACCTACTTTTCCGGCAGACACAGCTGCGGCCTGTGCTTCGAACAACACGTCGTAGGCATCTGAAATCTCTTTTGGCGGCTCACCGAGATGAACACACCGAGTGATGTCGCTGCAGTAACCATTCATCGTGCCGCCGAAATCACAGAGCACAATTTCACCGTGCTTGATCACACGATCACCTGCATGATGATGCGGACTTGCAGCATTCTCTCCTGCAGCAACAATGGCAAAGTTCACCTTCTGGTGACCTTCGGCAATGAGCCGTGCGGAAATATCTTTCGACACCTGCGCTTCAGTACGACCCACCATCGGAATATCACCTGCGTGCAACTGTGCCGCAACACGGTCGGCAGCGGCACCTGCAGCAACAAGGGCTGCAATCTCTGCCGCATCTTTACGCGAGCGCAATGCTTCCATCACGGTGACACTGCGGACATATTTCGACGACGGACGAAGAGCCAACAGGTCGACCAAGAATCGCGACCACATCTGGTCGCCCACTGCGATGGTTTGTGCAGCGCCCAACAATGCATGAGCAATCGCAACAGGGTCCTCAGTCTCATTCCACGGAATCATGGTGAAAACACCAGGCAGTTCCTGAACACGTGGACCTTCAAGGCGCGGGATGATGAGCGATGCTTCGCCTTCTCGCGGCACGACCAACATCGTGAGACGCTCGAGCGGCATCGCCAGATAACCCATGAGGTACGGCATGTCGTGTCCGAGAGACAAAATCAGTGCATCCACTCCGGTGCGCTTCATCTCAGAACGTGCACGATCAAGTCGTGCAATAAACACAGAAGCGTCAGTCGTGATATTCATCGTGTACCAATTGTGACAGGTACGGCGTGCTCTGCTGATTCTCGAGCGTGGTAACTCGAACGCGTGAGAGGGCTTGACTCAACATGGCCGATGCCCAGTTCTTCACCGATGCGCTTGTACATCTCGAATGTTTCAGGCTCAACCCAGCGCGCCACGGGCAAGTGGTTCGTGGTCGGGCGCAGATACTGCCCAATCGTCACGATGTTCACGCCAATGTCAGCCAAGTCTGCGAGAACACCAATCACTTCTTCATCTGTTTCGCCCATCCCCACAATGAGTCCTGACTTCACAGTGAGTCCTGCTGCCTTTCCGCGAGCCAGAACACCCAAACTGCGGGCATAGCCGGCACTGGGGCGTACTGCTCGCTGCAAGCGAGGAACTGTTTCAGTGTTGTGATTGAAAACATCTGGACGAGCAGCAATCAGAAGGTCGAGCGAGTCTGTGCCGCGTGCGTCAGAGATCAGAGCTTCCACTTGAATCCTGGAATCAACAGAACGAATGGCGCGAATGCATTCCGCAACATGTTCCATGCCCTCATCAGCAAGGTCATCACGAGCAACCATGGTAAGTACTGCAAACTTCAGACCCATCTGTGACACAGCTTCAGCAATTCGCATGGGTTCTTGTACGTCAGGTGCTTCGGGCTTCTGTGTATCAATCAGACAGAAGCCGCACGCACGCGTACAGCGCTCACCCAACACCATGAATGTCGCGGTGCCATCGTTCCAACACTCCGACAAGTTCGGACAACCAGCTTCCTCACACACCGTCACCAATGAGAGATCACGCAATGTCTTCTTAAGGTTCAGAACCTCTTCACCATGCTTGACATGTGGACGAATCCAATCAGGCTTGCGCTCTGACAACGGAATGGAATCTTCTACTCCCGCACGAGCAAGACGTCCGAGCATGCGCACTGGCTGCCCAGGGCCTTCACCACGAGAAAAAGCTGAGAGATCATCAGGGGTTTGCTTCCACGCAACGTCTTGGCGTTCCATCTCGCCACCGCCCCACTTCAGTGCAGCATGACGTGCAACAACATCGGTGAATTCGAGCATTGAGATCTCAATGCCCTCGGCCGCAATTGATGTCACCGGATATTCATCAATTCCACACGGAACAATGTTGGTGCTCATGTAGTCAAGATCTGTGTGCACGTTGACAGCGAATCCGTGCATTGTGCGACGACGGCTCACTCGAACACCGATCGCACAAATCTTTCGAGGATTCGTATCGACATCGAGCCATACACCGGGATAGCCGGCGAATCGTGCGGCATTGGTGAGGCCAATCTCATGCAACGAATCGATAATGACTTGCTCCACAGAGCACACGTACGCAACCGTGTCTGCTGGCCCGTCGTTGCCATGCTTCGACGCCAGATTCACCAATGGGTATCCAACCAATTGACCTGGACCGTGATACGTAATGTCTCCACCGCGCTTGACACTGACAAAATCAGCGCCCACCTCAGCAGGATCACAGCGAAGATTTTTCTTCAGGTCGGCAGAAGGACCGTATGTAAATACATGCGGGTGCTCCATGAGCAAAAGACGGTTGCCTGTTCCATGACGGAACATCGCATCTTGTACTGCAAGCGCTTCTGCATAACGCACGCGACCCAACCACCGCACATGTAATTGAGTGGATGTGTCGGGCATTGTCTCGGGCACTTCCGTCGCGATGGCCTACTTAGACCTCGGACGACCAGTCGCGGGTCTCAAGGATTGTCTTCACCTTGACGAGGAAGTTGGCTGCATACGCGCCATCGAATGCACGATGGTCCCATGCCATTGCCAAGTTGCCAACGGGGTGAATCGCGATGCTTTCGCCACCACCAGGAATCTCAATCACCACGGGCTTCTTCTTCACTGCATCTGTTGAAAGAATTGCTACTTGTGGCTGAATGATGATTGGCATGGTGAGGACTGAACCAGAAGAACCGTTGTTCGTAATGGTGAATGTTCCACCAGAGATCTCCATCGGAGACAACTGACGACTACGTGCACGAACAGCCAAGTCATTCACTTCGCGGGAGATTGCGCGAAGACGCTTTTCGTCGGCATCACGAATCACTGGAGCAAGAAGGCCCTGGTAATCCAAGTCGATTGCGATTCCGAGGTCTACATACTTGTGAATGATGAGTTCGCTTTCGCCAACCGATGAGTTCATGTGTGGGAATTCCTTGATGGCATCCACAACAGCACGAGCAATGAATGGCAAGTACGTGAGACTAAAGCCTTCAGCTGTTTTGAATTCTTCCTTCAAGCGCAAACGTGTTGAATCGACATTTGCAAAGTCAACTTCAACCACGCTGAAAGCAGCAGGAATTGCGTCCTTGCTCATCAATGTGTGAATACCTGTTGCCTGGCGAATCTTTGACAATGCGACAACTTCGTCGCGGTTGCCGGCGACAACGCGCGGTGCAACACCACGAGGAGCCGCAGCAGGTGCCGTACTTGCGGTTGTGGCAGGCGCAACTGCTGGTGCCGAACCCTGACGACCAATGGCGGCCATTACATCATCACGTGTGATGCGTCCACCAGGACCTGTGCCCTGAATACGCGAAACGTCGAGACCATTTTCAGCGATGAGCTTTCTCACCACCGGCGACAACACCACTGAAGAACCAGGAGCAGCCGGCGCTGTTGGTGCGGGAGCCGGCACCGCTGCAACTGGCGCCGCCGCCTGAGGAGCAGGAGCAGCCGGAGCTGTCGTCGCTGCAACTGGCGCCGCCTGAGCAACAGCAGGAGCAACAGGAGCAACTGCGGGTGCAGGCTCGGGTTCCGAAACCTTCGCACTTGTGCGGGTTTCGGGTTCCGAGGCCTGCGCCGAAGGAGTTGCTACGGGTGCTGGGGCAGAACTGGCGTCGCCAACGACGGCGATGACGGTTCCGACTGCGACAGTGTCACCTTCGGGGACGCGAATCTCGGTCAGCACACCAGCAATTGGCGATGGAACTTCAGTATCCACTTTGTCTGTGGAGACTTCGAACAATGGCTCGTCGGCTGCAACCGTGTCGCCGATCTTCTTGAACCATCGTGTGATGGTTCCTTCGGTGACGGTTTCGCCAAGTTGTGGGAGTGTGATCTCTGCCATTGTCGTAGTTCCTTGCGTTGCGATTTAAGAGTTGATGCTGCGGCCGGTGAGAGACATCACTGTCTCACCGAACAATTCCGAAAGGCTCGGGTGCGGCTGAATGAAGTGTGCAATCTCATCGACTGTTGCTTCCCAGTTGACTGCGAGATATCCGCCCGACAACTGCTCAGTTACCCATGGGCCCACCATGTGCACACCAAGAACCTGACCAGCAGAACCGTCTGGGTTCTTCTTCGCGATGATCTTCACAAGACCATCGATTTCACCAAGAATCATTGCGCGACTGTTGGCGCGGAACTGATGCTTTGCAACAACTACGTCGTATCCAGCAGCCTTCGCTGCTTCTTCGCCAGGACCAGCCCATGCAACTTCTGGACTGCAATAGATAGCCCAAGGAACACGGTCGTAATCAACAGGGATTGCGTTCTCACCGAGCAACTGCTGCACTACAAGAATTGCTTCGGCATATGCAACGTGCGCAAGTTGTGGAGTGTTGATGAGGTCACCAATCGCATACACACCATCAACTGATGTTGCGCAGTACTCATCGACTTCAACAAAACCGCGATCGCTGACTGCGACCTTGGTGTTGCCAAGACCCAACTGATCAGCGAATGGGCGACGACCCACCGACACGATGACCGCATCAACTTCCAGCGTTTCGCCTTCACCGAAAGACAACACGGTGGAACCACTGCCTGTTGGTGTGTGGCCCTTCACGGCAACGCCTGTCTTGATGTCGATCTTCTTCTTCTGAAAAGAACGGACAACAACGTTGGCAAGGTCAGCGTCAAGACCAGGAAGGATCTTTGGAAGACCTTCAAGAATGGTGACTTGCGAACCAAGGTCAGCAAATGTCGATGCGAATTCGCATCCAATGGCGCCGCCACCAATGACTGCGATGCGTGCAGGAATGCGATCAAGCATGAGTACTTCATCAGACGTCATGATCGGACCACCAGGTTCGAAACCAGGAATCACGCGAGGCACGCTGCCTGCAGCGAGGATGACAGCGTCACCCTTCACTTGCGTCACTGTTCCATCTTCAGCGGTGACGGTGACAGAGTTGTCGGCGTTCAGTGCACCCACACCCAACAAGTAGGTCACCTTCTTGACTTTGACAAGTCCGGTGAGACCCTTCACCAAGCCATCAACGATCTTTTGCTTACGAGCTTGTGCAACAACGAAGTCTGTTGCGCCAACAGTGACATCAATGCCGAAGTCAGCAGCATGCTCTGCATGGCGACGCGCAGCGGCAGTTTCCAAGAAAGCTTTGGCCGGGATACAGCCACGG
>Ga0208463_1000131_pt1 | contig 19101 bp, 18 predicted proteins | sample LakMenEpi09Jul08_FD_150752 | JGI IMG/M metagenome (GOLD analysis project Ga0208463, IMG submission 150752) | Freshwater microbial communities from Lake Mendota, WI - 9JUL2008 deep hole epilimnion (SPAdes) | ecosystem: Environmental > Aquatic > Freshwater > Lake > Epilimnion/Euphotic zone ... | reverse complement strand
GGAAGCCACACCTTTCATGAGAATAGACTTAAGGTTACTATCAAACCCTGAGAGCAGGCTGACCATGCAAAAGTGGGAGTACATCACAACCCCCCTAATCATCCATAACACCACTCAAATCCTGAATAACTGGGGCTCCGAGGGCTGGGAATTGGTCCAAATCGTGACTGGCCCAGAAGGTGGCTTGGTTGCATACTTCAAGCGCCCGGTGAGCTAAATGTCCCAAATTGAGCAGAAAATCATCGAATTAGGCTTTTCCCTGCCCGAAACAGCTAAGCCTCTAGCCGCCTACATTCCAGCCGTCCAATCCGGAAATCTGGTGTTTACTTCCGGCCAACTGCCGATGATTGAAGGCAGTTTGGCCGAAACCGGCAAGGTTGGCGGGTCAGTATCGCCTGAGCGAGCCAAAGAACTAGCGACTGTGTGTGCTCTAAACGCGCTCGCGGCAGTGAAGACCGTTATCGGAGATCTGGACAAGATCAAGCGGATAGTTAAAGTAGTCGGATTTGTATCCTCAACCCCTGAGTTTTCTGGACAGCCAGGCGTAGTCAATGGCGCAAGCGAATTTCTGGGTGCAGTGTTTGGCGACAAAGGCATCCACGCTAGAAGCGCAGTTGGGGTAGCCGTGCTTCCTTTAGATGCTCCAGTAGAAATTGAGCTAATCGTCGAGGTTTAGCTGTGAAACTTTCCGTCGATGACACTCATCACGGAAGTATCTGCCAGAGTCGTGACATCGCCAATCTGTCTTCCTTCGGCAACATCCCTAAGCAGTCTTCGCATAATCTTTCCAGACCTGGTCTTTGGAAGCTCCGCTACCACCATGATTTGTCTTGGCTTGGCAATAGGTCCAATCACTTTTGAAACATGTTCGCGCAGTACTGTTGCAACTTCCGATTCAGTCCCCGCAATGGCAACTTGATCTGCTCTCAAAATCACAAAGGCAACAACCGCCTGGCCGGTTGTTTCATCGCTTGCACCAACAACTGCAGCCTCGGCAACAAATGGGTGAGAAACCAAAGCTGACTCAATCTCAGAAGTTGACAGCCTGTGACCCGAAACGTTCATCACATCGTCCACTCGACCAAGAATCCAAATGTCACCATCGGCATCGAGCATTGCACCATCACCTGCAAAATATTTGCCAGGGTATTGCGACCAGTATGTTTCGATAAAGCGATCTGGGTCTTTCCAGATGCCACGAAGCATTGAAGGCCAAGGCTGCGTCAAAGTTAGGTAACCTCCGCCGGAGGTAATCTTTTCTCCTGCTTCATTTACAACCTCAAAGCTGATTCCAGGAACTGGAACTTGAGCGGAACCTGGCTTGGTAGCTGTAACTCCAGGCAGAGCGGAGATCATGATGGCACCAGTTTCGGTCTGCCACCAGGTGTCAACAATTGGGCAGTTGTTTCTTCCAATTGCTTCGCGGTACCACATCCAGGCTTCTGGATTAATTGGTTCACCAACAGAGCCAAGAACTCTCAGCGAGCTTAGGTCGTACTTGTCTGGAATCTCCCGGCCGTGCTTCATGAAGGTGCGGATAGCGGTTGGGGCCGTGTAGAAAATGCTGACCTTGTATTTCTCAATGATCTGCCACCAGCGACCCCAGTCTGGGGTGTCGGGAGTACCTTCATATATGACCTGGCTGACACCATTTGTTAGTGGCCCATAGACCACATAAGAGTGTCCAGTGATCCAACCCACATCTGCCGTACACCAGTAGATATCAGTTTCTGGATGAACGTCAAAGAGGGCTTTGTGGGTAAAAGCCGCCTGGGTTAGGTAACCACCTGAGGTGTGCAAGATTCCCTTTGGCTTCCCGGTGGTTCCTGATGTGTACAAAATAAACAACGGGTTTTCAGCCTCAAAGCCTTCGGCCTCGTGCTGATCGGAAGCGCTACCGACAACGTCTTCCCACCACAGGTCTGTTTTTGAATTCCAGGCAACTTCGTTGCCACCGCGCTTTAGAACAACTACGTGCTCAACACTCGGGCAGGCGCCATCGGCAATTGCCTCATCAACGGCTGGCTTTAGAGGTAAGACTTTACCTTTTCTGTTTCCACCGTCAGCAGTCACAACGAGCTTGGCCTCAGCGTCGTTGATGCGACTTCTTAGCGACTCGGCTGAGAAGCCTCCGAAGATAACCGAGTGAATAGCACCAAGCCGAACAGTTGCCAACATCGCGATTACCGCCTCTGGAACCAGTGGCATATAAACAGCCACGCGGTCACCTTTGGTGACTCCTAGTGCCTTGAAAGCGTTGGCTGCCTTTTTGACCTCGGTTAGCAGCTGGAAATAGGTGTATTCCGAGCTGTCGCCAGACTCGCCTTCGAAGTAAAGAGCAACCGTGTCACCCTTGCCGGCAATAACGTGCCTATCTAGGGCGTTATAGCAAACGTTTATCTCGCCATCTTCAAACCACTTGGCAAATGGGGGATTCGAGAAATCTAAGGTCTTGGTGAAGGGTTTGTGCCAATGCAGCTCACGGGCCTTGCCCGCCCAAAAGCCCAGGCGGTCTTTTGCTGCCTGGTCGTATAGATCTGCCTTGGCAACTGCTTGCTGGGCAAACGCAGGGGCAGGGGGAAAGCTTCTGGATTCGTGCAGAAGATTCTCTATGTCTGACTGGTTAGGCGCCATTGCCCACTCCTTCTAACTCACTGGTAATAATGACACAAATGGCGTTTCTAGGCTTAATCCCTGCCTACAATAAAGCGTCGGTAATTTATTACTGACTTGTGATAGTTAGATTCCCCCAATCGCTATCACCAGGCGGCAGGTTTTCCCCAAAACCTGCCGCCCCCTTATTTATCCACATCTTGCCTCTCACCCAACAAATCAGTGCTTAGTTGACTGATTGTTAGTGGTGTGGAAACCCAACTACCCAACTGGTTACTTGAGCTAATCGATAACGAGCAAGTCAGCGACATTCTTCTCAGGAGCTCAGGCTCACAAATCGACTATGGCAACGGGTTAGAAAACTTGACCGAGATTGATTGCTCGGAACCAGAACTTGCAAGCCTTGCACGCGAGCTGATTCAACTCGGAGGTCGAAGACTAGATCACGCAAATCCTTTTGCTGATGTCAGCTTGCCTGGGGGATTACGAGTTCATGCCGCACTCAAATCCGGCTGCAGCACACAGACCTTGATTTCTATTCGACTACACCAAGTAAATTCGATTTCCCTGGGACAACTCCTAGTCCCATCGTTTTCTTCCATAGTTCAGCAAACACAAATTCGCGAAATTGCAGTCTCTGGCGAAAGCTTCCTAATAGCTGGGCCAACAGGTTCTGGAAAGACAACATTACTTCGAGCCATGCTTAGTGAAACCAGTGAACGAATAATTGCAGTCGAAGACATCACCGAGCTCACCTCAAAAAACATCATTTGCCTGCAATCAAGAAGTCGTAACGTCGAAGGCCAAGGTGAAATTGGTTTAGAGCAACTGGTTCGAGAATCGCTTCGAATGCGGCCCGATCGACTAGTAGTTGGCGAGGTGCGAGGGTCGGAACTCATTGCCATGCTGCAAGCTTTGAATACGGGTCATCGTGGAGCCACCACAATTCATGCCAATAGCCTCACCCAGGTGCCAGAGCGTCTGAGCACCATAAAATCTGATCTTGCAGTTTCAGATCTGGCATTTTCAAAGATGGTGTCAGCTGCCTTTGATTGGGTCATTGCCTTGGAAGTGAAAGCAGGCAAACGCCGAGTTTCGGGAATTGGAAAATTTGAACTTGAAGATGACCAACTAGTTGTTCGAGAACAACTAGTAAGACAGAAGCTAGCTCTGGCATGAGTGCGGATCTTGCTGTCTTGGAAGTTACTGCCTTGCTTCGCTCGGGGACAAGCCAAACAGCTGCCAGAAATCATTTACAGACCGACGACCTGACCGAGTTTCAGGTGAAGCAGTTTCAATTCATTTGGGAGGTCGCAACAGAGTCCGGTGGACATCTTGCTCTTGCTCTTGATCGACTAGCCGAAGTCTTTAGGGCGCAACAGCTGCAGTTCTCTGAGTTGCGAATTGCGTTTGCATCACCAAAAGCAACGGCCAATCTAATCTTGTTACTACCTCTATTTGCTGTTTTGTTCTCAGAACTCCTTGGTTTATCCGCTCTAGGGGCATCGTTTGGAACCGCACTCGGTGCAGTTTCTGTTGGGCTTGGGCTTTTACTCTTGATTGTTGCCAGAATCAGCTCCCTAAGAATGCTCGAGAAAGCAAAACCACGGGAGGCTGATCCTGGAGCATTCTTGGATGCTGTTGCGATTGGTCTCTCTGCTGGCCTGAATCCCAAAGCTGCTGCTGCAATGGCAAGGACGAAATCTAAAGTGCTGTTTGGGGAAGAAGTATCCGCGGATCAATTGAACATTTTTTGGGAAGCTGTGAAGTTTTCTGAGCAATCCGGGATTGCCCTAAATGGACTGTTATCAGCAAGGGCTGACGCCCTGCGCCACAGGCTTTGGAGTAACCATCGATCACAGCTTGCCAAGCTATCAATTTCGCTGCTAATTCCACTGGGGCTAGCCGCCCTTCCCGCCTTCGTGTTTTTGGCTGTTGTTCCAGTTGGAATAGGCCTGTTTAGTGCCACATAAATAAGGAGAGAAATGGACTGGAAATCAGAAAAAGGTGCCGCCACCGCCGAGTATGCCATCGCCACCATGGCAGCAGTTGGCTTTGCCGGGCTATTGGTTGTAATCATGAGAAGCGATGAGGTCAAAAACATTCTTTTTGACCTAGTTCGATCAGCTCTGACTTTCGGTGCGCTTTAGCTCTTCTCGCGGCACCGTGACCGCTGAGCTAGTGCTGGCTCTGCCAGGAGTGCTACTTATTATTACTCTCGCCGTTGCAGCGATGAGTCTGCAGTTCACTAAGTTCCAGCTAATTGGTGCGGCAGCAGCAATTGCAAACGCAGTGGCACGAGGTGAGGCACCTGAGGTAATCGACAACCTGGTGGACGGTGCTGGCGAGCAAGTTCAGTTCGAATTGGAGGAGCTAGAAGACTCAATTTGCGTGAAATTAACTGTTGATGCACCGCTTGCTGGAATCGAAATTGGTTTTATGGAATTAGTTGAGAAGCAGTGCGCAAGAGCGTCAGGGCAATGAAAAATGATCGCGGCGCAGGAACAATTCTTGCAATTTCGATTCTGATTATATTTTTTGCTTTGTTTGCCGCTTCCTCGCTAATTACCACGCAATTACTGGGATTTACTAGGCTGCAGGCCACAACAGATTCGATTGCGTTGGCTTCTGCTGATGCACTTAGAGGTGTATCCACAGGTAATCCGTGTATTGTGGCTAAAGATATTGCTAGCAATAGCCAGGTAGTTCTGGAACGATGTCGTAGTGTCGGTTTCGAGGTCTTTATCGAAACCAGCTTGGAGACGTTGGGGTTGGTGCACAAAGCACGAGCCCGAGCGGGACCAGGCGAATGATTTAGGAGATGGATGCCAAAAGGTAACAAGTTAGTAATTGTTGAGTCGCCTGCGAAGGCAAAGACGATTGCCAAATACCTAGGCGATGACTACACGGTCATGGCCTCCATTGGCCACATCCGGGACCTAATTGACCCCAAGAACCTACCCCCTGAAGAGAAGAAGAAAAAGGGTTCGCTAGCCAAGTTCTCAATTGACATCGAAAACGACTTTGAGCCTTACTACGCAATCTCGGCCGGAAAGAGTAAAACCGTAACCGAGCTCAAGAAGGCTCTGGCCGAGGCGGATGAGCTCTATCTCGCCACCGATGAGGACCGCGAAGGAGAGGCCATTGCTTGGCACCTGTTGCAGGTACTAAAACCCAAGGTTCCAGTGAGCCGAATGGTGTTTCATGAAATTACCAAACAGGCGATCCAAGATGCTCTTTTGAACACCAGAGAAGTTGATCAAAACCTGGTCCAGGCTCAAGAAACCCGAAGGGTTGTCGATCGTTTATACGGTTATGAAGTTTCACCGGTTCTGTGGCGCAAGATCAACCGTGGTCTAAGTGCTGGCCGCGTGCAATCACCTGCCATGAGACTGGTCGTTGAGAGAGAGCGCGAACGCATGGCTTTTGTGTCAGCGAGCTATCACGACGTGAAGGCACTTTTTACTACAGACAAAAACAAAGAACAAGATTTTGAAGCAAAGCTAACTTTGATTGACGGAAAGAAAATTGCTTCTGGAGACGCATTCAACGACAAAGGTGAAATCAAAGACGGAGTTCTGCTTTTAGATGAAGCCGCAGCTCTAGCACTTGCCGAAGCCATGAGGTCAAAAGACGTCAAGGTTAAAGTCGAATCGGTCGAGTCAAAGCCTTCTTCTAGAAAACCAGCGGCACCTTTTACTACTTCTACATTGCAGCAGGAAGCTTCGAGAAAGCTTCGCATGTCTGCAAAGCAAACTATGGACACCGCTCAGAGTTTGTATCAAGAAGGACACATCACTTACATGCGTACCGACTCACCGGTACTTTCCACGCAAGCCATTCAGGCCGCAAGAGCTCTAGCGATTGAGATGTTTGGTAAAGATTCTGTTCCAGATTCCCCAAGAATCTACACCGGTAAAAATAAGAATGCCCAAGAAGCTCATGAGGCCATCAGGCCAGCTGGTGAAACCTTCTTGCACCCAAGCGATCTACCGATGACGATGTCGAGTCGCTCCAAAGATCTCTATGAGTTGATTTGGAAGCGAACCATGGCTTCTCAAATGTCCGACGCTAAGGTTTCCACTACCACCGCCAAGATTTCCGTCTCACCAGTTACCGATGGTAAGTCAGCGGAGTTCAGCGCTTCGGGAACCGTCGTTATCTTCAAGGGCTTCATGGCTGCTTATGAAGAAGGTAGAGATGCAGCGAGAGAAGAAGAGCAGGACGAGGAGCAAGAATCCAAGCTTCCAGCGCTCGAGGTTGGGCAAGTGCTTTCGGTTGTTGAGGTAACCGCCAAAGATCACCAAACTCTTCCACCTGCTCGATATACCGAAGCCAGCCTCGTGAAGGCGTTGGAAGAAGACGGCATTGGAAGACCCTCTACCTATGCAGCTATTTTGTCCACCATCATCAACAAGGGTTATGTAGTAAAAAGAGGTCAGGCCCTGGTTCCAGAGTGGATTGCGTTCACCGTTACCAGGTTCCTAGAAGAGAACTTCGTAAAACTGGTTGACTACGCGTTTACGGCTCAGATGGAAGAGAATCTGGACCAGATTGCTGCTGGAGAACTAGACCGCAGCGAGTGGCTAAAGAAGTTCTACTTCGGAACGGATTCTGAGGATGGATTGCACGACACAGTCCAAAACGTCGGCGATAGCGATCCAAAAGCCGTGAACTCCATATACCTAGCTGACAACATCACTTTGCGAACTGGAAAATATGGTCCATACATCGAGACTATGGTCGAACCAGGTAGCGAGGGTGCAGATGAAAACGGACGCAGAATTGTAAACATCCCTGAAGGTTTAGCGCCAGATGAACTAACGGTTGCAAAGGCCCAAGAGCTTATCGACGCACCAATTATTTCTGATCGCGTTATGGGCCAAGATCCACTAACTGGCTACGACATCTTGTTCAAAGATGGAAGATACGGCCCTTACGTATTACTTGAAGACCCAAATACTGAAAAGCCAAAGACAGCTTCGCTATTCAAGTCAATGTCACCAGAAACATTTAGCTTCGAAGATGCAGTTTCTTTGCTTTCGCTTCCTAGAACAATCGGTATCGATCCAGAGACCGAGAACCCAATCACCTCTCAAAACGGAAAGTTTGGTCCGTACCTCAAAAAGGGAACGGACTCCCGCTCGCTTACCAGCGAGGATCAGATCTTTAGCTTGACCCTCGAAGAAGCCCTTGAGATCTACAAGCAGCCAAAATACGGTGGCCGAAGAACTGCAGCGACTCCATTGAAGGAGTTCGGCGAAGACCCAGCCAGCGGTCTAAACGTGGTGGCAAAGACTGGGCAGTTTGGTGACTACGTGACAGATGGGGCCATAAATGCCACTATTCCAAAGGATGAGAAGCTCGACGAGCTAACCAGCGACCAGGCTTTTGAACTACTGGCAATTAGGCGTGAGAAACTAGGACTAGAGCCTGGTCAAGCAGCGCCGAAAGCTGGCCGAGCCAGCAAGAAAGCTGTTGCTCCCAAGAAGACCGTAAAGGCCGGAACTAGAAAGAAGAAGTAGCGTGCCCGAGAACCAAGGACTGTTCATCTCCTTTGAGGGAATCGACGGGGTAGGAAAGTCCACTCAGGCTGATCTGATGGAAAGCTACCTAGCTGACAGAGGCCTTGAGGTAGTTAGAACTCTTGAGCCTGGCGGAACAGAGCTCGGCGTTGAAATCAGACATCTCCTATTGCATCGCAAGGGCGAAGTGTCTGTTCGTTCAGAAGCACTTCTATATGCAGCAGATAGAGCCCACCACGTTGCAAGCAAAATTAGACCAGCCCTAGCTAAAGGTCAGATTGTCATCTCCGATCGATTCTTAGACTCTTCGGTTGCCTATCAAGGCGCTGGAAGACAACTAGATCTAACCGAGGTCCGGGACTTATCTCTATGGGCAGTCGATAACTTGCTCCCAGACCTAACAGTTCTTCTCGACCTTGACGCCGAGGCCGCATCGATTCGTCGTGGGCAAACAGGAGCAGAACCAGATCGACTAGAGCGCGAAAAAATTAGCTTCTTTGAAGCAGCAAGAGATACCTACAAACAACTTGCAGCTGCTGAGCCAAAAAGATTCCACTTGGTTGACGCAAGCCAAGATCCTGATTCGATCTGGAAACAGATACAGCCTCGCTTGGAAACTTTGCTAGAAAGCAAAGGCCTTTGAACCAAGTATTGAATTATGAGCCAATCTGGTCAGAACTTTTGGGGCAACCAGAAGCAGTTGCCCAGCTTCGCCAAGCGGTAGCAGATAAAGACGCTGGATTACAGCACGCTTGGTTAATCACGGGACCTCCTGGATCTGGGAGATCAAATGCTGCTTCGGCATTCGCCGCTGCACTTTTGTGTGAGGCGAGAGGCTGCGGTGACTGCAAGAGCTGTCGCATGGTGACTTTGGGTAATCATCCCGATGTGAGCGTTTTGGCCACAGAAAAAGTAATCATCTCCATCGAAGAGATAAGAAACCTAGTTGCGGCCTCATACTTTGGTGGCTCAATTAGCAAGTATCAGATCATGATTATTGAAGACGCTGATCGCATGGCGGAGCGCTCTTCGAATGTTCTTCTAAAGACACTTGAAGAACCACCGGCTGGAACTATCTGGATTCTCTGCGCACCCTCGGAAGCCGACATGCTTCCAACCATTAGATCGAGAGTAAGAAGAGTTGCACTAAAGCAACCCTCAAGCCAGACGGTAGCTGACCTGCTTGTTGCCAGGGATGGCATCAGCGCCTCTCTGGCTTTGCAAGTGGCCGCTGAAGCCCAGGGCCACATCGGAATGGCACTTAGGTTGGCAACTAGCACTGACGCCAGGGCCAGAAGGAAGGAAACTCTAGTTGCAGCGATGCAAATTGATTCCATTCCCAAGGCCATGTTCACAGCTGAGCGTTGGCTCGAGCTTGCTAGAAAAGATGCAGATGCTCTAACTGCAGAAAAAGATTCCGAAGAAAAAGTTGCGCTACTTGCAACCCTAGGAATTCCCGAGGGCGGCGCTATTCCACCAGCATTAAGACCAGACTTCAAGGCTCTTGAAGAGGGTCAGAAAAGACGGGCAACCAGAAGCTTGCGAGATGGCATCGATCGAATTCTCGTTGATCTCATGTCATTACACAGAGACGTGTTGATTATTCAACTAAGCGCTGGGGCTGATCTTGTGAACGAAGACTTTAGAGGCCAAATTGAAGAGTATGCAACCACTTCGACGCCATCAGAAACCATTGCAAAGCTGGAAGCTTTGTCGCAGGCAAGGGTGAGAATTAGCTCGAATGTTCGAGACCTCATGGTCTTGGAATCCCTTGCTGTTGCACTTAGGAGAAAAAAGTGATTTTCAGAAACACCCTCAAGTCCGTTGCCATCTTTTCGGTAGCTAGCTTGGTTCTAGTAGGTTGTGCTCCGACGCCTCCAGAGCCAGTTACCCCAGACGCCAGTGGTGCACCAGCTGAGTTCAGCGCTTACTACGAGCAGGTGGCTGAGTTTGAAGAGTGTGGAACAAGGCTTTATTGCGCAGACATTGAAGTTCCAATGGACTGGAGCGATCCAAATAGCGAAGCCATTTCTATTGCGACTGTGTTTAGACAAGCTGACTCTGACCCAAAGGGTTTTATCTTGTTTAACCCAGGCGGCCCAGGCTCCTCCGGTTATGACTGGGTAAAGGACTCATCGGAATATCTAGGGACCAAAGCCCTGAGAGCAGATTGGAACATCCTAGGTTTTGACCCTAGGGGAGTTGGAAGAAGCTCTGCCGTTTGGTGCCTAAGCGATAGCGAGTACGACGAGTTTCTGTATGGCGTATCTGGATCCGATATCGGAACCGAGGAAGACATAACTGCCGCCAGGGAAGCAACCGCTGAGTTTGCCAGTAAATGTCTTGAGAACACAGGTCCGCTTCTAGAGTTTGTTGACACCGTCTCCGCGGCTAAGGACATGGATGTCCTACGCGCTGTGATTGGCCAGTCCAAGCTGAACTTCTTGGGCTACTCCTATGGATCATTCCTTGGAACCACCTATGCAACATTGTTTCCAGAACGAGTCGGAAGATTTGTACTGGACGGTGCTATCGATCCAACCGTGAGTGATTTTGAGCAGACTTTGTTTCAGATTGAAGCCTTCGAGTCAGCCCTAACTGCCTTTTTGGAAAACTGCGACACATATGAAGACTGTCCGTTTAGCGGAGATATTCCGGCAGACCTGGAAACAATCCGTGCACTGCTTCTGTCAATCGAGGAGACACCTATACCAACTGCTTCGGGAAGAGACCTAACAATTTGGGGAGCGGTAACCGGCCTGATTATGACCTTGTATTCTGATCGCTACTGGTCGGCGCTAGCTACTGCATTCAGCGAGGCACTAAGTGGAACAGGTGATGAGTTTTTATACCTAGCTGATTTCTACAACGACAGAAACGCAGATGGAACTTACGGAACAAATCTGGTTGCAGCTAACTACGCAATTAGCTGCTTGGATCACAGCGCGAGCTTGAGCATGTTTACCATCGAGCAGCAAAATGTTACCTTGCTAGAAGCTGCTCCGGTGTTGGGTAGATACTGGCAGTTTGGTGGCTTACGCTGCGCGAGCTGGCCATTTCCTGAAGCGGATAAGCCAGGAAGTTACGCCGCCACCGGCGCTCCAACAATATTGGTAATTGGAACTACTGGAGACCCAGCCACTCCTTACTCACAAGCTCAGTCGCTAGCGAATGATATTCTCGATGACGGATTCCTAATGACATACAACGGTGAGGGACACACAATATACGGTCAAGACGTGAAGTGTATTGACCGCGTGGTTGATAAATTCTTCCTGACTGGGGAGCTACCAGCTACCGACCCGAACTGTAGCTAGAAGTAGACGACCCAGAAAAGAAAAAACCCCGACCGCAGCCGGGGCTTCATCTACTCTTTTAATCTAAAACAGAAGAGCAATACATAACAATACATAAATTACGACAAAAATGCTGGGCGTCACAAAACGAATGACGTTAATCCAACTTGCGAAACGAATTAGTTGTTTCGAAACCTTAGACTTTGCCTTTAGTGTTTTCAAATCTCCCAGCACAGCAAGCCCTTCACTTGCAGCGGAATACTGAGCTAGAAAGCCAAAGATTCCAGAAGCCAACAAGATTCCAAGCGTTGCCCACTTCACCGGATCTGTTGCCTCAGCGAGCCCGTCGTTCAATAGCCAAATGGTGACAATCAGTAAAAATGTAGGGGCTAACTGGGAGAAGATGATTTGGTTTCTCAGTCGATTCCAAAGTAGGACTAGATCTAGTTCGTTCATTGCTTGGCTCCTAAGATTTGGTTGCAACTCAAGATTACGACAGCTGTCGGTATTTCCTATGAGTTAGATATTCAAGCGCGATCAGCTCCCTCGTTTTTGTACTTATAAAATGGTCTTGATTCCCCTATAAATTGGGCATCGATTTTGGCCACCTTAGCTCAGTTGGTAGAGCAGCTCCCTCGTAAAGAGCAGGTCAGCGGTTCGATTCCGCTAGGTGGCTCTGATGGGGAATTTGTAAAAATTAGAATCGTAGACTTGAATCACCCAACTTACTCAATCAACTAGGTGCCTTTTGAAATCCAAAAAGAACAACGCTCTCCAGGAGTTTGCCTCAAAGCGATTTCGGAAACTTCTCTCCGGTGACCCAAATGGCATCCCACCCTGGCTCGACGTTGTATCGGCTGGCGACGAGGAAGGTTTCTTTCTTCCAAGCGATGCCCCGTGGGTTGTCCACGCAGACTTCGGGACTTTGGTTGGAGGAATCAGAGCCCTGCTTATGCAGGCTTTACATCCTGGATCTCTAACTGGGGTAAAGAACCACTCGAGGTATGAATCTGATCCATTGGGAAGACTGGCAGGAACCATCCGGTGGCTAACAGTTACGACCTTTGGCTCCAAAACAGCCGTTCAAAACGAAGCTAATCGCGTAAACCGATTGCACACCAAAGTGGTCGGGGAATACACCAAGGGAACCGGTGAAACCGTCCCGTATAAAGCTGCCGACAAAGACTTATTGCTTTGGGTCCACATTGCCTTTATGGAATCATTCCTTGTCTCACACCAAATGTATTCCTGGAAGCAGATCCCAAAAGGTAATGCACAATCTGGTGCCGACAACTACGTATCTCAGTGGAGTGTTTCGGTAGCACCGCTAGGTTTAACAACTTGCCCGATGAGCGAGGCTGAGCTTGAGCGTGAAATCGATAAGTTCTTCGATTCTGGATTGCTAGTATCCACTCCAGATACCGCAAAAGTAATCGCGTTCATAAAGAACCCACCTCTTCCTGGAGCTGCAAAACTGGTTTATGGCCTGCTTTTTGACGCAGCCGTACTTTCACTCCGCCCAGAGTTTAGAGAACTACTAGGTTTAAAACCAAAGCCGCGGTGGCTGATTCGTCCGGCAACCAGGTGGTCACTGCGATTGATGCGATTGGCTATAGGCCCAGAGTCCCCAATTGAAGACGGAGCAATCGCAAGACTTAAGAGAATCGGTGTGCTTAGCTAAGCCAATCTAGGCCGTCGAAGCCAAAAGCCCCCCTAGAAGATTTAGGACCCAGGAGTATAGTTAGAGCCTGAAATGCCAAATTTATCCAAGCTGTCGGCAACGCAGCTAATTGCAGCGGCTTTTACAGCCCTTATCTTGCTTGGCACATTTTTACTCATGCTACCTATGGCATCCAAATCTGGATCAATGACCAACTTTTTCGATGCCTTGTTCACCGCCACTTCCGCAATCACCGTTACCGGTCTCACCACTGTCGACACCGCAACTTACTGGTCCACCACGGGTCACGTAATCATTTCGCTTCTAATTCAAATCGGTGGATTTGGAATCATTGGTTTCGCAACCCTCGTTGGTTTCCTAATTGAAGGCCGAATTTCTCTAAAGAATCGGATCTCCGCTACCTCTGAATCATCGGCAACTAAGCAGCCTGATGTGAAGACGCTGCTACTAAACATTGCCAAGTTGATGCTGTTTTTCCAGTTGGCATTGTTTGCATTTCTGGCAGTTCGGATGTTTACCGAGTATGGCTACTCACTGGACAAGGCACTTTCACACGGAGCCTTCCAGGCTATTTCTGCATTCAACCAAGCCGGCTTCGCCCTTTATACAGATAGCCTTATGGGCTTTGCCTCTGACGGCTGGATCATCTTCCCAATTTTTGTCATTGCCACCCTGGCAGGTTTTGGTTTCCCCGTTTTGGCGGAAATTAGGGATCGGCTAAAACTCAAGATTTATGTTTTGATGGGCAAAGTAGCTGATTACACAATGCCGTCGCAGTGGTCATTGAACTCCAGAATAATTTTGTGGGCCAGCCTATTTCTACTCGTTGTTGGAGCACTCGGAATTGCTGTTTCAGAGTGGAGTAACCCGGCAACGCTTGGCTCAATGGATCCACTACAAAAAATTGTTGCCAGCATGTTCACATCATCAATGACACGATCTACTGGACTTAGTGTTATTGAGACAGCGGATATGAACACAGCTACCTGGCTAGGCATCGATATCTTGATGTTCATTGGTGGCGCAAGCGCGTCAACTGCCGGTGGTATCAAGATTGGAACCGCGGTTGTTTTGTTCTACATCGTTTATACAGAAATTCGTGGCGACGCCGCTGTAAATGTTGGAAACCGAAGACTACCTCGCTCAATGCAACGTCAGGCGCTAACTATCGTTACCCTCTACTCAATCGTGGTTATCGGAGCACTGTTCTTGCTTCGCTTCACAACTGATTTCACCTTAGATGAACTGCTCTTCGAGATCATCTCAGCGGCAGGAACCGTAGGTCTTTCTTCCGGTATCACTGCAGACTTACCAGAGCACGGCAAGTTCTTGCTATCTGTTTTGATGCTCTTTGGAAGGTTGGGTCCGATAGTGGTAGCAACCTCTTTAGCTCTGAGGAAAACCAAGAGACACTATGAGCTTCCTAGGGAAAGGCCGCTAATTGGCTAATTCACTCGCTCTTTCGCAGCAACTGATTATTGTTAGAAGTGCCCAGACATTGGGCCCGAATGGAGAAAAGAATGCCTAACAGGCTAAAAACACGTGCATCCAAAAGACACGGCACCTCGACCATTGCCGTGATCGGCCTTGGCCGCTTTGGAACATCACTCGCGCTAGAGCTAGTCAAAGGCGGCCGAGAGGTTCTCGGAATCGATAGCGATGAAAAGCTAGTCCAAAACATCTCTGACAAGCTAACCCACGTTATCCAGGCTGATTCCACCGACGAGGCCGCTCTCCGCGAACTAGGCATTCCAGACTTTGATTCCGCAGTGGTTGCCATCGGTAGCGACCTAGAGGCAAGCATCTTGACCGCCTCGTTGCTATTGCAGCTGGGTGTCCCAGAGGTTTGGGCAAAGGCAACAAGTGTTTCTCACGGTCGAATTCTTCAACAGCTCGGCGTTCACCACGTCATCTTTCCTGAGATGGATATGGGAAAGAGAGTCGCTCACATGGTTAGCGGAGAAACGCTTGACTACATTCAGCTAGATGAAGATTTCGTTATGGCAAAAACCGAAGCCCCTGAAAGCTTCGAGGGCAAAACGCTATCTGAAATGAAATTCAGATCACAGCACGGCGTCACGGTGGTGGCAACAAGAAAAGAAGGCGAGAGCTACCAGCCTTCCTTCCCAGAAACTGTGTTGAACACTGGAGACGTAATGATTGTTGCTGGAAGAACCAAGAAGGTAGAAGAGTTCTGCCGTATGGGCTGGTAACCAGACCCTACGATTTAGTGGCAAACTTAACTCATGTCATCAACCAGACTCGAGCACGACCTACTTGGCGATTACCAAGTTCCCAAGGACGCCTATTGGGGTGTCCACACCGCTAGAGCGGTTGATAACTTCCCAATCTCTGGCGTTCCAATTGGCCACTACCGATCACTGATCCGTGCTTTGGCAATCGTCAAGCAGGCAACTGCTGAAGCCAACTTCGAATTGGGCGAGCTTGAACCTTCAGTTAAAGACGCCATTGTGAAGGCATCAATCCGAGTCGCCGAAGGTGAGTTTGATTCCCAGTTTGTTGTTGACGCTATTCAAGGTGGCGCGGGTACCTCAACCAACATGAACGCCAACGAAGTTATTGCCAACGTAGCTATTGAAATTCTTGGCGGTCAAAAAGGTGACTACACAATTGTTCACCCACTAAATGATGTCAACCAGTCCCAATCCACAAACGATGTTTATCCAACTGCTTTGAAGCTGGCTCTAATCTTTGAGATCAACGAGCTACTCAAGGCAATGGCCCACCTTGAAAAAGCTTTCCAAACTAAAGCTGTTGAATTCAAGGACGTCATCAAGATGGGCCGCACACAGATGCAAGACGCGGTGCCAATGACGCTCGGTCAAGAGTTTGCGGCATTTTCGAGAATGACCATGGAAGACATTCAGCGACTTCGCGAAGTTTTACCACTGCTGCGTGAAATCAACCTGGGTGGAACCGCGATTGGAACTGGAATCAACGCTCCGGTTGGTTACCCAAAGAAGGCCTGTGAGGCGCTTTGCAAGCTAACTGGATTTGATTTTGTCCTTGCTGAAGACATGGTTGAGGCAACTCAGGATGCCGGAGTGTTTGTTACTGTATCGGGAGTTCTAAAGAGAATCGCTGTAAAGCTTTCCAAGACTTCGAACGACTTGAGATTGCTAAGTAGCGGTCCTCGCGCAGGTTTGGATGAGATTAACTTGCCACCAAGGCAGGCTGGATCTTCAATCATGCCGGGCAAGGTGAACCCAGTGATTCCAGAGGTTGTAAACCAAATTGCATTTGCTGTTGTTGGAAATGATCTAACTGTAACGATGGCAGTTGAGGCTGGACAGTTGCAGCTAAATGCGTTTGAGCCAATTATGTGTCGCGCGCTAATGATGAGTATTACTCAGCTACGACAGGGTTGCTACGTGTTGGCTGACGCATGTGTTTCTGGAATCACCGCTAATCAAGAGAAGCTTCGACTGAGCGTTGAAAACTCCATCGGGTTAGTAACAGCCATTAGTCCTGTGCTTGGCTATGAAAACGCAACTCTCGTTGCTCAGAAGGCTTTGGCAGATGAAACCAGTGTTCGAGAGGTAGTTCTTGAACTCAAGTTAATGACCGCAGTGGAATTTGATGAACTCCTTGGAAACATTGACGCTTTAGTGCGCCCTAGGACTTCTTAGACTTTCTTCGCATCATCAATCCAATAGGTGCAAAAACGGCACCTAAGGCCACCATCAATAATCCGATATAGAAACCAGCAGGAATTTCCTCTGAACCTGCTTCGGCAACAGGCTCAGCAAATGCAACGGCTTCTGGCTCTTCAGCAGTTATTGCTATCTTGATGCCCCCAGTGGATGCCGCGGCGTCAACCACGAAAGTGGATTCACCGCTAATTGGATGACCATCGGATGAAACCACATTCCACCGAAGATTAAAGGATCCTGTTTCGGTCAGATTCACTTGGGCAGTCAAAACATTCCCGTTGATTGTTATTGGGTGCGTAGTCCAATCTGTAGAGCCCGCTAACTTGGTTTCCAGAGCGGCATTTGTTTGACCCTCAATCACCAGAAGGGGATTATCGAAGGTAAGGACGGCCTCAAAAGTGCTAGTTGCTAATACCTCAGCCCGGGCAGGGCTTATGTCTACCAGTTGGTCGTGGGCTAACGCCGGTGTAGATAACAGGGAAAGAGCTGTGGTTGCGATTATCAATAGTTTTGAGCGCATGTTCTGAGTCTAAGCTAATGAGGCGAAACAAGTTTGGAGAACAAATTGAGCAAGAGACTGAACTGGGCAATCATGGGCCCCGGGAGCATCAGTGTCGCATTCCTAAAAGATATTCGAATTGCAGGGTTGGAAGTTGCAGCTGTTGGCTCAAGGTCAGTAGAGCGCGCCAATGCGTTTGCGGCTGAGCATTCCATTCCTCGCGCGTACGGTAGCTACGAAGAACTAGTTGGCGATGAAGAAGTGGACATTGTTTACATAGCCACAACCAATAACGCTCATTTTGGAAACGCCAAGCTTGCGCTAGATGCAGGCAAGCACGTGCTTTTGGAAAAGCCGTTCACCCTAGATGCAGCTCAGGCGACCGAGTTAGCTCGAATTGCAAGAAGCAAGAACGTCTTTCTGATGGAAGCCATGTGGACTAGGTTCCTGCCCAATCACACTGAGCTATTCAAAAAACTGGCTGAGGGCATCATCGGGGAACCGCTTTATCTGATGGCCGATCACAACCAGAATCTTCCCAAGCAATCTTTCCCACGCTTACATGAGCCGGCCTTGGGCGGTGGGTCCTTACTGGACTTAGGGGTTTATCCAATTTCTTTGGCTCACCGATTATTCGGTAATCCACTGCGGATCCAGGCGTCAGCATCTTTGATGGCTGGAAACCTGGATGAGTCAATTGCTGCGATCTTTGATTATTCTGGCGGTAGGCAGGCGATTATGCATTCCAGCGTCCGCTCATCGGGCCCAGTAAAGGCTTTTATCTTGGGTACTAGTGGCCGGATAGAAATGGACAAGTCCTTCTACGGTTTCAGCTCATTCACAGTTTTCGATTTCGACGATAACGTCATTTTTCAATACGAGGGTAATATTGAAGGAAGAGGTATGCAGTATCAGGCTCTAGAAGTTGAACGATGCATTGCCTCAGGCCTTATTGAATCACCAATCATGAGTCTGGACGAGACAATTCAAATTATGGAAGTTATGGATCAAATTCGCTCTCTAACAGGCATCGAGTACCAAGGAGCTTACCCAGTTGCTGAATAGACTAAAAAACTTCCCCCACTACAAGGAAGTTCTTATTGGTGCGGGCTCTGGTCTGCTAGTTCTGACCTTGATGATCGGTGGCCTAGCGTTCACCTCTGGCACACCCCAGGCTGAAGCTTCAGCAAGTCCTTCTGCTTCTGCGTCTGAATCAGCCGCCCCAGTAAGAACTTGCTCGGTTACCGAAGAGGCAGCGAACCCATCCCTTGGAACTTTGCAAGCAGTAGTTCTCAACTCAGAAACCGGAGAAGTTCTATTCGACCGCGGAGCAGAGATTCCGGCTGCAACCGCCTCTGTCATGAAAACCCTTACCGCAGCAGCAGCGTTAGCAAGCGTTGGTCCAAGTCATCAACTTTCGACCAAAGTGATGGCTAACCCAGCGGACAAGACAAAGATTTCCCTAGTTGGCGGCGGAGACATCACGCTGTCCAAGACAGCTGTTGGCGCTCAGTCTGTGTACAAAGATGCTCCAAAACTTTCTAGCCTCGTTGCACAAGTCCAAGCTTGGGCAACAAGCAATGCAGTGACGCAGTTCACCGAAATCAACTTGGACTCAACATTGTTTGTTGGCTCAGGTTGGGAAGAGTCCTGGCAGCGTAAAGACCAGGTTGATGGCTGGATCTCTGAAGTAACAGCTTTGCAAATCGATGGAGATCGCACTCTCCCTGAATTTCCAACCTCCCCGAAAACAGGCAAACCAATTCTTAGTGCCGGGGAGCAGTTCAAGCTAGAGCTTGGTGCCTTAGCTGCT
>Ga0208463_1000127_pt1 | contig 19262 bp, 22 predicted proteins | sample LakMenEpi09Jul08_FD_150752 | JGI IMG/M metagenome (GOLD analysis project Ga0208463, IMG submission 150752) | Freshwater microbial communities from Lake Mendota, WI - 9JUL2008 deep hole epilimnion (SPAdes) | ecosystem: Environmental > Aquatic > Freshwater > Lake > Epilimnion/Euphotic zone ... | reverse complement strand
AAAGGGTGAAGGAAAGGGCGATGCCAATCATAAAGCGCATCCGCGCCTTAAGTTCGCTGTCTGTATATCTAGTCATTTAAGTGGTCTCCGTAGACATCTGCCGGACAAGTGCCATCGCCCTTACAGTCTTTTGTGCAATGTATGGTTTCAAACTTCTCGGGGTCTTGGCAGGCGTACCTGTAACGGGATTCACAGCCAGCTAATGCCAAGACGCCTATTATAATCAATAGCTTAGTTTTCATGGTGGCAATCCGACATTGCTGTGGGCTGTGATAGTGAAAAGGTTGGCCCCTGTGGTACTAACGACCACTTGATCTGCCATCCTTCTAATATCGACCTTCATCTGGATAGTACGGGTGAAATTGACACCATCATCGGCAGTCACCGTCAGTTCAATCCCTGCGCCGACCTCTCGCCAGACATCAAAGGCCCCGATGATGTCGGTAGATCCTGTGCCGCTTGTGGTGTCGCCTGTCTTGGTAAAGCGAACCTCATAGACGCTCCGAGGGGTTCCAGTCAGCCAATCCCTTGTGAATTGGGAAAAGTTATTGTTGGAGGCATCGGCCTTGCCTGCGTCATTGACATACAGGGAAGCCGTAGACGGGAAAGCATTGTATTCATTATTCCGAGCTGTCCCTTGAGCCATTGTCGCCACATAGTTCTCGACTATCTCTGAGCCGTAGAAGTTCCCAATCGAGATGGCTCCGCTAGTAGGGACATTCGGGGCAATATCGGTCGCCAGGACACGGGAGCCTCCCTTGTAATACTCGGACAAGGAATGAGGGGCAGAGCCGCCGAACATCAGGCGGATCTGCGCGATGCTCAGTGGGCCACTACTCGGCAGTGCCATTTTCGGCCTCAAGGGTTACAGGGGCTTCTGGCTCAGCCCACGGGAAGTCAGTAGCCTGCACATCCTTGATTTCATTCTTTACCGCTTCAATCTGGGCAAGGATTTTCTGCTCTACATGGTCTTTATAGCCACCGACCACTTCGGCCTGAATCCATCCAATGACGGTATCTTGGTCAAGATTCTCGTAAGGCACAAAGTTGTGCATCTCAACATTTGCCATGCTGAAGGGGGTCGCACCGCTAAAAGTGCCAGAGTTGCCATCAGCATCCGTGCCAGTCAATTCCCATCGAGTGCCGATGATTACATCTTTGGTCGTTTCGCTATTGGCTTTCTTAAGGCCAGTTAGTTTCCATTCGTAAGTGAGTGCCATGTTATTTACCTTTAAGTTGTTCAATGGTTAGTTTAAGTTCGTTGATTTGACCTTGTTGCTCTTTCACCGCTTCAATCAGCAAGGCAATGGTGGCATTGTAATCTACCGCCTTGACCTTACCGTTGTCGAACACCGCTTCAGGCAATACCTGCTCAATCTCTTGCGCGATTACGCCTGCGTACTTGCGCTCTTTGTCATCAAGGTCGGTGCGCGTGTAAGTCACGCCACGGATTTGATTCAGCTTACCAATCGCGCCTGTGATGTTCTCAACATTGTCCTTAACTCGAATATCGGAGTAGGCTGTGACATTACCAACGGCAGTCAAAGAACCGGACGAGTCGAGAATCATTAGGTTATTAAATGTAATTGCATTTCCAGATGTGCCAGAGGCGGCGGCATACCAGTAATGATTTCCATCATTTTGCTGATATGTCGATGCTTTTGCGCTTGACGCATAACGCCATGTGTCCGTGTAATACGCATTTGCAGAAAATACAGCACTATCCCCCGCTGTTCCGAATATTGAACCACTTGGCATTTGAATTAGTCGCGCTGTTGACGCGCTTGGCGTAACGCCAACGCCAACATTTCCGGCTACTACCATTGAAGTGCTAGCGTTTGCAGGGTCTAGGTAGTAGGCAGTGTTATTGACATCGTAAAATGCCGCGCCAGTAATGTTATTTTCTGCGACAAACTCGCCAATATCAGTAAATTGAAACCTTATATTACTATAAGCGCTGTTGATTAACTCAAGAGTGCCCGTAGGACTGATACGGAAATTCTTTCCGGGGTTGGTCGCGCCAGAAGCAGAGTTGTATAGTCTGAAGTCGCCACCATAATTGCTTCCTACATCGTTAATGACTCGCAGGCGACCACCGACATCCAATGCAAAATTAGAGTCTGGAACTCTTCCAATACCAAGATTGCCATTGACGATGGTGCTTGTACCACTAAAGGTTTTGATGCCTGCTATCGTCTGGTCGCCCGTGGTATAGACACCATTAGTGACTGTTCCTGCATTGCCTGAAATAGAGCCAATGATGGTGCTAGAGAAAGTCTTATTGCCACCGATAGTTTGGTCGCCAGTAGTGTAAACGCCATTGGTGACTGTTCCTGCATTGCCAGTGACGCCAATAGGCCAAGTTCCAGTCGGAGTGCCGCCGAAGGTTAAGCTTCCTGAGCTGGTAACAGTTCCGGAAAGGCTAAGGCCACCATAGCTGCCTGTACCTGACACGGAGGTGACTGTTCCGCTTGCGAATGATGCAGTCTTATTTTCCCAGAGCCCAGTCGCGCTGGTATATTGCAGAATCTGGTTATTGGTTGGAGAGACAATCCTTACATTGTGCAGCTCATCAAGCTCATAGCCGTTATCGACCTTGACATATATCTTTCCCTGAGTGGCATGGGCATGGATAACAAAGCCAACAATGACGCCATGGATCGGTGCTTGTGGCTTTACCTTGGTGATCCTGCCTGCCACAGTTCCCGACAGATACAGGACATCTCCATCAATCCATGTCTCGCCCTGAAGCGAGCCAGTCGTGTTGATGTTGGAGACGATGCCAGAATCCGTGACAAAGCCTTCCTGATTGTTGGCAATGGTCTCAGTCACCAAGCCGATAGTGTCGGCAGAGTTAGCGTCATTATTCGCCTGGGCCAAGGCCACCTTAGGTCGCTGTCCCTGCGCACCGCTAATTTTAACGCACTGGTAATTGGCTTCCAGAAGGTCTGCGCCAGTCTTGTTGACCACGCGGATAAGCTGCTCCTGTCCAATCTGGAGGGTTACATTGTTGCCCTTGAGTCGCATCTCCATTGTGCCGTCTTGGTCATTCCACTGCATCCGACCGACCTGAAGGGCAGATGATGGCGTTAGGTCGGCCTGAAAGAATCCTGAGCTGATACCATTTTCGCCAAGGTTTACATTGGCAGTCGCGCCCGTATAGGGAACCTTGTTACTCAGGGAGCCGGTGATGGTATTCGGGTCGGTAGATCCTGTGACACCGATAACAGCCTCGATGGCCTCGATGGCATCATTGGCATTGGTGTGCTGGGTCGAGTGGCTCGGAGAATTCAGCTTATCGCCAGGCAGGGGATTCGTGAAATTATCCAAGTTGGTAGGGAATTGCGTTGCCATTGTTTACTCCTTAAGGGGTTATCTCGCCTTCAAATATCAGGGTTCCAGAGCCGAGCAGGTTCCCACCGGTTGCAGCATCATAGATGGCCAAAGTGCCATTGTAGCTGGCAAAGTTCGACTGGTTTGTGCTTTCTGGCTGGAATATCGAATAGTCCAGAGGGGCATTCATCGGGATGCGGACGCCCTCAAGGCCGGTCGAGTTAATGCCCGAGACCTTTGTCACCACTATCCACTTGCCATTGCCAGCTCCAGCCGTAATGGGGTCATACCATGGGGCTCCAGCACCGCCTCCGGTATAGGTAAAGCTCCGACCGTCAGGCATGATGGTCACGCCAAGGGATATGCCGCCAGCCGTCTCGCCTTCAGGGGTCGCCCCAAAGAATGAATCAGACAGGGCAAAGTTAGGGATGATTCCTTGGCCTGGGTTAGTCACCGTGATCGAAGCATTCAAAGTCACCTGAGCTGTGGCAAAGGTTCCACCGACCACGCCGGACTCAAAGGTAAGGGTCAGGCCCAAGGACTCACTTCGGCTGATATTGTCAGAGACCCTGTTACGGATACGGACTTGAGAGGTCAATGGCAGGAAGGGGCCAAAGGCTCCAGGTGTGTAAAAGACCCAAGTCGCGCCACCGTCCAAGGACACCTCGGCAACAGTACTCAAGGCCACGCCAGGCGAAGGCAGGCTGCTCGGGTCGGTGTGCCAGATAGCCCATGCCGGAGAGCCAGCAGGGGTGGTCGAGACCGTGCCATTGGAATTAAAGATAATGACCGCCTGCGCCGTCTGTGGGGCTGTGCCAGAGGCAGAGGCCGAAACGGTAACAAGACCCGATGGCATCACGAAATCGCCTTGTGGAGGCACTTCTCCGCCACAATCGTATTCCTCCTCCGTGTAGTCATAGACATTACCAGAATCGTAAGTGCAAAGACCGCCAGGAGGCAGGAACTCATCAAGGACAGAGGTCGCCAGTCGGCTCTCGGCAGACACCGAGACCTGCCACTTGTCTGGCCCGACAAGGCTCTGGGATATGTTGCCGATGAATCGTATATATTCAAAGCCACAGGGCACATTGGCCGAGACCATTCGGGTCTTAAACCATGCCGTGCCAGCGAACCCAGCAAAGTCCAGCCACCGACCGAGGGTCTCGGTGTTCATCTCATAGGTCAAAGAATAGACCGTAAGGTTCCGGCTGGCATGCTCAGAGGCAAAGCCTGCCTGTAATGGCAGGGGCAAGGTGCTTGGATAGTCCAGTGGCCCTGAGCCTGCCACGGCATCGGCCTTGGCTTGGTAATCTGCGAAGGCCCGTGTCTCAGCCTCAAAGGAAACCCTGAACTTGTTGGTGTTTTCTATTCTTTCTGTGCTGATCACCGATGTCCTGCGAATCTGGACATCATTGACAATCGGGCCGGAGGAATCATTGCCGGACAATATCGGGCAAAGAAAGAACGCCCCAGAGTCCAAGCCCTGAAGCCAAAAGACAAGACCCTGAGCCTTGGAAGGATTCAGAAGCCATGAGACGCTCAGCAGGCTTGCATTGTGAAGGTAGGAACGCCTCTGGCGAGTCCAGCCGGATTCAAACTCCGACCGGACAAGAGCCAAGTCGGTATCAATGGAATATCCAGAGGCCAGAGCATAACCATACTCCTGAGTATTGATTGACTCCATTATTCAATGGCTCCAGGTATGGGGTAGAGATAAGGCTCATTGGTGTAGGTAATTGCCGAGACCGTAACGCCATCATCGCCAGGCGATATTGAGGTTATCAGATAGGACTTCTGGAAGGACTGAAGCCCTCCAATGACCACAGGGGTGGGGTCTTGGCCACTATTGATTCCGAATATCGGGAAAGGGGCAGGGGAAGCCAAGGTAAGCTGGTTCCCATTCATCGAGGCCTCAATAGGCTCAGAAGGCTGGCCGTACTGATCAGACAGCCGGACAAGGACTTGAGGAGCTTGCAAGGTCGCATCTACGGTCAGCACCGAGCCAGAATAGTCCATAACCCGTGCCGTCCGAACGGTATCGACAAGGTTTTGCAGGACGCTGATACGGTCGCCAATGCTAAAGATATTTCCGCCCCATTCGGTTCGGAATTCCAAGACCCTCTTGGTGGCAATGCGCTTGGCCCACAGGTATTGGCCTTGAGCCAAGGCCGTAGCCGCATCCGTGCAGCCAAGGGCCGTGATGGCCTCGGGAGCACTGGCTCCGGTCGGAAACACCACATAAAGCTCCCGAACGCCATTGGGGTCTGTGTAAGCAACCCTGTACCCATCAATGACGCCAGCATCACTGGCAAGGCTAATGCCACAGGAATATGAGCCTTTGAGCATTGACTCATGGCTGACAATATACTGGTCGAAAGGCTTGGCCACATCAGGTCGCATGGTTAGCTTTCTGGCATAGGCCTCGGGCTGAGCCCGATGAGAGCTGGCAACCGTCTGGAGGGCATCATAGACGGTTGATGAGTCTGAGAATCGGAAGTTAAAGCCATTGGTTCCGTCCCACTTAGTAGCCAAGGCCTTCAGGGCAGGGATGTCTGCGCCATCAGGGTCGGCCTGCTGAACGATATAGGCGAAGGCATCAGCCACATTGACGGTCGGCTCGATGGTCGCCAAGTCAGAGGATAAGGTCGGCAGCTTGCGAGTTGCCTTGACACTTATCCGGTCTGAGGTGTTCGATAAAGCATTGGAAGCCTTCATCTTAACGCCGATGATGGTCACATCGCCATAGACAAACTGACCGATGGTGTTGATGGCATATGCCTTAAAGCCAACCCAAGAGACACGGGACATCTCATTGGACTTGGCATCATCGCGATCATTGCGCCGGACGCGAGCCTTGAACCTTCCGGCAGGCACGGCAATGGATTCCGACTTCCGAATCGGGTCATTAGTCGCAGCGAAGTAAGTATATGAGCGCGTAATGACTGGGCCGATATTGTTGCCGAGGTCATCAATCTGCTGAACCTCGACATCTATAAAGCAATAACGCCTGCGGAAATCTCCGTCTGAGTCGGTCTTATAAAGGCCATAGGCAAACACGAAATCAAAGTCCAGACGGTCTGTGGTCTTGCCAGCAGGCAGTGCCTCGAACCAGCCACGCCAGCCATCATCGTCTTTTACAGCCTGATACCACGGGTTCGCGGCATCATTGGCCAAGGCATTGAGGACAATCTTATTACCTGAGATGGCAGTTATTGTTCGGTCAATCCGGTGATTATTGACACTTGTCACCTTGTCGCCCAAAAGGGTTACTACATCGCCAACATTAAATCCGGTCGGTGGCTCTTTGCCACGAAGCTCTTTATCTGAGGAATAGGCTGCGCCAAAGAATGAGGTCTGGGCATTGCGTGAAAGCTCAATGGACTGAACCTCGGGGACGCTGATAACATCCTCATTTATACCGAAAAGGCTTTGGATTTGACCATACTGTGACTTATGGTCGCTCGGGCCAAAGACCTGATATTCCACAAGGCCAGAGGGAATCTGGGCAAAGTCAGTGGAGCCGAACCGAATATCATCAATCTGATACTGCCCAGCACCGACCAGCAAGAGCTGGTGGATATACTGCTCATTGTTTTGGAAGAAAGTATAAGGCTGGCTGGCCACATCAGGGTAGAACCACAAAGACCCAAAGTGCTCGGTGATAACCTCGCCCAAGGCTGGCTGATTTTGGGCAGAGCCAATCTCATAGACCTGCCGAGCCGCCCTGCGCTGGCTTGGCTTTTTGGCAAAGATTGAAGTGATTGCTGCCGAGGCTAGGGCAAGGGCAAGATTAATGGCAACCGTGACAAAGACAAATTGGGCAGCCGTTGCCGTACCGGCAGCATAGGCCACAAAGGCAGCCGTTACAGGATCGCGAGGCTCGCCTGTGATAATGACGCAGGTATCGTCCTCGCCTATTTCAATGTCATAGTCATCGACATTGACTTCCTCTTGATTGACATAGATTCGGCCAACACCGCCAGGGAAGCCTTCCGGCCACTTTTTCTGGAGGAAGTCGATTATCGGCCCAGCATAGTCATGCCTGACTATGGTCTCATCACGAAAGACATTGGGGACATGGATAATCATGGGTTAAACCTAAAAAAATCAATCTTTTGGAAGCCCATCAAGACCAGAGACTTTTCCATCTGGACAAGTGAACCATACTTTATGGAGGTGTGTAATACAAGACCATTTTCAATCAGGATGCCGACATGCCTGCCAGAGTCCATCACCGGAGACATGGTGACAATATCGCCTGCCTTGGCCTGAGCCCTTTCGACATGAGCCCAGTGACCGCTTGCCTTCTCTTTGGCAATGATGGCCTCGGCATTCTGGACATAATCAGGGAAGTCTGGCAAATTCAGGCCATAGACCTCAGAGGACACCACGCGGACAAGGGCATAGCAGTCCAAGTCTGCATAAGGGATGCCCACAAAGTCCGAGGCCAGCTTCATCGCCAAAGCCCAGGATAGACATCGGAACGGACAATCCGGCGAGGGAAGGCTCGATTCAGAAGGTCGATTCGTTGCGCCCGTCCCGAGGCATACTCATTGGACATCGCAATCTGATCCATCTGCAATTCAATAGGCGTGAGCTGCTCATTAGCCTGGCCGTCAATGTAGACCGTCAGGGCTGCCGATATTGGGCTGCCAGCAGACTCAGCGAGCTCAATCATATTGGCCACATTGGCCGTCAAGGGGATAAGCACCTCAAAGTCGACAAGGCCGAAATCATCGCGCTTGGGCAGACGGGTCGAAAAGGTAGCAGGCTGGAACTCGACCGGAGAGCCTTTGAAGTTGAAAGTCCTTGGCACGATAGAGTTTGTGATTAAAGCAATCGGAGCTTCCCATGCCGGATGAGACAGATAGAGTGCCTCATAAGCCGTAATGTTCACGGGAGCCGAGGCATATATCCGCTTAAGGTCATCGGAAATCATACGCCAATCCTTTTGATTCCATAAGTCCGGCGAAGGGTATTGTCGAGCTGGTTGCCACCACTTGAGATAGCCTTGGCAATCTGGCCAATCATAATGTCCACCGAGCCGTCAGATCCGGTGCGAGTCACTACACCACCTGCCGCTTGGCCGTAATTATAGACGCGAACCGAAGGCCCAGGGGGGCCGCTTCTAGCCGTACCGCCAGAGCCACCTGAAAACCCAAGGTTCCCTCTGAAGGTTCCCTGTCCGAAGGCCGCAAGGATGGCAGCCTGAGCGATGGCCTGCAAAATGGCTTCGATAAGACCCAGGACAGCATCCTTGGCCGAGCTGGCTCCGGTGATAATGCCTGCAAAGACATTGGAAATCACATTGGCCGTGCTTTCCCATGCCGCCTTCATTTCAAGAGCATTTTGCTCCATCTGGGCATTGGCATCCTGTGTGGCTTTGGCATTACGCTCGCGAACCTCAATCTGCTCCTCTAGGGCTTGCGCTATATCGAACTCCGCTTGAGCAATGTCCGTGAGAGCCTTTATTCTTTCCGGACTGGTCTCATCGCCCACGAGGGATGCGATGCGCTCTCTGAGCTTTATCTGCTGCTCTACGGCCTCAAGGCCACCTAGTCCGCCACTTTCAAAGCCAAACAGCTTAGCCTGAGCATCGGCAAGGGATTTCTGGGCATCTGTCAAGGTTTGCTTATAAGTATCGACCTCGGCAGTGGCTCTGGCCTTTCCAGCAACCCGTCCGGCCTTTGCAGAAGCTTCCTTAATCTTAGGAACTTCGGCCTCAATCTCGGCAGCAACAGGGGCAGCGCCGCGCCGACCGCCACGAGTCCTTGGGCCTTGTGAGCCCGTAACTGCATCAGAAGCAGCACTAGTCTGTCGGCCAAGCTCAATGACCTGCCGAGTCAGGCCTCCCAGGCTAAGCTGGGACTGGAGGGTAATGAGCTTTTCAAACCTGCCGATGCTGTCATCTAAAGCATAAGAAAAAGTAGTGCTTAGGAACTCAGCAAAGGGGGCAAGGAACTTAGCCCGAGATGCCTGAAGTTGCAAATTGATGGTCTCGATAGAGTCATCGAACCTCGCCATCTTATCGCGCGTGAGGTCATCAATAATGACGCCAGCCTTCTCAGCTTCATCAGCCCAGCCAGCCAGACCCTCTTTGCTGTCATTGATCAGTGGGTTCAGCTCTCTGAAGCCCTTGCCAAACAAGGCCACGCCAGCGGCCGCCCTTTCGGACGGGTTCGGAATCTTGGCAAGCTCTTGGGCAATAGTGGCGAACTGCTCATCTGGCTCAAGGTTTATGAGCTGCTCAATATTAAGGCCGAGCTTCTTAATAACATCGGCAGCCTTGCCGCCTTCGCCCTCAGCCACTTGGCCCAAGGTAGCCTGAAGCTTGCCCATGGACTGTGTGAGCTTGTCAACGCCTACGCCAGACTGGATGGCTGCGAACTGAAGGACTTGGAAATTCTTAAAAGACACGCCAAGGCTGACGGCCTTGTCATTTAGGTCGCCAACCGCCTTGGCAGTCTGGATTAGCTTATCCGTTAGGGCTGAGACGCTTGCAAAAACGGCAGCCGGAACTGCAATACTGGAAAAGGCTGCGGTAAAGGCATCCGAGATGCCCTTTGTTGACTTTTTGGCATTGGCCTCTAGACGCTGAAATTTTCGCTCAGTATCCCTAAGCTGCTTTGTTAGCTTTTCATTCTCAAGGGTGAGCTTAATTTGAACTGCATCATTTGCCATCATTATCTCCCAAACATTGCAGCCATCGCGTCTGGGTTATCAGCAGCAGTCGCTTCCTCGCGCTTCATATGCTGATAAGCCCAATACCTTTGAACCATCAAGACATCCGACAAAGGCCACTTCCTAATCTCGCAAGGTGCAATTTTTAGAGCATCTGCAACCTGACAAAGAATTAGCTCGCCATCCGTCAACGCCCCTTTTGCTTTCCCATGCCATTGACCTCCAAAACCTTATCGACAAGGGTAAACAAGGCAGTCGCCTCAGCCAAGCCAATAGGGCCGTCAAAGACCTTCGAGCCATTCCGGTAAATGCTTGCCTTGATAATCTCCTTGCCCAGCTTGTCAGATGGCAGGTCAAATAAAGGCTCAGCTTCCCGATAGTCCAGCTCGCGAATCTCGACACTTTCGAAACCAGGTAATTCAGCAACAATGGAACGCAACATAAATATCTCCCGTCATTCCCGTCTAAAAGTAGGCTCGGCCCAATGCCGGACGGGGCAGCGACTTGAACGAATCCAAGCTGGGCCGAGCCATTTTATTACAAGTTAGTGTAGGTCGGAGTGCCGTTTACAGTGCCAGTTCCGCTAAAGGTGGCAGCACCGTCAGCAGTTGCCACAGGGCCGTTAAGACCAGAGACCACCACCGAAGGCAGAATCAGCTTATACGATTTGCCAGTGCTGCTGGCCGATGCCGGATAGACATAGACCATCACGCGAGGCTTGCCGTCCATCTGGGCTTTGATAAGCTCAGCCAGACCAGCCGACTCAGGATCATCGAAGCCAGCGAACTCAAAGGTCACAGCGCCAGGCTGGCCTGCCAAGGTGTCGGTTCCGCAGAAGGTGGCAGCCGTAATGGTCGCAGCAGCTTCACGGTTCACGCCGAAAGAGTTAAGGCAGACGCAAACAAGGCCAGTGTCAGCGTCATAGATATACGCCTTGCCACCAGTGGTGAAGGTTCCGGTCTCGGCAGTGGTGTCGAAGTCAATAACGACAGCCGTCAGGCTTGCCGACTTAATTTCAAAGGCCTTGCCATCCAAGGAACTAAAGCCAGTCCCTTCGACTCGGACAATATCGCCAGGAGATGCCGTGTTGGCCACGGTAATCTCACATTCAGCAGCCTTGGTGACTGCGGTAATAGCCAGACCCGTAGGGGCCGGCTCTTTGGAAATCCAGATGGCTTTCCCTTTTAGGACATAGCTAGACATGGTAAGACTCCTAGTAAGTTAAAGATAATTCACAGGTAAAGGCCCCCGATTCGGAGTCATAACTGTCGGAGGATCCAGTTATGTTGGCAATGCCGGATAAAGCTGTCCGGCACTGTTCAAATAGACTGCGGACATCGGCAGCAGACTCAGCAATGATAATGGCCGAATAGTTGCGGATAGAGAAGTCCGAGCCACAAAAGGTCTGGGCAGCCGTAAAGTCACGGCCAGCGTCAGAAAGAATAAATAAAGGCAGAGCAGTCGGCTCTGCGTCCGAATCGGACTCGGCAATAAGCCAGCGAACCTTGTCAAAGACGCCCAAGGCATTGATAGCATCAACAATTATTTTCTCAGGTTCGGCCATTACAGTTTCCCTGCCTTGTTCAGCCTGCGAACCATACGGCCCACAGATGCCTCAATCTCGCGCTCGAATATCACATCTGCCTGATTATACGCTGACTGGTAAAAGGGAACGCCCTTAATAAAGCCATCCTGCACTGTCGAGCCATTCGGCCTTGGGTAGAACTTGCGATGCCCAAGGATAGCCAGGTGAGCATGAGGGGCAGAGCCTCGGAATGATCCGCGAGCTCCAGCCTTATTGTAAACCTTAACGCCAATGGACTTGGCCTTTTTCCAAGTCTTAGAGACCGAGATTGAGGACAATACTCGACCGTATCGAGTCCAGACCCAGCCATTCTTTGTGGTCTCGCCCTGCCTGCCATAGCCTGCATTGGAAGCAGCTTGCTTGGAAATCCTGGCAACCTTGGTGGCAGTCGAGCGCAGAGCCTTCTTGTGGAAGTCTGCCTGCTGGTCTGGGCTAAGGGCCTCGAATATCTTTTTCAGGCCTTTGTCATTCCATTCAATAGTCAGGCTCATGGGACGCCTCCAGCCGATACCCCTGCCACTACATCAATGAAGGCTTGGGTTCGCATGGCATTGTAACGGACAGCAGTAATCTCGAAAATGACGCCAGAAGCCGAGACCACGCGCATGGCTGGGCTGAACTCCTGAGAATGATGGCATCGCACAGAATAGGTGATAGACCGAGAGACTTCGCGCCTCGGGCCGGTCTGGGTCGAATCGGTCTGGTCGACATTATCATTTTCGACCTCGCCATAGACAGTGGCATACTCTGCCCAGCTCATGACCGGAGAGCCCATGGCGTCAAGAGTGACGGCAGGGGTCTCAATCTTTAGCTGATAACGCGAGCGACCAATGTTAAACACGCATCACTCCATAACGCGAAATCACCGGAGCCGATAGATCCGCAGCAGACAGCTCAATCGTTGACCGAAGCTGCTCATAGGTGGCTGAGACATTCAGGATGGCTAATTTCAGGTCTGGTGGGATGTCGGCAATGGAGTCAAAGCCAACCACAAGCTCGACAGGCCAAGAGGCTGGCTTGTTGATGATAACCTTGCCACGCAGGGGCTCAAAGTCATATTGCTGGCCGGTGGCCTTAGAGTTGCGAAGGGGAACCTCATACTTCTCAAAGGTCGTGCTTGTGCCGACATTCCAAGAGAAGCTCCGAGGCAGAATCGGAAACTCCAAAAACTGCTCAAGCTCCATGATGGCCGCATTGATAAAGTTCGGGAGAATCGCATCATCATAGTTATAGGTAATTCTGGCATGAGCCTTGAACTGGGCAAGTAAGGCCGTGCCAAAGTCTGGGTCGCGAACATCGGCAATTTCGACAAGGCTGGACTGGTCATCGCCCATCTGCCATGAGCCGAAGGTTACGCTCTGGCGATAAAGGTTACACATGGCCGCCCCCAAAGGCCTTCACTTTGGCCTCGATAATATCGCCCACATCGTCAATCGCCCGAGCCATCGCCTTACTGAAGTCCAAGCCAACCGCCTTGCCAGTGGTCAAGACAATCGCAATGCCAGTATCCGTAACCTCGACAGCCTCGACACCGATGCCATCATCGCCACGCAATCCCTGCGGCCCAGTCTTGCCACGCTGGCCTACTTCGCCAGACATGCCGTGCTTAATCTCGGACTCGAAACCGCCGTAGGTCTTGACTGAGACGCCAGAATCAGTGGTCTCGGGGGCTTTGAAGCCATCAATCATCAGACGCCAGTCCTCTGGGCTTTCATCAGCACTCTTGGCCGTATCTTTCAGGGCTTGGAATACCGCGCCAAGGCCAAACCGGCGAAGGCTGCCCTCGCGGACTACCTCGCCTGGCTCATGCGCCGAAATGACCGACTTATGGGAAAGCTGGTCGATAACCTCGCCTGCCTGCTCCAGTCGCTCCTCAAGGCTTTTAATCCTCGTCTCGAACTTGCTTTCGAGCCGAACATTGTTTTCTCGGATAACCTCAGCGATGGCGTCTATCAGAATATTATCCATTGTTTACTCGGTCATTTAGTCTTTTGATATATTCAATGCGCTTGGCAACCTGAGCAAAGGCCTTAGCTTCCAGATCATCGGAATCATCAGAATCCTCTGGCTCATCAGGCTCACTCGGAGCTTGGGGTGGCTCTTGGCCTGCCGAGGCATTCGATTCAGCAGGCTTGGCATCCTGAAGCCGGACATTCTGCGCCTGTACCCTCGGGGAATCGCCAAAGGGAACCGCAGGCTTGCCAACCACAGCTCTGGCCTCATTAGGCGAGTAAATGCCATTCTGAACCGCCACAGCCAAGGTCTCCATTTCGGTCTTGGAATCGGCGCGCGCAATGTTAGACAGGTCGAATCGAATCTCCTCATCGGTGTCAGTCCGTAAGACCTTTTCCATCGCAGATTCAATCAGCTCAGCCATGTAAAGCAAGCCAGAGGCTCGCCATTGATTGATTAAGACCTCGACACTCGATGCCGCGCCATTGGACTCAAGGCCCAAGAGCTGAGGGGGGACTCGGAAAATACGGCAAAGGTCTAAGACCGTCATGCCGTAAGATTCGACCATCTGAGCATCCTGGGCAGATACGCCCATCGGGAACCACTTAAGACCAGAGCCCAGAATCGGAACGCCACCACGATTCTCGCCTTTCGTAAGCTCACTGAATCGCTCGCGAAGCTCTTTCATCTGTGCGCCGGTCAAGGCCTGATCAGTCGCCAACACGCCAGAAGGCTGGGAGCCATTAGCACTGAAGGAATTGGCATTGGCAAGGATGGTCGAATTCAGGCAGGCAGCTTGAGCCGCATAGCCAACCATCGTCTCGCCGTGCAGAATATCCGAACGACTCGGGAGCTTGATATGCAGGACATCACGAGCAGGCCAAAGGGCATCCATGTCGCCCTTGTCCAGAAAGTCATAATTGCCCGTCACATCGTAATACAGGGAGCCATCGCTTGCCATTACAGCCCTGCGCCGGTTACATGGCAGTGGCCACAAGGCTATCGGCTCGAATCGGTCATTCCTTTCGATGGCGGCATAGAAGTTGCCCTCATACATCAAACACGAGACCAGATAAGAAACAAACTCGACCTGAGTCTGAGCTGGGTTAGGGTTTCGCAGCAGTCGAGTAATGGCCGTCTTTTCCATGACCTCCCAACCGCCTGATTCGGACTTGCGCCGGTACTCAAGGCCAGAGGCTCCCAGAGCCATCACATAGCACTGAACCAAGGCATAGATGATTCCATTGCCACCTTTGCCGTCATAGGTAAGGCCGCGCTCCCAGCCATTACCGAAAGGTATGGGGAAGCTGTTGCCAAAGATAGAGATTCCAGCACTGGGTCGAGGCTGCCCTTCAGCAGCCCAGCCGGTGTGGAATATCTTTCGAATTGCCTGAATCGAACGGGAAGCCATATTGGCCATTGCTTATTCCTCAACGACTGGAGGCGCTTTTTTTGAAACAGTTGCTTTCCTTGCCACCGGAACGACTAATGGCGTCCGGTCAAGATACTTGAATTTGTGTGCGCCAATCTCAGTGCGCTGAGCGACATCATCAGCAATAAGCTGCTCGGCTGTTGCCTTAGCCAACCAGCGAAAACCCAGCTTGCTCGAAAGCGCATGCAGTTTGTGTTGCCAGATTAACTTTTTCGACATGTCTATTCCTTGGATAAGTTAAGGCCCCGAGGGATTTCGGGGCCTTAATTTTTAGCTTAGACCCAAGCCGAGATGTCGAGGATTCCGACAGCTGGGGTACGCATGACCAGATGAGACTCAACCCAGTCGGTCTTGATTGCCCAGGAGTTAGTCTGGAACAAGCTGCGAACCGGAGTGGTCGAGCCGCCGACTTGAGCAGGAGCAGTGTCCTCCTCATGCAGGGTGGCTTCCATCGAGGTGCTGATTTCCGGAGCCGACAGAGCGAAGGCAACCTCAGCAGTTTCGATGAGGATAATCACATCCTTGTCGACAGTGGTCGAGGCCACAAACGGCAGGCCAGCGAATCGGCCGGTAGCCAGTTCAGCAGCGTAAGCCGGATCGCCCAGGGCATTCAGAACGCCCTGGAGTTGCAGAACGGTCGAGCTGTTCATGACCCAGTAGAGGCGGCGAGTGGCATTGGCAGCGATGAACGGAGCCAGCATGGCGCGGACATCAGCCTGGACTTGATCATAGTCTTGACCAGCCGAGACCTTCGGGGTCACGCCGACCAGCAGACCGGCAGGGCTAACGCCCGAGACGGCAGCCATGTCCGACAGCACCGAGGTGTCAAGGTATTCGGCAGTGTCCTCAATCATGGCATTGCGCAGGATGCCTTCGAGGTCGCCAGTCGAATAACGCACCGCTTCCTTGGTGGCATGGGTAATGACGCTCATCAGGTACGGAGGCAGGGTCTTGCTGGTGAATTGCAGACCGCGAACCACAGCCGGAGCACCTTCAGCGCGATAGGCAGCAGCAGCTTTCTTGGAACGGTCGCGCCAGATGAACTTAGCACCGGCCCAGTTGTTAGCACCGAAAGACACTTGAAAGAACGGCAGACGGGCAATGACCGAAGCCGGACGCAGGTCATCCATAAAGCCCTGCAGGGCAACCGGCTGAACCAGCTCTTGGACATAGCCAGGAACATTGGTTTGAGCCGGATTCTGGGTGGCTTTGCTTACCAGGTAATCTTTGAAGGTATCGTCTTTGCTGTAACGCTCGGAAACGACTTGCTCGACCGACTTATTCTGAACCGAGGCAGCCAAACGGACGGCAGCTTCACGGTAGAAAAAGGACTTGGCATCGTCATGGCTGCCCAAGTGCTTGGACTGGACAATGGCCGGAGCCTTGGCAGCAAGAGCTTGCTCAGCAGACTTCAGGCTGGCCAGACGCTTGGTGATGCTTTCGACTTCGCCCGACAAAGAGTCGGACTGAATCAGCAAGCCATCGTCATCAGGGGTTTGCTCGAGGGACTTCAGTACGCCAACCAGCTGGTCTTTCTTAGACACGAGGTTAGCTTCAACATTTGCAATTTGATCTGCGATTTTCATTTAAGTTTCCTTGATTATTTAATCATTAAACGCTTGGCAGTTATGATGGCCTGCCTCGCGCGAGTTATTGATTCGTTAGGGTCACGCTTGACCTGTTCAAATAATCCTTTGATTTCAGAGTCGGAGAACTCGAAGGACTTTGCAATCATCAGGGCTTGGGGATTCATCGGCACTGTTACCAAAGAAACTTCAATAAGCTCGGACTTGTTGATAGTCCTGCCCTTACTGGAGTTTGCCTTTGATTCATGAGGCACAAAGGAAACTGAAACAGCTCGAAGCATGCCCTGCTCGATCATCGAGTGAGCGAAGTCGACAAGCTTGGAAGTTCCCTTTGCTGCCAGCGACAGACGGCCCGTCAAGGCCCCTGCGCTTTTCTTAAGATTAGACCAGACGCCAATGGGCTGGTCATGTCGGTGCATAAACAAGGCCACAGGATTTTCCTCAAAGGCCTTGGTGTCCAATCCATCAATCTTGACAATATCACCGACACGATCAGGAGCCTCGGTCGATAACACGAAGTCATAAGTGTCTGAAATCTTTTGACCGGATTTTTTTACAATTTCCACAGGAATCGCCCTACTGGAGTTTTTCGGATTATAGCATAAAAAACTTGACATTCAACCAATTACTCCGGAAATGTCAAAAGCTGCCGTCTCAGCATCCGTGCATGGGAAGGCCGCCATCACCGCCGCCACTATCGGGTCAATCCTCTGGCTGGTCGCGCTCTTATCCAGCTTCTTGTTGCCCGAGGGGTCTTGAACCGCAATGGCATTAGCCACAGCCATGTTCAACAAGGGGTGAGCCCCATGGCAGATGCGCCTCTGAAGCAGGGCCGTCTCAAAGGCAGAAAGCCTTGGGCTGAAGTCGCGGTAGCCTTGGCCCACAGGAATCCATGACTCTGGCTCAAAGCCTGCGCCGATCGCCGCCTGCCTGAAATGCTCGATGCCCCATCGGTCGAACTGAACCGAGGCCACCAACATCTCGGAGGTCGCTTTCCGTAGGAACTCAGATACCCATGCGTAGTCTATCGTCTTGCCTGGCACGGCAACCATCAGCCCATCCCGAACCCATGCGTCATAAGGCGCTCGGTCGCGCCTGGCTTTATCAGACAGCCCGTCTGCCGGAATAAAGACCCAAGGCCGTAAATGCACCTTTCCGGTCTCAGGGTCGCTCACAGCAGCCACGGCAGCCGTTAAGTCCGACCTCTGGGACAAGTCCAGCCCGATATGAACCGGCAGACGCCCAAACAGGCTGGAATCGACAGCTCCGGCATTTTCCTTCCAGACGCTCGGAGCAATCCATAGGCTTTGCAGGCTAATTCTTTGATTCAACAGCAGGTTCCGCGCCGATGCCTCTTGGCTTGGGATTCGGCTGGCTTGCTTGAGCTGCTCCTCAAGGTCTCGGGTCGAGCGAAATGAGCCAAGTCCAGGGTTCGCCTTGGCCCATTGGGTTTTGTCCATCAGGTCGCAATCTGGGTCGGCAGCGTAGACATGGCAGACGGTATGGGGGTCGCCAGAGCGAAGGGCATCGTCAATCCACAAGGACAGCATGTCGGTATCGCTTGCCGCTTGGGTCGATATGACAATCAGCAAGGGAGACTCATGAGCCCCTTGGCTGGTCGTGATGGCCTCGACAAAGGCACTGCTCGGGCCGACCACCTGCCCCATCTCATCAAGGATGGCGAGCTGAGGGGATAGGCCGTGAGCCGTCTTTCCATCGGCAGCCAGAGCCTTAAACTCGGATCCGTTGGATGCTGAGACAATCCGCTTGCTCGAGGCGATGCACCTGAGCTTAGAGGATAAGACCGGATTAAGCTCAATCATCTTTGAGGCCAGATTGAACACCAAGGCCGCCTGCTCTCGGCTCATTGCCCCCGAAATGACCTGGGAGTTCTTTTGGCGGCATGGCCCGATGATATGCGCCAGGAGAATCACGGCAATAAGTGCGGTCTTGCCATTCTTTCGGGCAATGCTCAGATAAGCCCTGCGAGTGCCATGGGGGTTATCGTAAATGGCCAGAATGAACTTTTCTTGAAATGGCTCGAGCTTGAGGGGCTGGCCAACCTTTGCCCCCTCCGGAATCAGGCAGTGCTTTTCCGCAAAATAGCAGACCTGCTGCCCGAGGGTCAGCTCGGCATAAGGCAGGTCTCGCCAGTTACGATTAGCCGATGCAGTCATCATCGCCCCCATCATTCTCGGCAGCGTCCCGTGCTTGCTTTGCCCTTTCACCGATAATCGGTCGCTTGCCCGTAGTGGCAGACGATACCGCAAAGATAGCCAGCTTCACCATCGCGCTGATGATCCTGCGCTCCAGAGAGTCCTGGGCAGAGAATATCGGATTCATGATATGGGTTCCCTTGGCATTGGTTAGCGTGTAGCCATCGCGCTCAATGACGGAGGCCAGTTTGTCAGCCTCAGCCAACCACGCCGAAAGTCGCGTCAACGCAATCACATCGCCCCTCGACCAGTCGTAACTGGCCCTGCATGTCAGTAAATCGTAGAAGTAAGCCTCGGCATCTGGGCTCAAAGCTTTCGTTGGTTCCCATGTCAAATTCTTGCCATTTTGAGCCGCAATCATCGAAGTGATATTTTGTTTTGTTTTCATTTTCAATCCTTTACGCGTACATACGCGTGAGTATGGTTGACCATACGCGTGAGTATGGTGGAGAGTTCAAGACCGCACTTTTAAAAGG
>Ga0208463_1000118_pt1 | contig 20246 bp, 20 predicted proteins | sample LakMenEpi09Jul08_FD_150752 | JGI IMG/M metagenome (GOLD analysis project Ga0208463, IMG submission 150752) | Freshwater microbial communities from Lake Mendota, WI - 9JUL2008 deep hole epilimnion (SPAdes) | ecosystem: Environmental > Aquatic > Freshwater > Lake > Epilimnion/Euphotic zone ... | reverse complement strand
CGAAAGTTAGCCCGACTACCGAAGAGGGATTGTTCAGCACTGGCTTTGCAGCCATAGTAATTGACTTTAGTGAATAGGCAGAAACCTCAACTGCGGTTGAAACATCCGACCATGGAGTTTCGAGAAAGTTTCCTCCAAGTGCAGTTTGTGGGGCAAATGCAATTGCATGCACGATTCCATCAATGGAATCGAAGTGTTCTTTGATTCTGCCTGAAAGTGCTGCTAGGTCTTCTTCGCTGGTTGCGTCAAGCTCGATGACCGGTGCTGGCTCTGGAAGGCGTTCGGATATTTTGGTCGTGATTGGGAGCATTCGGCCAAAGGAGGAAAGAATCACCTGTGCGCCTTGCTCTTGAGCGAGCTTCGCCACAGAAAAGGCAATTGAAGCCTCGGTGAGAACACCAGTGATCAATATCTTCTTGCCTTCTAGAATTCCCATTCATTTCTCCTTGTTGTCGTGGTCCAAATGTCGTGCGGGTTAAGTGAGTAGTTAGTGTCCCATTCCAAGGCCACCATCAACAGGAACTACCGCTCCTGAAATGTACGATGCGTCGTCGCTTGCAAGCCACAGGCAGACCTTTGCTACCTCCGCTGGGGTTGCGAAGCGTCCAGCTGGAATTCTGGACAGGTAATCCTTTTGCTGCTCATCAGAAAGCTCCGCCGTCATATCAGTGTCAATAAATCCAGGCGCCACCACGTTGGCAGTGATTCCGCGTCCGCCTAGTTCGCGGGTAAGTGATCTTGCCATTCCAACCAGAGCTGACTTTGATGCTGAGTAGTTGATCTGGCCTGGAGAACCCAATAGGCCAACTACTGAACCAATTAGCAAAACTCTTCCATATCGTTGCTTGATCATGGATTTTGTTGCGCGCTTTACAACCCTGAAAACACCATTTAAGTTCGTGTCTATAACTTGCTCGAAATCCTCGTCGCTCATGCGCATCAGCAGTGTGTCCTTTGTGATACCGGCGTTAGCCACCAGTATCTCGATTGGACCAAGACTCCTTTCAACCTCTGCGATGGCTGCATCTAGGGAGGCTGCATCCAGTACGTCAGCTTTGACAGCAAGGCAGCCTTCTGGACCTGAACCTGATCGGACGGTGACAGCAACTTTGTGCCCAGCCGCAATGAATTCCTCGGCTATGGCATAACCGATTCCGCGGTTTCCCCCAGTGATCAGCACCACTCTTGAGCCAGTCATCAAGATATCCTTAGTCTTTTGGGAATAGCAGTCCAGCCATCTGGTTTGAACTAAATGAAGTCTAGTCTTAGCCTTGAAATGTCCTGATTTGATACAAGAAGGTTGCCTTGGAAAAGCCCCAGAGCATCACAACCGTTGGCCAGTCGCCTGATTCTGAGCGAAACTCCCGCATGGTGAAGTACCTAATTGCTATGACAATACGAGTGGTCTGCATCGTTTCGGCAATCTTTGTCGAGGGCTGGCTTATGTGGCTTTGTTTTGCTGGGGCTATTTTCTTGCCTTACTTCGCCGTGGTAATTGCCAATGCCCAGGCACCAAAATCCAGCACTATGAGTCCAGTGACAGTTGTGGCCAAACCAATCTCTGTAGATCTTGGTGCGCAGTTCAAGAAGAACTAGTCCTTGACTGAAAACCCACCCGCAAAGTGCTCCCGCGCTGGGTGCATAATTCTGGCGACTCGAAATCTGGTTTGGGCAAACCCAAGAATTCACCGCGATGGCCGAACCAAAACCTGGCTCTCATGCGAGCAGCACTTGGATTACCTGCGAAACTATCTAGAAGATCGCTCATTTCTTCTTGAGGTAAGGCAATACGAGTGAATTTCATGTCAAAGTCTTGGCTGCGCTGGTTGTCATGGTTTCTATTCGCGAGCCTTTTTGCCGCAGCCTGCGTTGGCCTAGCTAACTGGCAGTTTGATCGGCGCGATCAAGCAGTTTCGAAGATTCAGCGCATGGTTGATAACTACGAGAAGACAGCCATAACTTTTGGTTCAATCTCGGACCTTACTCTCGACGACGTGACCTTATTTGAATGGACTCCAGTTGAGCTCTCTGGAAACTACCTTGTAAACCAAGAACTACTTGTTCGCAATCGACCTATCGCAGGTCAACCAGGTTTCATACAGCTGGTTCCGTTTCAACTTGCCAGCGGTGAAATCGTAATCATCGAGCGCGGTTGGATTCCAGCTAACTCAGAACTGGCACCGGCGACAATCATGACTCCTTCAGATCAGTCCAAGGTTTTAGTTGCACGTGTGCGGCTAAGTGAGCTGACTCCAAATCGCGACTCCCCTGACGGTTTTGCAACCAGCATTCATCTTGAGTCTTTGGAAACCACACTAGGCACCACTTTGGAGCAGCAGTTTTATCTAAGACTAATCTCTGAGCTACCAGGTGAGGCTAGCTCACCACAGCCGCTAAATAAACCAACTCTGGATGAGGGAAACCATCTAAGTTACGCAGTCCAATGGATTTTGTTTGCTCTAATGGGATTCTTTGCTTTGTTCTGGGCGATTCGGCAAGAGCAAGAGTATCGCCGGATTGAAAAAGATCCCACTTATGTCCCGCGCTCCCAGCGAAACCGAAAGCGTACGGATGGCGACATCGAAGATGAACTGTTGGACGCAAAAAGCTAACTCAGAGAAATTAGATCGGCGTATTGATCTGACCAGTGATCTTCTGTTCCATCAGGCAGAATTAGGACTCTTTCTGGGTTCAAGGCCAGAACTGCACCTTCGTCGTGGGAAACCAGAACAACTGCACCAGTAAAGCTCGCAAGAGCATTCAAAATTTCCTTGCGTGAAGCAGGGTCCAAGTTGTTTGTTGGCTCATCCAGTAGCAGCACGTTCGCTGAGGAGACCACAAGGGATGCCAAGGCAAGCCGGGTTTTCTCACCACCACTTAGAACTGAGGCTTTCTTGTTCACATCATCACCACTAAACAGGAATGAACCAAGCACTTTTCTGGTATCAACATCGCCAAGGTGCGGCGCCGAGCGTTGCATGTTCTCAAGAACCGTTCGATTCACATCAAGGGTTTCGTGCTCCTGGGCGTAGTAGCCGATTTTCAAACCATGACCGGGTTCGATTTGTCCGGTGTCGGGTTTATCGATGCCTGCCAACATTCGAAGCAGAGTAGTTTTCCCAGCACCGTTGAGTCCAATAATCACTACCTTCGACCCGCGGTCAATAGCCAAATCAACAGCAGTAAAGATCTCCAACGATCCATAGCTTTTGCTTAGACCTGAGGCCATTAGCGGTGTCTTGCCACACGGAGCTGGATCTGGAAAACGGATCTTCGCAACGCGATCTGCTTGTCCCACATCTTCAAGATCGTCAAGAAGCTTCTGGGCTCTTCTGGCCATCTGTTGGGCCGCAACGGCCTTGGTTGCTTTTGCGCCAAACTTCGCAGCTTGCAAGCTTAGGGTTGCTGCTTTCTTCTCCGCGTTTGCTCTCTCGCGCTTACGTCGCTCTTCATCTGATTCACGCTGCTTGAGGTATGCCTTCCAACCCATGTTGTAAATATCGATCACCTGGCGATTGGCATCGAGGTAGAAAACCCGATTCACGGTGCTCTCAACAACATCAATATCGTGACTGATAACAATCAATCCACCCTGGTAGCTTCGAAGAAAATCTCTCAGCCAAACAACCGAGTCAGCATCCAAGTGGTTGGTTGGTTCGTCCAGAAGCATAGTTTCAGCATTCGAAAAAAGGATTCGAGCAAGCTCCACGCGGCGGCGCTGGCCTCCTGACAGAGTCTTGAGAGGCTGACTAAGAATTCTTTCCTCAATGCCTAGATTGCTAGCAATGGCTGCACCCTGCGCTTCAGCGGAGTAGCCACCTGCCGCCTGAAATCTCTCTTCGAGTTTTGAGTACTTTGCCATGGCAGCTTCGGCTTGTGTTCCAGTTGCAGTGGACATGGCCTCGGCACTCGCTCCCAACTGGCGAAGAAGATCACCTAATCCCCTGGCGTTTAGGATTCGATCTCTTGCTAGCTCCTCAGGATCACCAGTTCTTGGATCTTGAGGTAGGTAGCCAATCTCGCCAGTTCTTTCCACATTTCCAGCACTTGGAGGGCCATCTCCGGCCAGAATCTTAGTAAGTGTGGTCTTTCCAGCACCGTTTCTTCCAACCAGACCGATCTTGTCCCCGGAAGCGACGCGAAAATTCACTCCACTCATAAGTGTTCGCGCACCTATGGTTATCTCCAGGTCCTTCACAATAAGCAAGAGCTGGTCCTTCGAGTGGATGTACTAGCAAAGCCTTTAGTCTACAATCGTGACTAACAACTGACCGCTCTCACGATGAAGAGGTTTAACACATGTCCTTACAGCTATCAGCTAGACCAACACTGATTGACAGAGTGGTTCCAAGAAGTATTACCACCGATGTTGCCCTGATCTTCGCAGGCGCGGTCCTAACGGCTATCGCAGCTCAAATCGCAATCCCAATGTGGCCCGTACCGATAACAGGCCAAACTTTCGCTGTGCTGCTGGTTGGCGCAGTGCTGGGGGCATCTCGGGGGGCATTATCGATGATCACTTACTTTTCTTTAGGAGCTGCTGGTTTGCCGGTATTCACTGGAGCGGTATCCGGAATCACCTTCGGTACAACCTTTGGATACCTGGTTGGTTTTATTGCCGCTGCAGCAGTTGTTGGTTGGTTTAGCCAACTCAACTGGCACAAGAAAGTCTCCGGAGTACTTGCAAGCTTCGCTATTGGAAATGCAGTTATTTACATGTTCGGACTGCCATGGCTTGCCTTTGCACTTTCAAACCTTGGTTTGGCGAGCAATCTAGGTGCAGTAGCTGCCGCTGGACTTGTTCCGTTCTTGGTTGGAGATGCGATCAAGATGGCTTTGGCTGCAGCAGCTCTACCGCTGGCCTGGAAGTATCTCGGAACTAAATAGAAAATCCGATTGCGCGCATTTGTTCGCGACCGTCGTCGGTGATTTTTTCAGGACCCCATGGCGGCATCCAGACCCAGTTAATTCGAAATGCTTCAACAACCCCATCGAGAGCCTCTGCGGTTTGCTCTTCCAAAACATCAGTTAGAGGACAGCCTGCTGATGTCAGGGTCATGTTGATTAGTAGCGACTCGTCTTCATCTGCAAGCTCAAGTCCATAGATAAGGCCCAAATCTACGATGTTGACACCAATCTCCGGGTCAATAACTTCCTTGAGTGCTTCCTCTACCTTGTCGTAGAGCACCGGCTCTAGTTCTCTTGGCATGTTAGGCGTTCACGTACCTGTCGTAACCGTCTGCTTCTAGTCGGTCTGCAAGTTCTGGACCGCCTTGCTCGGCAATCTTTCCAGCAACGAAGACGTGAACAAAATCTGGCTTGATGTAGTTCAGGATGCGGGTGTAGTGGGTGATTAGCAGCACACCCATGCTGTTTTCTGCCTTGATGCGATTTACACCCTCTGCAACTACGCGCAGAGCGTCAACGTCTAGACCGGAATCGGTTTCATCAAGAACGGCCATCTTTGGCTTTAGAAGTTCCATCTGCAAGATCTCGTGACGCTTCTTCTCACCACCCGAGAATCCCTCGTTCACGTTCCGCTCTGTGAATGCTGGATCCATCTTTAGATTATCCATTGCGGTTCTAACATCAGCGACCCAACCGCGAAGCGCTGGTGCTTTTCCGTCAACAGCAGTTTTGGCCGTGCGGAGAAAGTTTGAAACGCTAACGCCTGGAATCTCGACCGGGTACTGCATTGCAAGGAACAATCCAGCACGAGCTCGTTCGTCAACCGACATTTCAAGCACGTTCTGTCCATCTAGCAAGATCTCACCCTGGGTCACTTCATACTTCGGGTGACCAGCTATCGAGTAAGCCAAAGTTGACTTGCCAGATCCATTCGGACCCATAACTGCGTGAGTCTCACCACTTTTGATAACAAGGTCAACTCCGCGGAGGATTTCCTTGGTGCCCTGCTCAGTTTCAACTGAGACATGTAGGTTCTTTATTTCTAGTGTCGCCATGTGATTACTCCGTGTCCTTGTCGTACTCGATAAATACTTCGCCATTTTCAACCAGTACTTCATAAACTGCCACTGGCTCGTAGGCAGGAAGATTCAATGGCGCGCCAGTCTCCAGCGAGAATTTTGCCCCGTGTGCCCAGCACTCGATGGTTTCGTCGTCGACGAATCCTTCGCTAAGTGAAATCTCGCCATGAGAGCACTTATCAGCTAAAGCTTTGAACTCACCTTTTTTGGTATGAATCAGAGCTATTGCGTCATCACCGATTTTGATGCGAAGCGCCTTGCCTGGTTTGATGTCTTCAACCTTGCAGATCATTAGTGCCATTAGCTTGCGCTCCTCTCAAGTTCGTCTTCGATAGATGCTGCTAGGCGCTCTTCGAGTTCAGGTACTCCAATTTGCTGTACTACTTCCATAAGAAAGCCTCGCACCACTAGGCGTCTTGCTTCAAGTTCTGAAAGACCTCTAGCCTGAAGGTAGAACAGCTGCTCATCATCAAAGCGTCCCGAAGCACTTGCGTGTCCGGCTCCTTGAATCTGACCGGTTTCGATCTCGAGGTTTGGAACCGAGTCAGCTCGTGCTCCGTCGGTTAGAAGCAGGTTCCGGTTAAGTTCATAAGTGTCGGTTCCCTCGGCTGCAGCTCTAATCAGAACATCTCCCACCCAAACGGTGTGAGCCTTTGCGCCTTGAAGTGCTCCTTTATAAGTTACTCGAGACTTGCAGTTTGGCGCTGAGTGATCGACAAAAATTCTGTGCTCTAGGTACTGGCCAGCATCCGCAAAGTACAGACCATACAAAGCTGCGTCTCCACCAGGGGCTCCAAAGTAAGCCGATGGAGTCATGCGAACAACTTTTCCACCTAGAGTGACCATCACGTGCTTGAAAGTTGAGTTGCGGCCAAGCAATGCATACTGGGCTCCGTTATGAATTGAATCTGCGTTCCAATCCTGGATTGAAACAACAGTGAGCTTTGCCTCGTCTTCAATGACGAACTCGATGTTCTCCGACAAGGTCGCGTCGCCGCGATGGTCGATAACAACTACAGCATCAGAGCCTTTCTTGGCTTCAACGATGATGTGAAGAGCGGCAGGGTCTGCTGAGATCGATGTAATGGTGAAAGTGCTCTGGGCTGAGTTGGTGACAGATGACGGTATAGAAACCAGGTAAGCAGCTTTGGCTGCTTCCCAACCAGCGGCTGCAACTCGATCTTCCGGGATTCCTGCAGTACCAAAAAGCTTGTGATCGGAATCAATCCAGGAGCTTTCAACTCCATCGGCTAGCTTGGCCTCGATGTCGCCTGAAAATTCATCCAGTGAATCTTGATCTAATCCCCCAAGACGGTCAGCGGTAATGTATCGCCACTGCTCTTCGCGTGTGGAAATCTGTTCGAAGTCGTCCAGCTTGGTTGATTTTGGTCTTTCGGACCGAGTTTGAATCGGAACACCAAAGCCATGACTGTGCTCCGACAACCCATGCTGAGCTGTCTTGGTTGCTTCGCTCACTAGCCGACGGCCCCTTCCATCTGCATCTCGATTAGCTTGTTTAGCTCGAGCGCATATTCCATCGGTAATTCTTTAGCGATTGGTTCGATGAATCCACGGACAATCATCGCCATTGCTTCGTCTTCCGGCATTCCGCGGGACTGCAAGTAAAACAGTTGCTCTTCACTTACTCGTGAAACGGTGGCTTCATGACCCATCGACACATCGTCTTCGCGTACGTCAACTGCCGGGTAGGTGTCCGAGCGAGAAATTGTGTCTACTAGAAGTGCGTCACAGCGAACTGTGTTGGCGCTGTGGTGGGCTCCTGGATTCACTCTGATTTCTCCGCGGTAAGAAGTTCTTCCGCCACCGCGAGCAATTGACTTCGAAACAATGGATGAGGAAGTGTAGGGAGCAAGGTGGATCATCTTGGCCCCGGCATCTTGGTGTTGACCTTCTCCAGCGAATGCAACAGAGAGAGTCTCGCCTCTGGCTCTTTCTCCAGCCAATATCACCGAAGGGTATTTCATTGTCACCTTGGAGCCGATGTTGCCATCGATCCACTCCATGGTTGCGCCTTCGTGAGCGATTGCACGCTTGGTGACTAGGTTGTAGACGTTGTTAGACCAGTTTTGAATTGTTGTGTAGCGCACACGGGCACCCTTTTTCACAATGATCTCAACTACCGCTGAGTGCAGCGAATCAGACTTGTAAACAGGTGCGGTGCATCCTTCGATGTAGTGCACGTAAGAATCTTCGTCCGCAATAATCAAGGTTCTTTCGAACTGACCCATGTTCTCAGTGTTGATTCTGAAATATGCCTGTAGTGGGATCTCTACCTGAACACCCTTCGGAACGTAGACAAATGAACCACCAGACCAAACTGAAGTGTTCAGCGCTGCAAACTTGTTGTCTCCGGCAGGGATGACAGTTCCGAAGTATTCCTTGAAGATTTCCGGGTGCTCTTTAAGAGCGGTGTCGGTATCAAGGAAGATGACGCCCTTTTTCTCAAGTTCTTCGTTGATCTGATGGTAGACAACTTCAGATTCGTATTGCGCAGCAACACCAGCAACTAAGCGCTGACGTTCAGCTTCCGGGATGCCTAGTTTTTCGTAAGTGTTCTTGATTTCTTCCGGGAGATCTTCCCAGGTCTGAGCTTGGCGCTCAGTGGAACGAACGAAGTACTTTATGTTGTCAAAGTCAATTCCTGAAAGGTCAGAACCCCAGGCTGGCATTGGCTTTTTGAGGAAGTACTCGTAGCCTTTCAGTCTGCGATCAAGCATCCACTGTGGTTCTGATTTGAGTCCTGATATATCACGAACTACTTCTTCACTGATACCGCGCTTGGCTGTGGCACCAGCGTCGTTCCCGTCCGACCAGCCGTACTCGTAGGTACCAAGGCTGTCTAGTTCGGGACGCTCGATGATGTTCTCAGTCAATTAGGACCCCTTTGGTTGATGTGATGATATCTGGGTACAACCCGCCTCGGCTTCGAGGAATTCCCGCATAAAAACCATGCGAAACTTGTGTTGAGCCTAACTTTACCAAAATTGGCGGTTCAATAGCTCAAAACAGAAAGGGGCTTGGGCCAACATGAAGCTGATTCAAGCCATTTTCTCTCCAAAGCGTCTGAAGTTCTATGCCTGGGCTTCCCTAGTAAGTCAGATACTCATTGTTGTCACCGGCGGTTTAGTTCGGCTAACCGGCTCTGGTCTTGGTTGCCCTACCTGGCCAAGGTGCACGGAAGAATCGTTTGTTACGGTTCCTGAAATGGGCTGGCACGGAATAATCGAGTTCGGTAATCGTCTATTGACCTTTGTTCTGATCATCATCGCCCTGTTCACTTTCATCGTCGTTAGACGAACACTTAAGGCTCTCCGCAGAGGCTTGACTTGGCCCGCTCTGCTACTTGGACTTGGAATCATCGCACAAGCTCTTCTTGGTGGACTCACCGTGCTGACCGGACTCAATTCCTGGGTAGTTGGTGCTCACTTCCTGCTGTCGGGAGTGCTGATCTCCATTGCTGCCGTATTAGTTTGGAGAGTCTATTCACCTGTTCATCTCCCCCTGAGCTACACAGCCGTTCGCTTAGCCTGGCCGATCTTTGTTGTGGGCTGGGTCACGGTCGTTATTGGAGTTATCGTCACTGGTGCAGGTCCGCATGCAGGAGATGCAACAACTCCCCGAAACGGTTTTGATCTTGAGATTTGGCAGCACTACCACTCTTGGCCTGCATACATCACGACCGGTCTAGTCGCAATCGCGCTTATTCTGGTTTGGCTCAAGTTGGAAACAGACCAGCTTCGGAATCCAGCAGTCAAAGCGCTTGGGATTCTATTGATCAGTCTTGCCCTTCAGGCAATTCTTGGGGTTGTTCAATCGAATCTAGGCGTGCCGGCACTGATGGCTGGGGCACACATGTTTGGAGCTGCGGTTATCATCGCGCTGCTGACTTTTCAGCTGCTTGCGCTTCGTTCCAAGTATCAAAGATCGGTACAGCTCTAAATGGCCAGGGTCTTTTGGTTTAGACGTGATCGTAGACTTCAGGACAACCTCGCCCTGAATACCTGCGCTAAAGCAGCAATTGCCGACGGTGATAAGACCGTGATTCCGGTCTTTTGGTACAACGCAAAAGAATATGAGCAATTAAGCGGGCTAAGACAACACTCGCTCACTGAATCCCTTAAGTCACTTGATGAGTCGATGGATTCAAGCCTCGAAGTAGTCTCAGGCGTCGAGATGAGCGCACTCGTTGAATTTGCGCAGAAAAGCAAGGCCTCGCACATCCACGCCACCGAAAGTTTTGATCCTGAAGGAATGGCTGAACAGAAATCTCTTAAAGCAAAACTGAAGGGCTCTGGAATTGAACTCGTGTTGGAGGATTCCTATTACGCCGTGAAACCTGGAACCGTTGAAAAACCAACCGACGGCACTGCCTACCGGGTCTACACGCCTTTCTACAAAGCTTGGTTTCAGATTGGTTGGCCAGCTCCACTAAAACTCACTAAAGGGTTCAGTTGGAAATCGCGATCATCGAAGTCTGCTATTCCTAGACCAACCAAGCCCTCACCTTTCGTGGTCAAAGCAGGCGAGCAGTTTGCCTTGGATACGTTCAAGAAGTTTAAGAAAAGAGCAATCTTGGATTACTCCGAGAATAGAAATCGGCCCGATCTTTCAGGTACGTCGCATCTTTCCCATGCTCTAGCTCATGGTGAAATTCACCCAAGAACATTGCTTGCCCCACTATCCGAGCTCGAAGGGCATACGGTCTTTAGAAAAGAGATTGCCTGGAGAGAGTTCTATGCGGATGTTCTGTTCAGAAATCCACACACCCTCGATGATTACTACGAGCCGCGATTCAAAGCCATGCGCTACGACACCGGTGCTAAAGCTAAGGCGAAATTGGAACGTTGGCAATCTGGCACAACAGGCTTTCCGATGGTCGATGCCGGAATGCGACAGCTTCTGGAAACGGGTTGGATGCATAACCGAGTGCGAATGATTGTTGCTTCATTTCTTGTAAAGGATTTGCATCTTGAGTGGCAACTCGGAGCCAAGTGGTTTGAGCAGAACTTGACCGATTATGACCCCGCATCAAATTCGCACGGCTGGCAGTGGACCGCGGGTTGTGGTACCGATGCCTCTCCCTATTACCGGGTTTTCAACCCCATTCTGCAGGGCTACAAGTTTGATCCTGAAGGAAAATACGTACGCAAGTTCATCCCCGAACTAGCACACCTGCAAGGCTCCGAGGTTCATGAGCCTTGGCTATTAGTAGATGGCTTGGCAAACGGATACCCAGAACCGATGCTCGATCACAGCACTGAGCGCGACGAATCCCTAGCTCGTTTAGAGGAAATCAAAATAAAGTAACGGATCAATCGCTATCGCAATAAACAGCAGCGTGAGATAACTGATTGATCCATGGAACAGGCGCATTGGGTTAGCAATCTCCCCCACAATCGCTTGCCTGTATAGCCGGTATGACTCCACTACAAACCACGCACCGGTAATTAAGGCCGTGATCGTATAGATAAGCCCCATGGACGCAACCGGAATTAGCAGCAGCGTGGATGCAACCAGCGCCCACGCATAAAGGATTATCTGAACCCCGACCGTGTGGTTGTTTCGAACAACTGGAAGCATTGGCACTCCAGCGTCGGTGTAATCCTTCTTGTAGCGAAGTGACAGCGGCCAGTAATGTGGCGGAGTCCATAGGAAAATTATCAAAAACAGCACCCATGCCGCCGGTGCAAGCTCATTTGTCACAGCGGCCCAGCCAATCAGCACTGGCATGGAACCTGCTGCCCCACCCCAAACGATATTCTGTGGGGTGCGGCGTTTGAGCAAGAGTGTGTAGACAAAGACGTAGAACAAGATTGCCGCAAGTGACAACAAAGCCGCCAAAACATTCACAAGTAGTGCAAGCCACACTACCGATAACACTCCTAGGCCCCAGGCAAACCAGTAGGCCTCGCGCTTGGATAGTTCCCCGGTGACTAGCGGCCTGCCTTTGGTGCGGCCCATGATTTTGTCGATGTCAGCATCGATGTAGCAGTTGAATGAATTTGCACTACCAGCGCTGAAAGCGCCACCGATTACAGTTGCAAGAATCAGCCAGATCTCAGGGATGCCCCGCTGAGCCAGAATCATTGTTGGAACAGTCGAGACCAGTAAAAGTTCGATCACTCTGGGCTTGGTTAGCTCAAAATACGCCTTCGCCTTACGTCTAAAGCCTGGGCGTTCTCGTGTCAGTTCAGGTGCCGTAGTAGTCATGATTTAGTCCAAGTCTAAGCTGAATTTCGCCCCGTCTGGCTCCCAAGGTTCGGAAGGTCATTGAGTGTAAAGTTAGACAAAAGCGTTGTCGTTGCTAAGAGTTTCTCAGCCTTCAGCACTTACTTGAGCTGTGCAATGTGGCCAGTTCCAATCTGCGGATTGAGAAGAAGGATGTTATAGCCCGTGAGTGAACTTACTTGGACCGACCTAGACAAAAAGGCCGTCGACACAGCTCGCGTCTTAGCAGCCGACGCAGTTGAGAAGGTTGGAAATGGGCATCCAGGAACCGCAATCAGCCTTGCACCTGTGGCCCACCTACTTTTTCAAAAAATTATGCGCCACGACCCAGCAAATCCAGATTGGGTTGGAAGGGATCGATTCATTCTCAGCGTCGGCCACTCTTCCCTGACTCTTTACAATCAGCTGTATTTGGGCGGCTTTGGTCTTGAGCTTGACGACATCAAAGCGCTTCGTACCTGGGATTCATTGACTCCCGGTCACCCTGAATACGGACACACCAAGGGTGTTGAGATCACAACAGGTCCACTGGGACAAGGTCTAGCTTCGGCGGTTGGCTTTGCATACTCTGCGAGGTTTGAAAGAGGACTATTTGACCCAGATGCCAAAGCTGGTAGCTCGGTATTTGATCACTACATCTACTGCGTCGCTGGGGATGGCGATATGCAAGAAGGCGTCACTTCTGAAGCTTCGTCGTTGGCTGGACATCAACAGCTTGGAAACCTAATTGTTCTATACGACTCAAATCAGATATCAATCGAAGACGATGTCAACATTGCCTTCACAGAGAATCTTGAGGATCGCTACAAAGCTTATGGCTGGCATGTCCAGACAGTCGATTGGAAGAAAACTGGCCAATACATTGAAGATGTAAATGAGCTTTACCAAGCGATTCAAGCCGCCAAGGCAGTGCTGGATAAGCCGTCTTTGATAACCATCAGAACCATCATTGGCTGGCCATCGCCAGGAAAACAAAACACCGGCAAGATTCATGGATCCGCCTTAGGCCAAGAAGAACTTGTCGGACTAAAGCAGGCTCTTGGTTTTGATCCTTCGCAGAATTTTGAAGTGGCACCTGAGGTCATTGAATACACAAGGTCGCTAGCTGAACGATCTCAGCCGGCAATATCCAAATGGAAATCATCTTTCGATGCGTGGGCTACCTCCAACCCTGCTGCCAAGGTGCTTTTCGACAGACTTCAGACCGGAAAGACACCAGCTGAGCTAATTGATGTCTTGCCAGTTTTTGACCACGGGGCTGATGTCTCAACTCGAGCAGCTTCAGGAAAAGTTCTAAACGCCATTGCTGGTGTCATGCCTGAATTGTGGGGTGGTTCTGCAGATCTAGCCGAATCAAACAACACAACAATCGCTGGTTCAAAGTCGTTTGTGCCCGCAGTCCACTCAACTCATGAGTGGAAAGGCGACAACTACGGGCGAGTTATGCACTTCGGAATCCGAGAGCACGCAATGGGCGCAATCCTGAACGGAATTGCGTTGCATGGAAAGACTCGATCCTACGGCGGAACTTTTCTAATCTTTAGCGACTACATGAGGCCTGCGGTTCGTCTGGCCGCCTTGATGAAGGTCCCTTCGATCTTCGTGTGGACGCATGACTCAGTTGCCCTAGGTGAAGATGGCCCAACTCACCAGCCAATCGAACAGCTAGCAACCCTTAGAGCAATTCCAGGGCTGGACATCGTAAGACCAGCTGATGCCAATGAGGTCAGTTTTGCCTGGAAGAAGATCCTTGAGCGTCGCCTGGGCCCTGCTGGTATCGCTTTGACCAGGCAGAACATTCCAGTGTTCAATAGGGAATCAGTTGATGAAACTGGAGTGATTTACGCTGCCGCCAGCAATACCGAGAAAGGCGCCTACATTCTTGCCGAAGCCTCCAATAATTCGCCGAAGGTAATCTTGATTGCCACTGGTTCCGAAGTTCAGTTGGCAATCGCTGCTCGCTTAGAGCTCGAGAAGGCAGGCATTGCGACTCGCGTTGTTTCGGCACCATGTCTCGAATGGTTCGAAGAGCAAAGCGACGCCTACCGAGAGTCGGTTCTGCCAAAGTCAGTGAAGGCGAGGGTGTCCGTTGAAGCGGGACTTGCTCTCGGCTGGGGAAAGTACGTAGGCAATGGTCGAAGTGTCTCGATAGAGCATTTTGGGGCTTCAGCCGACTACAAGACACTTTTCAGTAAATTCGGCATGACCACCGAAGCGGTTGTTAAAGCTGCCATGGAAGTTCTAAAGGGAGAAAAGTGAACTCACCACTTCACCAACTAAGTGCAGCTGGAGTCAGTATCTGGCTAGATGATTTATCGCGCGAAAGAATCGAGTCTGGATCTCTTAAGGCTCTTATTGAATCTCGTGCCGTTTCAGGTGTCACTACAAACCCAACAATATTTGCTGGTGCATTCTCAAAAGGCGCAGCCTATGCAACACAACTGGCTAAGTTGGCTAGCCGTGGTGCCACCGCGGACGAAGCAATATTTGAGGCAACAACTGATGATGTCCGTGCTGCCTGCGATGTATTTGCACACGTGTACGCGAGCACCAATGGCGTCGATGGAAGAGTTTCTATAGAGGTGGAACCGGGATTTGCCATGAACACCGCAAAGACAGTTCAACAGGCGAAAGCCCTCTTCGCTGCTGTTAACCGCGAAAACGTGATGATTAAGATTCCCGCGACTATCCCTGGCCTATCGGCGATCACCCAGGTAATCGCTGAGGGAATCTCCGTCAACGTGACGCTCATCTTTTCTTTAGAACGCTACAAGCAAGTCATAGAAGCTTTCCAAAACGGAATCAACCAAGCTAAAGCAAACGGTCACGATCTTTCTAAGATTCACTCAGTAGCATCATTCTTTGTCTCTCGTGTGGACACTGAAATAGATAAGAGACTCGAGGCAATTGGAACACCCGAAGCTCTCAAGCTAAAGTCAAAGGCCGCACTCGCTAATGCTCGACTGGCTTACGAAGTGTTTGAAAAGCAGTTTAATGTTCCAACATGGGCAGCGCTTGAAGCATCCGGTGCTAACCGACAGCGTCCCCTTATGGCTTCAACCGGAGTCAAGGACCCAAACCTTCCAGACACCCTCTACATCACCGAACTAGTTGCTCCAGATTTAGTGAACACAATGCCTGAAAAGACTATGGAAGCGGTGTTCGATCACGGTGAGATCTCTGGAGACACCATTACCAGAAACTATGAACGCGCTCGTTCGGATCTTTCAAGCATTCAAGCTTTAGGTATCTCTTACGAAGAAGTGGTCAACCTGCTCGAGCAGGAAGGCGTTGACAAGTTCATAGTGTCTTGGAATGAACTGGTTGCAACTGTTTCCGCCGCCTTGGATTCATCTAAATGACCCTGAAGGTTTCACACAAGGGACAAGTCTCTGAAGCTATCAATCAGTTTGTCCCTGAACTAGTCAAGGACCGGGTTGCTTCCCGGCTGTTTGCCAAGGACCACACGCTCTGGGGTAAAGACGCCGAGGCCGAATCCTCAATCCGGTTGGGTTGGGTAGACGCGGCTCAAAACAGCTTGTCCTTGATTCCTGAGCTGAAGCTTTTATCAACTGATCTCAAAGCAAGAGGGCTTACGCGCATCGTGTTGTGCGGAATGGGCGGCTCATCGCTGGCTCCTGAGGTGATCTCTAAGACTGCTGGGGTCGATCTGGTTGTATTGGATTCCACAGACCCGAGTCAAATTCAAGACGCTCTTGCTATTGATCTAAAGAAAACCGTCGTCGTAGTGTCCTCGAAATCCGGATCTACTGTTGAAACCGATTCCCAAAAGCGAAGCTTCGAAGCTGCATTTGAAGCAGCAGGAATAGCTAAAACTGAGCGAATCTTCATAATCACCGACCCAAACTCCCCTATGCACGTTCAGGCGATGAAAGACGGCTATCGGGTATTCCTTGCTGATCCGATGGTCGGTGGACGCTATTCGGCGCTAACCGCCTTTGGGGTTGTGCCAACGGCTCTAGCTGGTGTTGATGTTGATGCTTTACTGAAAAGCGCAATTGCTGCATCTAAGTTTTTATCCGAAGACTTGGAGACCAATCCAGGTCTGATTCTCGGTGCCGCTATTGCACGTACTTCAAGTGTCAAGACATACAAAGACAAACTGGGTTTCGTTCCAGATGGAACAGCAATTTCTGGCTTTGGTGACTGGGTAGAGCAGCTGATTGCTGAATCAACAGGAAAGATTGGCCGAGGTGTTTTGCCAATTGTTCTGGAATCGGACTCGCATGAGGTCACGACTAAAGCTGAGGACACGCTACTTATCGGGCTATCCGCTGACGCCTCGAAGTCAAGATTTGATCTGGCTGTTTCAGGAGAGCTTGGTGAGCTCATTTTGCTGTGGGAAGTTGCTACTGTAGTTGCCTCTCGCCTATTGGGAGTAAACCCATTTGATCAGCCGGATGTCGAATCCGCCAAGATTGCTGCAAGAGCAGTTCTTGATTCACCCTCTGAAAGCTTCGAGTTTCCGGTCTCAGACGCTGGTGTCGAAATAGCTTCTTTTGGCTATAAGCTCTCCTCAAACAAGCTAGCCGCATGCCTGACTGAGTTGATTGGTTTTGCGGAGACTGACTCATATTTCTCAATTCACTGCTATCTCAACCGCGAGAGATTCGAATCGGCATCAAAGCTTCGTGAACTTATCGCAGAGAGATCCAACAGACCAACAACATTTGGGTGGGGACCAAGGTTTCTTCACTCAACCGGTCAGTACCACAAGGGTGGACCGAAACGAGGAGTGTTTATCCAGATTGTCTCAGGGGACGGGGAAGATCAAGAGATTCCTGGAAGGGAATTCGGTTATCGAAAGCTAATTGATTCCCAGGCAAGTGGAGATGCCAGGGTGCTCGCAACTGGAGGTTCTAAAGTTTTGGTCCTAAGACTTCTAGATGCTGAGTCAGGGATTGACGCATTGATTGACTCTTTGAAATAGAGAGGCTGCCGCCAAAGAAACTACTTCTTAGAAGATTTCTTGGCCGCAAGCTTGGCAGTTGGCTTAGATGCCTTTTTTACCGGCTTAGCGGAAGATTTCAATTTACTTGCTGGCTTTGCCACTGCCTTTGTTTTTGACTTTGCTGCAGGTTTCGCAACTGCCTTCTTGGCTGTCGGTTTTGCAGCTTTGGCAAGTGGCTTTTTCGCGACAGGCTTTTCAGCCTTCTTGACAGGCTTTGGCTTTACAGCTTTTGCGGCGGCGGCTTTTGCTGCTGCCACTTTCGCTGCCGCAGCCTTAGCGGCTGCAAGCTTTGCCTGCTTGGTAGCCTCTTGGGCTAATTTGACTCGTCTTTCCCGAATCGAAGCAAGCGCTTCGTCCAGAAGCGATTTAGCTTCATCGGATGTACGGCGCTCTTTTACATAGGCAAGATGAGTTTTGTATGGCTCGTGCTTTGCAATCTCTGGTGGGTTCTTTTTGTCCTGACCTGCTGGCATGCCACAGTTTGGGCAGTCGATCATGTCTGGAATTTCACTTGGATCGATGTGAGCTGCGAACATCGGCTCCTGAACGTGGCCGTTTATGCAGTAGTAGCTGCGCTGGACGCGCTCAGATTTGAATCCGCGGTACTGCTCGCCCATCGGGCCAGCGCCAACACGGGAACCCCTGATTGCTGAACCACCGTTTGCCAAAAGCTAACCCCTAGAATCCGAATCTTGTGAAAAGGCCCAGTCCGATAACAGCGGACACCCAGACTAATCCCAAGATGATTGTGATGCGGTTCAAGTTGCGCTCGGCTACCCCAGAAGAAGAGACGTTCGAGGTGACTCCGCCACCAAACATGTCAGAGAGACCACCGCCACGACCCTTGTGCAGCAGAATCATCAGGATCAACAGCAAGCTAGTGATAGCAAGCAGCACCTGGAGGGCGATTTGAATGGCGGCCATGATTTACCTGTTCTGTATTGGTACTAGACGATTATAAGCTGACATGCTTCTGGAAACGACAGATACCAGTAAACTCGCCCACATCCAGGCTTGCGCCCCCAACTAGGACGCCATCAACCTCTTCCGAGGCCAAGAAACCGGCTACATTAGCGCTCTTGACCGATCCCCCGTACAAGATTCGTGTTGCCTGCGCTACTTCCTCGGATACAAGCTCCGAGATTGAAGCGCGAAGTTTTTTAGCCACTTCCGCAGCCTGTTCCGCCGTGGCGACCTTTCCAGTGCCAATTGCCCAGACTGGTTCGTATGCGACTACGAATTCGCCAATTTCTTTGTGCCCCTCTAGTGCTTTCTCAAGTTGCTTAATCGGTACTGCAGCGGCGCCTTGTTCTTCAAGTTCCTCTAACGTTTCACCTACACAGATCACGGGAATCAGATTGTTTCGGAAAGCCGCCCCAACCTTGGCTTGGATTACTTCATCGTTTTCGTTGTGCAAAGTTCTGCGCTCGGAATGGCCAACCAATACGTACTCGACGTCAAGTTTCTTTAAGAACTGGCCAGAAACCTCGCCTGTGTAGGCACCAGAGTCAAACATTGAAAGATCCTGAGCACCAAGAACTAGCTGCAGTTTGTCTGCGTCGATCAGGGTTTGAATGCTTCTAAGGTCAGTAAAGGGAGGAAAGACAGCCACTTCTACCTTCTCGTAGTCGTGGTTAACATCTTTTAGGGTCCATGCGAGTTTTTGGACGAGAGCGATTCCTTGTTGATGATCGAGGTTCATCTTCCAGTTACCCGCGATCAGCGGTTTACGGTCATTCACTTTAGAACCTCCAGGCCTGGTAAAGATTTGCCTTCCAAGTATTCAAGACTAGCTCCGCCACCGGTAGAGATGTGGCTAAAATCGCTCTCTGCAAAGCCTAAAGCGCGAACTGCCGAAGCCGAGTCCCCTCCACCTACAACACTTAGGCCCTCAACCCTTGATAATGCCTTGGCGATTGCACGAGTTCCCGATGCAAAGGCTTCCATTTCAAACACACCCATCGGGCCATTCCAAAAACAAATCTTTGAGTCTTCGATAATTGAGGCAAACGTTCTCTCGGAATCAGGGCCAATGTCTAAACCGATTCCAGTTTCCCCAAAAGAAGTCTTATTGAGAGCGTCAATCGCTGCGATCTCTATCTGCGCCTCAGAAGAAAAGCTACTAGCCATACGTATGTCGGTCGGCAGGATGATTCGCACACCGAGTTCTTCGGCCTGCTGAATGTATTGTTTTACGGTTGGAATTTGGTCTTTCTCTAAAAGGCTTGAGGCAACCTCATAGCCCTTGGCGGCCAGGAACGTAAAGAGCATTCCCCCGCCGACAACCAAATTGTCAATTTTGGGAAGCAACGACCCAATTACTGCAAGCTTGTCAGACACTTTTGATCCACCAAGCACAACTGTGTATGGCCTCTGGTTGGAGCTGGTTAGTTGCTTTAGAACCTTGACTTCGGCCTCCACCAAGAATCCTGCTGCAGAGGGAAGAAGTGTGGCTAGCTCGTACACGCTTGCGTGCTTACGGTGGACAACACCGAAGCCATCGCTCACGAATGCGTCTGCAAAAGCTGCTAGCTGACTGGCAAATAGCATTCGTGTCGCTGGGTCTTTGCTGGTCTCTGCTTCTTGGAACCTAAGGTTTTCTAGCACTGCAACGTCACCGGAAGAAAGAGCGCCGGCTACATTTTTTGCTTGGCCTCCAATGGTGTCTGTAGCGAAAATAACTTCTTGCCCTAAAAGCTCTCCGAGCCTGGCAGCCACTGGTGCGAGAGAAAATTCACTCTTTGTCTGTCCTTCGGGTCTACCAAGGTGAGAACAGATCAAAACGCTTGCACCGAGCTCCAGCAATTTCTTTATGGTCGGAAGGGCTGCGCGAATACGGCCATCATCAGAAATAGCACCATTGTCCATTGGGACATTGAAATCACAGCGAAGCAGAACGCGCTTGCCGGTCAAATCACCGAGATCGGAAAGAGTTTTCAAGCTTCTAGAGTTTGTTCGCAACCAACACGGTTAGATCGACAAGACGGTTTGAATATCCCCACTCGTTGTCATACCAGGAACTGATTTTTACGGTTTGG
>Ga0208463_1000114_pt1 | contig 20533 bp, 41 predicted proteins | sample LakMenEpi09Jul08_FD_150752 | JGI IMG/M metagenome (GOLD analysis project Ga0208463, IMG submission 150752) | Freshwater microbial communities from Lake Mendota, WI - 9JUL2008 deep hole epilimnion (SPAdes) | ecosystem: Environmental > Aquatic > Freshwater > Lake > Epilimnion/Euphotic zone ... | reverse complement strand
GAAGCATTACGTTTGGACTTATGCTCTTTAATAATTTCTTCATCGGATAACTCTAATAATTCAGGATACAATACCCTTGCAAAAGCACAGTGTAAATCCTTACCATCCACAATGGAAGCGATCATGGCTTCATCTCCTGTAATATCGGCACCAACTACCGTTTCTTGTCCAGCATAGTCAGCTACTATTATATCAAATCCTTCATTTGCCGTGAAACAATCTCTTGTTTCTTTATTGGAGGGAAAATTTAGAAAATTAATTTCTCCTTTTCTTGAAGAAATCCTTGCGGTATCTACAATTGGTTTAAAATGAGTATAGATTCTACCATACCTTATTTTGGAATAAATACCCTCTCCAAAAGTAGTAACATTGTGTTCAAATTCTTTAAACTTTAACCATATTTTAACAAACTCATGGTTTGATTTAGAAATTACAGATTTTTCTAGACTTTCTTTAATCACTCCTTTTTCTTTATAAGAAACATTAATACCAAAACTTTTAAAAACTTCTAACATTTGTTTTGGAGAACTTAGCATACAGGTCACTTTCTTTTCATTTGTGAACATATCCATTTGCAAAACTCTGTATTTAGGTAAATTGTCAAATATGTAATTGATAATTTCTCTTTCACATTCTTTATATTGGAAAAAATCTTTATCCATCTTAGCTTTCCATTTATCCTTAGAAATAGGCAATCCACACAGTTCCATATATGTAAGAGCCCTAATATGTTTACAATGCAGCCTATAAGATTGAATTGCTTCGTATTCAGAAAGTTTTTTTACTAAATCAGAATGTAAGTCTAAAAGTCTATCTACATCATTAAAACAGTATTCAATAGTAGAAGGCTGTGAAAGCTGTACTCTAGCTATATTAGCTTGTTCTGTTTTGTCGTAAAAAATTCCCAACTCTCTTTCCATACAATTTTTAAAAGAATGCGATACCCCAAATTCTCCATTATGAAGAATCATAGATGCTAACATGGTATCTCCTACTTTTTTAGGAAAATAATTTCTTACAAAAAAGAAGCTCAAATCAAAAGCACTATTATGAAAAATCATTGTTTTATCCATTATATAAGGCATCACTTCTTGTAAAAAAATTTTATTTTCTTTGTGGTCTTGAAGATCTATTAAATAATTATTTTTACCTGTACCTATTTGGATAGCAAATATTTCTCCATCAAATGCAGATAGAGAAGTGGTTTCTGTATCTACAGCTATTATGTCAGTAAGTTGCATATCAGATAAATTACAATAATTATATTGCCCTATATTCTGAAAAAAAGATTGGTTTCTTGTGATTATGTAATTTGCCATTTAGAAAAAAGTTAAAGTTTCTTCTTCTGGAATTTCTTGCCAACCATTTTCAATGTATTTGTCAATCTTATCCAAAGTTTCTTCTAAAATTCTTTTACCTTCCATTTCGTCTTTATACGCTAGAGGGTAAATTAAAATACTATCCACTTTGGTAGAATTACAAACAACCCAATGAAATGTTTTTAGTACATAATGACTTAAATCATTTTTTTCCATCCAATCCTCCACACCTTTAGTGTAAAGAGCCCCTTGTAGATGATAGTAGTATTTTTGAATACTATCAGGGAATTTAGGAGGGTAACTACTTGATTTCAAATCTGTTATAATAATTTCTTGGTTATCATGATCTACTTTTAAGTAATCTGTTTTGATAAACATATTAAAACCCCTATATACAAAACTCCACTCAAATTGAGCCTTTCCTTTACTGAACAAAAAATTAGCTTCCCTATCTAGGATTATATTGTTACCAATACTAACTCCTAAATCATAATTAGGTTTTAAAAACTTACCTTTAGGGTTTTTTACATATTCAATGTACTCAGGGTATTCTAAAACAGTTTGTTGTATCTTAGTAAAATTCTTAGATTTTACATCCAATTCCGTACAAACTTTTTCCAAATTTTCAAGAGAAGGATTAAAATCATAATCTTGTGTGAAAATCATTTCAATAATGGCTTTAATTTGTGGTTTAGGTATAGGAATATCTATCACTGTTTCTGTAATAGGTTCCCCAAATACTACTTTATCTATAATAGATCCTTTTTCTAAAGCATTATTTCTTTTATATACAGGGTTTAAAAACCCTTGTACACCCTCTTTTATTAATCTAGCGAGGGAACTATAACTTAGACGATCAGTTTCTTTATTGAACATTTTTTTTATTGTTTATATTTACGTTAATAATTTTGTCTCGGAATTTATCCATACCGTTTAACACCCATTTTTCTTCGATAGTTCCTTTAGCTACAATAAAATAAATAAAACTTTCTTCATGTACTGCTATTCTACAAAATCTACCAATAAGTTGTTCTTTGGATGATACAGAACTATCAATACCCAGAACAAACCCATATTTAAGTTTAGGAATACTTACTGATTCCTTGAGGATGCCTACATTTACCAATTTACCTGAAGTAGATTGATAAAATTCATCGTAAATTGTTTTCTTAAACTTTTTTTCCATAGAAGAATTATATTGAGGGTATCCAAAAGATTCTCCTTGCTCTATACTTCCTGCATAAATTAATAGTTTTTTATCAGAAAACTTTGACTTTATAATTTGGTTTGTTAAATCTACTTTGCTTTGTAGATTGTTTAAATGTCTTTTTAAAACACTTAATTCTGGAGGGTACCCATTATATGATCTTGGGGCCAATAAATAATTTTTATAATGGTATTCATAAATGCTTCTCTCCTCGTCAGTCATATCGTATTTAATAATAACCATTTTAAAATTATTCAGAAGAGAATTGTTGATAGCATTATTAATTAAGTATGTATAACAGATAGGAAAAGCTTGGTGGATAGCGTGTGTAGTACTAGGAGTACCTGTCAAACCTAATACAGAAGCATCTTTATTTATTCTTATAAGTCTCAAACATTGTTCTAATATCAAATCTTGTTCTTTGTGCATCTCATCTATGATGATTAAATCAAATTTTTCATTATAATTTTTCAAAGATTTATTACAAGTAAAAGTGATATTTGCTTCAGAACAATTCCATATTTTCAACTCATCTTTAAAGTTAACTGTGTATATTTGACGAGCTCCACTAAACAATATTTTACAATCAGGGTTATCTTGTCTATAAATATTGATAATATCTATCGCACATTTAGTTTTACCCATCCCTACTGCTAGAGCAATAGTAGCCCTTCTTTCTTTTGAATTAAGAAAGGCCTCCACTGCTTTTTTTTGAACTTCGGATTTCATATAAAATAATTACAATCTTTTCTAGGGTTGGTAAAAACCTCTCCACAAAACTCAGCGTAAGAATTTTTATTGTTAGGGTTAACTGATTCCCTTAAATACGCTTTTAGTCTTTTACATTCCTGAGCCTTACATGAAATACAGGAACATCTTACTACATTATCAGGAAGGTAAATCTCTTGTTCAATTAAGTGTCCTTCTCCTCCTTCGGGACATTTTTCTATAATATTATCCATTTTTAAATGTTTTTTTGTTTAAAATATTTTTTTTATAAATTACCTCTCAATAAAATCTGCAATACTTCTTAATGTTTTATGTGAATTTTCTTTTATTTCATCAAATAAAAACATATAAAGTATATAAGGTAAGACAAATATGTAAGAAAAAATTTTTATCAAGAACAATAGTATAGCAAGAAATGCTACTAAAATAAATCTTAAAAATGACATATAATTATTTTTTATGTGAAAAAAAAATGCCAGGTTGTCTCTGTCCCTGGCTTTGATACTTTAAGATATTTCCATCTAAGGTTTTACCCATTTAAGGGGGCAGGTTGTATCTTACCTTTAACCCGAAGAGATTTAAACATTTTTAATTATTAATAATATTAACTTAAAAAGATTTCCTTGTAAAGGAAATAAAAAGTAGATGAGGATATTACATTACTTTACAGGAATACTCATTATTGTAGAACCTCCTGTCACTGTTGTAGGCATAACACCATTCCACTTTGATATTGCAGCTTCTTGTAATAATTGAGTAGTTAAACCTCTTGATCGTATAATGTTTTGTTCAGTCTTTAATGTTTCTAATTCATTACGTTTCTTTTGTTCCGCAATTTGTTGGTCTAATACTGAAATATTTGTATTAACCTCATTACGACTATCAATTTTGGCTTTTACTTTACTAGAGAAATCTAAATTTAAACTAAAACTTACTAATTGTAATCCTGATTTTTCAAATTCTTTTGAAACTATATCTTGAACATATTGTTCAAACTTTAATGAACCCCCATTAGCCATTAATTGTTCTGTTGTGTAGCTTCTTGAAGCTTCTTTTATAATATCATAAATTCTTGGTTCTAAGACATTATCTTGTAAAGCTGTCATAAAATCATTTCCTGAACCCAGTCTTGAATTTTGAAATACTACATCTACAACTCGATTTTCAATTACTTTGTATGAATATAAAGGTTTTGAAGTAAATGCTGTGTTATCAGCTGCTTTCACTTGTAAAATCCTATCTTGTCCTTCATCATCAGTAAATTGGCCTCTTTGTTCCCAAGCAGGTACTTGAAATAACTCTGTTCCTGGTGTCATTGTGTTAACACGACCTTTTTGTTTAGAATAGTCGTCTTTACCATTCTTTCCATAGTTTTCCATCAATACTCCGTAGTAATTTGGTGCAACTCTTTCACATGAAGTGAATGTCAAAGCTATTGTTAAAGCAAATAGCAAGCTCATTAATGTTGTTTTTTTCATTTTAATTGTGTTTAATGGTTAAAAAAATTTTTTTTGATATATAAAAATAGGAAATAAAAATACATTCCTATCATTAAAAATCCTAGCCAAGCGTTGATATGGTTATATACCCAGCCAGAAAAATATCCTACTATAAAGGTTAAAAAGATTAGTAATAAAAATTTGTTGGTTGTCATTTTTTTTATAAATTTTTAGGTTAAAAATAGTGTTTTTTTCTTCTTATTTGTTCATATGGAGATTTATAATCTTTTAAGAGTTCGTCTACCTTATAAATATCCGAGCCTCCTCTTTCTTCTTCATATATAAGATCTAATATACTTTCTAATGTTTTTCTTTGTGCAGACTTTGCTGTTAAATCCATATAATCACTTACTGTATCAGAAAAAGAAGAATGATTTTCAGGAGTATTTTTTTCTTGAGGAGGATTTTCTCTTTTGAAATAACTACTGTCTATTGTGATACTTTTTGTCATAAATTTGCTATTTTAATTATTCTGTTTACTGTAGAGTCTTCACTTAATTCTTTGTTAACCATGTTACCTGAAATTATATCATATTTAGTAGCCAAGTCATCTATAATTGATGACTCGTTTATAAACCTGCGTATTTCAGAATCTACCCCCAAAGCTAAATAAGAATTAAATAAGGTGTAACTAAAAAATTCACGATGAGAGAAAGCAAAAATATTAACTAAATTCAGTTTACAACTAGATTTTGCGACATTTACAATAGTGTAACCGCTTCCTCCTGCAAATGCTCCTGTATCTGAATCAAATACATCAATATTTAAACTAATATTTAATGCTTGACAAGAAAGAATAAGTTTTAATATCTTTATAAAAGATTCTTCATAATCTTCATCAACAAAAGTTCCTACTTGGAAAGCAATATTTAAAGTTTTACTTTTTTTACCTTGCATTTGTTTGTTGAAAATTTTGTCACTTTGTTTAGCATACTCTACTATAGATAAATTACCTGAAAATTTATCTAAACTAGATTTTCTTTTAGCACTTTTACCTTCATGTATTATTTTTAAAAAATCTTTGTCTGCATTTAAATCTTTTCTAGCTTTTTCTATGATTTTTTTCTTACTGTTAGTAAGTTCAAATCGTTCTTTAAAGTATGAACTTCTTATTGCTGTCCCTTGTTCATATCCTGTACTCATTAAGAGTTCAGGGAGGTTTTCAGGATTGTCATAAAAATACAAATCATAAAGATTTTCAAACCTTATTAATCCTCTACCGCTTTTTAAAGTTTCTTGATGAAACTTAGGTTTATAATTTTCGGGATATTTTAAATGAGGAAATTTTTTTACAAAGTCTAAAATACTTTTTTGGTATTCGGTAAATGGTCTATCCATATTAATATTTATTTATAAAGTAGATTTCACAGAAACTTTATCTGCTTCTTCTAGTGAACTCAAAAGGGTGTCTACGCAGGAATAGTAAGATTCTCCCATCTTTACCATGTTAGCAATATCTTCTATATTTCTAGTAGAAAGATATGAACCAATTTTTTCTAAACTAAGTCTTAATTTAGATATTTTTTGATACTCAACTCCTGATTCATCACATAGTTTTCTTTCTAAAGGCTCATGGTAGTCTACAAAGAATTTACACATTCTGAATCTATCCATCAATGCCATATCCTGAAAATCTCTACCTGAAAAATCTTGTGAACCATTACCCCATGTATTACCACACATAATAATATAAAAATCTTTATGTTTAACCGCAATAGGGTTTGAGTCTCTATGAGGAATGGATATTGAAGCAGAATTATCTGCCACTCCGTTAAAGAATAAAGACATATCTCCGCTCATTGCATCGTACTCATCTACTAAGAATATCCCTCCATTCTCATAACAATTTAAAAATGTAGTATTCAAATATGTTTCAGATGCAGGTTGCTTATATCCCATCAAATCATGTACTGAACTATCTCTTGAACAAGAGTATTTATAAAATGGAAGACCTAATGATTTTGCAAACTCTTGGGCCATAAAAGTTTTCCCTGTTCCTGCAGGCCCCACTAACATTAATTTTTTAGAAAAAACTAATGTTTGTAATGCTTTCTCATAAATAGGGTGAGCAAGATGATCTACGTTAGCTGAAACATTAGTGTCTCCAATAGTAATATTAATAATGCTCCTCCCTTTATTAAACTCCTGAAATAAATCTTCTTTAATGTTATTAATTATATTAGAAGTTTCTGAGATATATTCTTCTTTTAGTTTATCAGTTTTTTCTTTTAAAAGTTCTTCATAAGAGGAAAGAATTGTTGAAGAATTTTCAATGTATTTAGTTTGAGTTTCTTGGAACACTTCATCAATTTCCCCTGCGAGTCTTTCTAAGTCAAACTCTAAAGGTAATTTAATTTCTCCTTGTTTTTGGTTGTCATTTTTTTCTTGTAAATTTTCCATTTGTGTATTATTTTTGTTTAATGATTGTGTTTTTTCTTCTAAAGCTTCAATAACTTCTTTTCCTCTATCTTTATCCCCATGAATACAAACTTTTTGAGTGGTGTATTTTTTTATAAAATCCTCACAAGAAATAGTAGGGGTTTCCTTATATTCTGGACAAAGAGACCATTCTCCAGTAACGGAGGTGTCATATCCAAATAAATTCCAATTCTCAGTAAAATTTAATTTTTCAAAAACTGTCTCTCCTATTTTTAATAGGAACTCTTTTATTTTCAAATAATCTGTATAACCCTCTAGTTTAATTATTTCATTTCTCATTTTTTTAATTTTTTATTGTAATTTGGATCTTCAGCATATCCTTTTAAAGATATACCGTGTTTTAATTCATATAAATATCTATCAAAAATACTAAATACCCAATGGTCGTAGTGTCTGTAATCGTTAATCTTAGATTTACGTCCAGGTTGAGGTCTTTTTCCTGAATTCTTCATCCCAAAAATGTTAAAATTTGTAAACACTAATTTAGACTTTAAATTACCTGATTCTAAACGATATTGTGTCTTCACTACAGATTTATTCTGAAAAGGAAGTAAATCTATTACCCAATCAACAGTTTTAAGTGTTAAAGGTAAGTCTTTAGATTTTGATAAACTATCTAAATTAGCTTCTAATGTCTTAATTTTACTTTCCTGATACTTTATAGTATCTTTTTGTTTTTGTGCAGTAGAGTTAAACTGTGTAACAACTAGAATTAAAGTTATTATTAATCCTATAGTTATTTTTTTTAAAAAATCATATTTAAAAATATAATCTTCATCTGTTTCCCATAATAAGGTTTCTTTGTTAAATACATAATTTCCCATAATCATAAATTAAATGTTTTATTAATAAGACTTTTATGGTCTTTAATGAATTGTTCTCTTATTTCTTTAGTTTTAAATACTAATATTTCTCTAAATAAAATACTCTCATGTTTTTTCCAAGAATTCTCATATGCACAAATGGAATATTTTGTTTGATTCTTATCACTCCAATCACACCAACTTTCTAAATGTTCTCCATTGGCTTTATCCCTCCATTGTCTTAATTGAATTAAAGATAGTTCGGGAAAATTAATTTCCGCTATGGATTTTAATGACTCCACTCCTGAATCATACATTTGCTTTGCTTGTTCTTCTGTTATTATAATTCCTTTCATATTATTTATATTCGTTTAATCTTTTATTAATTACAATATCCATTGAATCTAACCATATTGATGTTTCCCTTAATTTAATTTTATCCCTCAATTCAATTAATTCCCTTTTTTCTTCAATTGTATCCATTATTTCATCATGTTTATCCTTCATTTTGAAATCCATCATTATTCCAATCCAACAAAGGAAAATTATTAAAAAAGATGTAAAAAATATTTTATCTACCATTTTATTTTATTTAACAATTAAATAATTTGTGAATCCAATTAGGAAATTTATTATAAAATTTATTTTGTTTTGATTGAGTGAATACTTTTTCAAAATTGTTTTTAACAATTTCTTCAAATTTGGTTTCTACTTCATCTTTATTAATCACTACATAACCAGAATTATTATAAAGAGAAGTTCCTTTACTAAAATCATAATAAATATTAAAAAAATGCTGTGGTGTTTTTATTTCTTTTAAGTCTTTATTTGCTAATTCTAATCTTGAAATCTTCTTTCTTAAATCATCAATTTCTGATAAAGGTATTGTTACTATTGCGTCTTTCATATTTTATATTTTATTTTGTTTCAAAAATTATAATTGCTCCAATAATTATTGTAGCAATCATCCATAATACAGCAATAAATCCCCATATAAATGACCAACCATCACTGCTTAATATATTAATCCCAAACACAAACTCCAAACCCAATCTTAGTATGATTACGACAATGGTTGGTGCTAAAAATTTAACTAAATTATTTTTCATATATTATTTGTTTTTAAATTCGTTAAACCATTCATAAAATGTTTTATATTTAGTTTCATCATTTCCACCTTCCATATAAGCACATTTCATATCTTCCTCACTATACATTTTCTTGTCTTGTTCTTTTTGCCATTTAAGTTTAAGGGTTAAAAATGCTTCCAAATAGGTTTCAAAATAACCATCTACTTGGTCGTGTTCATTAATACTTGACAATCCATATTTTCCACTTATTGTAGCAAATATTAATTTTTCAGCAGCTTCTTTTAATGTCTCTTTTTCCATATTGTTAATTTTTATAAAGTTTAAACCAATCTTGTGCTATTATACAAGGCAATCCTTGTTCATGACATCTGATACAAAAAGTAGCGTATTCTTGCATATCCTGTTCACTATACATTTTTTTAGCTTGCTCTTTAGCACCCGCTATGAATCCTTGATATTTTCCAACGTTTATACCTTCTTCATAATTTGTAACAGCAGAATTATTAGCGAAGTTTTTAGCAGCTTCTTCAAGTGTTTTTTGTTTAGAAAATCTTTTTCTCTCAATATCCAATTCTTTAGACATAAAATCAATTTCATCTTGTTTAGGTTTAATCATTTTTTTAAAATCTTCAAATCCTTCTAATTCTTGAAAAGTATACTGTTTAGGTTCTTCTTTTGGAATGATAATTTTGTATTCAATTCTAAAATTAGAAATCAACCCATCAAAAGGATATGTTCTGTTAGTAGCAACTACATTTCCATTGGGGTTTATTGGATAAGCGTTCCATTTAACATCCTCACAACTAGGATTCTTTACAACCCATTCTAAAAACTCATCATCAATAGCTTGTACACCATCTTTGATTAAGTCTGGGTCTGTTGTTAGGATGATTTTGTATAAATGGTTAGTATATCCTTTTTCTTTATCTCTTTTTATACCATCAATATTTTTTCTTGTCGCTTTAGATATTGAACCAATGCTTAATTCATTATACATCCATTCTCCATCTTTAATTTCTTCATCAGAAGTGATGTAGATGTGTTGATAAACACCTCTTGGTATTATATTTTCTATTGTAGTATAAAATAAAATATCTTTAATTTTAACTAATCTACTTGGTTTGTCCGTTTGGACTAAAAATATATTTTTCATATTTTAATTTTTATAAATAAATAATTCGTAAATTGAGTTTTTAGTTTTAAATTTAACATAATCTTCTTTTTCCTCAATAATTTCAGTTATAGGAGTTGTCATCCATGTGTAACTAAATAACTGTGGATCTAAAACTAAACAACTATTTAATCTTATAGTTTCATAAGCTTTTATTTTACTTCCAAAAATAAACCATTTGATTTCTCTTCCAGTTAAATTCATCTGGTCATTCTCTCTTATTAATCTATATATCATTTTTATAAGTTTTTACTTTTTAATCCACAACTGGGCATATACGCAAAACGTTAGGTGCAATACTAAATGGTAACTCTACCACTTTTAATAATTGATTTTATTAAGTTATTGTATTGATACTCTAAATTTTTAACTTTGTTTTCTTCATTGAATTTAACTACTTTTGTTTTTGGATTTGGGCAATCAATCATTTCTTCTTCATAAAAACATTTTGTCATTTCAATATAATTCATAAACCCAATGTCTTTGTGTTTACAAAAAAAATCATATCTTGTTGCTATATCTCCTACTAATGGAACTGGTTGAACTTCTATTTCAAATTTATCATGTTCAATTTTGAATTGATATTTTGTTTTTTTTAAAATCCAAAGTGAAAATTTTTGGAGTAAAGAACAGCACATACTTACAGGTTTATTCAATATGGGTTTCTTACTTCCAAATAACCATTTTAGTAATTTCATATTTTAATTTTTAAATTTTAAAAAATACTCCAACCTATCTAATCGTCACTAGAATCAGTTGGAGGTTCCTCTGCTTATTTGCTTCGTCAGAGTTCTATTACCTATCCGCAGTGAGCATTGTCAAGAGGCTTGACAGGTTCTGTCCAATAAGAGGCTTTATTATTTCTAGTTAAATAATTACGTTATTGAATTTGTGTGGTAGTCAGGACAGGATTCGAACCTGTATTCTCATGGATTGACAAATTCCACTTGTACCGAGAACCCACGTTGTTTTTCAATTTGTACTTCATTATAAACAACAGCTACCTCTCTGCATTGTCATACGCTCGTAAGGTTATTGCCAATTGTGGTGCGACTAACCAATTGCGCCACCTGACCATAAATGGGGTTGAGAACCCCAAAAGTTAAAAGTTGGCTTATAATTGCCTATTTTAATTAATTGGCTATTTTAATGCAACTTACATTTATTTTAAAAAGTACAGATGACAGGACTCGAACCTGTAAATTATATGGTTTGAAGATAACCAAAAACAGCGTCTACCAATTCCGCCACATCTGTACTTATTTAAAATGGCAGACATCGCTTAACTGCCGAGCTTTTAACACCCTTGTTCCCATTAGGTACTACGATTTTTATAGAAATGATTGAGGAGGAAAAGAACTCTGGGTTAAGAGTTCTTTTTTATGTGATTTTGTATCCATTTAATTCTTGGTTTAATGTCTCCCTGTTTCCAATAATAACCTTCATTACTGTGTATAAAAGCATCGAAACTTGAAAACATAGAAGGTCTATTGCTTTTAATATATTCTCTTAATATAAAGCATTCAGATATGGATATTATACTTTGGTAAAAAAGGATATTAGCCCAAACACATAATCCTGCGCAAAACAACCCTTGATTATCCATCATTAACTGAAGGAGTTCTTTTATATTTCTTTCTTTCATTTATTTTTTTTTATTTTAATATTACATCATTAATAAAATATTGTTGTTGTTAGCTTTAAAAATACTTTCAGATACAATAAAATCCTCTTTGTCCCTTGCATATATTAAAGGGTTTTTACATTGGTATAAAATTTCATCCGCTTTTTCAGAAGTCTTTGGTGTTCCCTTGATGTAAAATTCATCATCATCTTCATAACTAACATATGTTAAAAAAAATTTTAACTCACCTGATAGTCTACTTTTATAAGCTAAAAGTATTTCTCCTCTCAAATCTCTAGGAATATATCCAGAATCTATTTCTCCTGTCCAATCAAAATTTGGTAATACTACCACCACCCTATCAGCATCTTGGGTGCTACTAGCAAAATCTATTTTTCTTTGTTTTAGTTCATCCTTCACTTCTGAAGAGCCTGTGAAATCTAGTAAATATACTTTATAATTTCCCATATCTACTTATTTTGAAAAGTATTTGTTAAAAGTTTCTTGTTTCACTCTTAATTCTACTTCCAAAAGAGCTTTTTGGTACTCAGCATTTATGATTTTTTCAAATCTTTCTTGACACTCTGCTTTGGTAATAGCTGACTTACCTGAATTAAGGTCTGTTTCTAAAGTAAAATCTTCCAACTCAAAAATAGTGTCCTCAAGGGACTCTATTTTAGTCTGAATAGTATCTAATACTTCTTTTTGTAAGTCTCTTTTAATAGATACTTCAAATTTACTTGCTCTTTCCTTTACTGATTTGTTTTGAGACATTAAAGTGTTTGCTCTGCTAATTGTTTCTTTTGACATAAAAATATTTGTTTTAAAGTTAATAAATTAAAGTTGTATTCCTAAGATTTCAAGGCTTGTTTCATCCCATTTAGTTTTTGCTCCAAATCGTGTATCTGCTTCATAAGCAAAACATTCAATTTCTTCCTCTAATCCATTTTCATCTGTTAAAATTAAAGTAGGAGTTGCCCAATTTGAAGACAAGTAAGTGTAATTATCATTAGTAGGATTTCCGTTTTCAAAAATTATACCCCCTGTGTAATCCCAATCGCCTTCCAAACCTGCTTCAGCTACTAATGTAGGATGCTCTTTCAGCTTCTCTTTAATAATAGAGGAGGCTTTATCCCAATCAAAAGCTCTTTGAGGTCTACCTTGTTTTCCTGCAATCCTTGCATTCTCTCCTAAGAATCCTTCTCCAAAGGTTAAATTACTTTCTTTCATTTTTTATAAGTTTTAAAGTTAATAATTTTTATTTAATATATGATATTTTTATCATATAAGATTTTTATTATTTAGCTTATTTTTTATTTTTAAAATAATGTTGTATGTTTTCTTTTCTTGTTAACCATTCTAAGTTAGAAAAATGATTATTTAATTTATTACCATCTATATGATTTACAGTTTCTTTATTATTAGTGTTTTTTACAAAATATTTAGCAACGAGTCTATGTATTTTTACTTTAGATACTTTACCTTTTGTAGATATGTTGCAATATATGTAACCTCTAGCATTAATATTTAACTTCAATACTTTACCTCGTTTATTACGAAAATTTCCATAATTTGATATTTCGTAATTATTATCTTCTAAAACGGTTTTCCATTTTTCCATATTAATTTATTTTTAAAATTAAATATTCCACCCCATATTTCTATGGGGTAAATATTAAGAACTCATTTGTGTTGGTAGCCTAAATATGCAGAGCTACTGCTGTTAGTTTTAACTCTCTATTAAAACAACACAACATGGATTACTCCAATACTTAAATACATCTTAGGTATAAATACCATTCTCTAAAAGTCTTACCCTGTCAATTCAGGGTCAGTATCCAATTTTTAAAGTGGCTTTCGATGTTCAGTCCACTACATTATTTACTATTACTCATAGTATTTATGTAAATTATTGTGGATTCAAACCACTTACCATTTATTTCTAAATGAGCCATTACAATCGGCATCTTTTAATTTACAAAGGTTTAAATGTGAAACCTATCCATATAAACCAGACAAACCCTAGTGTTTAAACTAGGTCAGTATATTTATTCCTCAATTTACTGGTTTATATAGATTATTTTAAGTTAATAATTTTTTTCTATGGGCTACTAAACCTTTTATAGTAGCAAATTTTTTCAAAAAAAAATGTCAATGAACGCTTTTCCCCAAAGGGATTTTATTTTAATTAGTTTAAGATTCTCTTAAGCTAATTTCTTTTTTTCTTTCTTCTTGGTAATAATACCAATCTTTTTGAGTATTTGTTAAGAATTCTTCTTTATTCTTTTTTTTATCCTCATCTGAGGCTAAATAACCTTCATCATAAATTCTTGCATATACTTTAGGAAAAACCTTTTCAATTATTTTTTTTAGTATCATACTATTTTTATTAGGGATGCAAAATTAATACTATTTTTTTTAATCAGCTTATTTTTTTAATTATTCTTGATAAAATTCCATACAAGAATCTTTATACCAAATTCTTATCATGCTGATTTGTTTGAAAATCTGTATCTTTATTTCTTGATTTGTTTCATCTAAATATCTTTGATAGATATAATGTGTTCCATTTTTAGTCCTACCTTCTGTCATATCTCCAAAAGGAGTAAATATTTCTGAAGTTTCTCCAACTATAACCATTTTTATTCTTGGGGAGCAGTTGTAATTAACATAAAACAAAACCTGTTTATTTATTATTTTCTTCTCTTCTGTAGATATTTTTTGTACCACAAGAGTAGTTGTGTTCATCAAATACTCATCACATTGAGAGAAGGCATTAAATGAAGCTAAAATAGATAGTAATATTATTATTTTTTTCATAAGATTAAAATTTAAAATTTATTGTTAATTTTTCTATAGAAAACATAGGGTTTGAAAAATAATTAGTTTCTTCATAAAATCCTTGAATAAAAACTTTTGTACTTAAAGGTAAAGAATCAAAGTGCTTTCTGATTCTAGTTTTTATCTTAGTTTTCTTAAGCCTGTCTTTGCAGTAGAAATATTTATCAGCAAGTTTGTTGTAAAAGAATACATGGTCTACCATTGATAATAATTCTTTCACTGTCTGAGTTTCTTTACGAGTGGTAATGAACTTCTTTGCTTGTTTAACTGTAGCAAAAATTTCAGTGGAATACACTACTATTTTGTCTCCGATTTTTTCTAAGGCTAAAAACCCTATTGTTTTTAATTTTAACATAATTTTAAATTTAAGAAATTATTGAATGAAACTTTTTTAAACTACACTCTGATAATAAAATATTTTTCTTGTTATTTGCTTCAATATTAATGCCTGATGCTGATTCTATTATTAAATAATCTGCTTCGGTTTGTTGTAAAATATTTTGAAAAGGAATATGTGAAGAACCCGAAGAGATTTCCACTATAAAAATAGGTTCTTCATCTCCTTTATAAGAATTATTTTTAACTCTAAATCTTTTTATTGTAAAAGCACTATTGTTTTCTAACATAGTGTATAATTCGGTAGCGGATTTAGTAGTGGTAGCCAAAGGAATATTTAAAGTGAAAATAATTTCTATCTTTACTATTTCCTTATAAGAAGTAATTACAAAATCTAACATGGTGTTTTCTCCTTCTGCAATAGCTTCTTTCAAGTCAGTTTCACTCCAGCCATACTCGAATATTTCATCGTCAGCTTGTTCATCTTGTTCAGCATCGTCATATTCTTTAACAATGTAACCATTAATCTCGGACTTATCATCTTTCCAATATCCTTCTATTTCAAAATATTTACTCATAATTTTATTAGTTTATTTCAATTAATTCTCCATTTTCAAATGCCATGTATTGGTAATCGTCTTGGTCTTCCCATTCAGTATAGTAATACACTTCATTTTTGTAAGCCTCTTCAAGTAATTCCTTATCACTAACATTGACTGAATCGGGATTATCTTTTCTCAAAAATTCTATTAAATATTTTTCTTCTGAAAAGTATTTTTCCCCATCCATAACACAATAGCCTTTATTCATACCTTTACCAGTGGCATCACATTTTCTAGCGAAAAAAGTAGGAGTAGTACCTAAAATATCCTCTATAGATAACTCCTCACTCTCAAAGTAATCTGAACTATCATTTTTGTGTTCTGTGTAAATGTAAACACTATTAGAAAAAACTATCAATTGGATGATAATTGTTCTCCATTCAGCTTCTTCATCATTATCATCAAAAAACTTAACATCTCCGTCAATATCAATTTTCATATTACTGATAAAAGAGTTGTTTTTGATAAAATTCTGACAGGAAATTATCCTGAATTTATCCTTATCCGTAAAGTTGATTCCAATAGATTCAACATCATAACTGCTTCCATTTTCGGTAGAATATCCTTTTAATACTTTTTTCATGGGTTTATATTATTTATTTAATGTGAAATATTTGTGTAAGTCATAAAAATCGAAACAATGCTCATCCTCTTGGTCATCTATAATAACAAGCATTTCTTCTTCTTCGGGAGTTTCTCTGTAAAACTCTGTAATAGGATATGCTTTTCCTATTGTAAGTGATTTCTCTCCTGTAGTTTTCATTATACAGGGTTGTACTGCATATAAGATAGTACCTATCTCTAATTGTTCTCTTTTAATCATTTTTATTTTTTTTTGTTGGTTAAAAAATATGATGCAAAATTACTGCTTTTTGTGTTGGGTGTGTTAGCAATTTTGTTGCAAAAACTTTAAAAATTGTTGCAAAAAAATATTTATTTATCTTTTGCAATTTTTACTAGTTCTGCAAATTCCTGATAGGATAAGATTTTTCGCTCCATATTGGTTAATCCTAAATACTTGTAGTCAATATCCTCGAAGCTATACACAAAAATTCTCCCGATGGCTTTATATGTAGTGGTTTTAACCAATGTATATCCAAATAATCCTAAAATAAATTTTATCATAATTTTTTTATTTGTTGTCTAATAATAAATTAATTTGTTCTAATATTGTGTCACTTACAAAGGTATAATCCCCTGAACCAACTGATTGTTGCAATACCTCTTCTATACCATCTTCAAGTTTATTATACCCTACAATGTCTCCAATACCTGAATTAATTAATTCTGCACATCTAGCATAGTCTTCTTCATTAATAGCATTACATAAACTATCTCCAAAGGCAATATTATATACATACTCAGGACTTAGGATTTCTCTTTCGAGGGCAACTAATGCTTTACCAACTTCGTCATCGTGCTGAAATAGGTCGTACAATTCCATTTTATTTTTTAATGCTTCAAATTTTTCTTTAATGTTTTTCATTTAATTTTAATTTTGATTCTATGGATTTTAATTGAGTTTGATTTAATTTTTTAAATACTTTGAATTCTGTTATTGAATTACAAATTATTTGTTCTTTTCTATTGTCGTTGTGTTGAATAGAAACTAATGTTCCTTCCCCTCTTATTATACTTTCGGATAGATTTGCATAATCTTCATCCCATAGATAGTAACAAGCATCTTTCCCAAATAAATAGTGTTCTAATGGCATAAATTGATTTCCATTAATTCTATTAAAGAAATTCTATCACTAATGCTTCCTAAATCTGAAAAATTTATAGAAAAAGGAACATTATCAAAATCACTAACTGCCATAATATCCCCCTCTTTAATTGCAACTATATGAATATCACTAACGTTTCCTGTAATATCACTTCTCATCTCAAAATAATTTCCTAAATCTCCTTCTTCTATATCTTCTTTTGAATAAAAGCTATAGCTACTTTGTCTAAATAGTAGTTCGTTAAATTTTAAACCTATTTCTGATTCTAATTCGTTTAATCTTTTTCTAAAAGTCATAATTTTTTATTTTAATATTGTTATTAATCTTCGTTAAATTCAGCACTATCTTGTGCACCTTCATACCAATAGTCAGGGCAATCGCTTAAATCCATTTCCCTACCACATAAACATTTTAAAGTTTCATCTTCTATTTCATGAAGCATAATAGAACCACAATGTCCGCACGTTACTAAATTAAACCCTGCCGATTGCATTTTGTGTTGTATATCTATTTGTCTTATTGCTAATTCTCTTTTTGTCATATTATTTGATATGTGTTTAGTTAATATATCCTTTTACAAATTTCTCAATAGCTTCATCCCAATCTAAATCCTCATCTTCCCATTTGTGGTCTTCGGGATATATGAAAATAAATCTTTCTGCTATTGTGATAGCGGTATCTATTTGTTGGAAAAAACTACCATTAATTTTTTCTTCTAATAATTGGTTGTACATTATGTAACCTACCACTCTTGCTAATTCCTTATCCATATTATTTGATATGTTTTAATGAATATAAACTCGTCCAAATATGAGCAAATCCTTTCTCTACACAGAAGTTGTATAAATCTTTGTCTGACATTCCCTCAAAATCATGGTCATCAAACATAGTGGATAATTCTTCCTCACAATGTGTTCTTTCATCCTCTATATAAAAATTTACCACTGAAATTATTGCGATACGTTCCTCTCTTCCTATATTCATAATACTATTGGTTTGAATTTATAAAATAAAGAAACTCATATATAGCCACCATATCGTCTGTTTCAAGGTTATCTAAATCTGATTCTACATCATCATCTATGCTTTTAAGTCTGTCAGATGTTATAAGTAGAATAGAATTACCTCTTTTTTCAATTTCTTTCACTAATTCGGGAGAGTATTCATCTCCCACCACTACTATAGATACATTCTCATCCTCTCCTAGTATGATTCTACTATCTCCCTCTCCCATGATAGCTAAACATTCCTTAACAATATCTGTACGCACTTCACTCACTACTGAACCAAAATCTTTAAATTGTCTTTTCATTTTTTTATTTTTTAAATTGATAAATAATTTTTACTAATACTGATACTTTCACTCCTAAGAACCAAAGAACTCTAATTAATCCCCAAAGCATATTCTATTACTTTTTGTTTTAGTTCTAAAAGAGCATTAATCATACTTTTGATTACCTCCAAAGCCTTTACGCTGAAATCTAATTTGCTTCCCATAATAGGATGCGTACCATGCCCATTGGTAACTTTTTCACAAATTTCTTTTGCTTTTTCCTCTGTAAATTGAGTAGGCTCTAAGGAAAATTTAATAATAGGCTTATTGTCTTCAACTCCTACAGATAAACAATTTTCCTCAAAATAAGCTATTGTATTACATCTTTCTAAAGTAGGAAATTTATTTATGTTATCAATGATTTTTTCTAACGTATTGATTGATAACTCATTATTGTAAATTAATAAATTAAGTCCTTCTACTGCTTTTTTTGTTTCTTCATTTAGTGTATGGATAATTACTCCATTTTCTGTTTTTTGAGCGTATTTACCTTGTAATTCCAATAGTCTATAATACTCTTCTTTATCCATAGTGTAGCCACCTCCGTTAGAATATCCCATATTTTTTGGCAATTCTCCTACATTTGTTTCTTCTATTTGATAATTTGCTTTGTCTACTAATTTGTGCATAATATATAATTTAATTTGTGAATAATTTGTTTAGTCTAAAAATAATGATGAAATATCCTCTACGTGTACAATATCCTCCTTGCGGTATAGTACTTGACATTCTCCTTCTAAGTATTCCTTTACTTCAATTAATAATACTTTAAAATCATGATTAGTTAGCAAAAATTTTAATTCTTCTGTTACAATCCATTGATAGAATGATTCTAAGTTTTTATAAGCACAAAATCTATCTTTCATAATTACATCATCAAACAAATCGTAGGTTGTATATTTTCCTCCATTAATTCCTTTATCTCTAAAAGGAGTAGGTAAATCACTATGTAAATTACTCATCGCTTCAGTTTCAGAAGATACTCCCAAAACATATCTTGGTAAATTAGAAGTGGTTTTATTCCACCTAAACATTCCCCAACCGTCCGCGTGTTCTACTCTAACTATTTTCTTATTCATATTTTTATTATTATTAGTTATTAAATATAGTGCAAAATTATGATGTTTTTGGGTTATATCCTAACACTTTTGTTGCAATTAGTTTAAATTTTGTTGCATTTTTTCTAATTTCGGAATCAACTCTTCGAGTAACTCTTTTTTACCTAAAAAAAATCCATAAGATTCCGTATCTTCATAATTCATTGCATCGGGTGTATCATCTATTATTTTAGAATACCCCTCTAATTGTTCTTTTAATTCTTTTATAAGATTTTCCATAATTTTATTTATTTTGATTGTTAAACCATTTTACAAATTCGATACAAGCATTGTAAACGGATTCTAATTTTGATTTTCCTTCTCCTATTATTTCAATCATTCCTCCATTATTATCTTGAATAACACAATAAGAAGTTGCTCCTATGGTAACATTAAATGAAGTATCGTTTATTTCTTCCCATACAATACTTTCAATCTTTTCTACTACCTCCATAAGCCAATTCCAATCGGTGTCAAAATAGCATTCATCAAACTGAAATATACCTTGCATACATTGTGCACTATGATTGAACATTAATTGTTTAGGAACAAAAACATCTGTTCCATATTCATCTGTGTCATTCCCTAAAAACTCTGCTAATAACTTATTATTTTCCATAATTTTATTTATTTTGATTGTTATACCACTTAACAAATGATACACAAGCGTTGTAAACGTTATTCATCTTACTATCCCAATGATGATTAATTCCAT